>Ga0209518_1000968_pt1 | contig 34023 bp, 54 predicted proteins | sample RifGroB1_FD_183993 | JGI IMG/M metagenome (GOLD analysis project Ga0209518, IMG submission 183993) | Groundwater microbial communities from Rifle, Colorado, USA - Groundwater B1 (SPAdes) (version 2) | ecosystem: Environmental > Aquatic > Deep subsurface > Groundwater | place: Rifle, Colorado...
TCTCCAAATGGAGGATTACCAATCACACATCTACCTTTTTTATAATCTAAATCTAATTCTAAGAAATCACGTTTCACAATCCTATTTCTTTTATCATCTGGTTCTATGTCATATGCTAAATATGGTTTATCCAAATAATCTAAAAATACTCCTGTACCAGCACTTGGTTTTAAATATTCACTAATATTTTCTTCACCTATAATTAATTTTGTTTTGTTAACTATATACTCTGCTAAATCAGGTGGAGTATAGTATTTGTCTAAAAGTATTTTTGCCAATAATAATTTTCTCCTTCCTATCTCCCATTCCCAAACCAATTCTTAACAATATCATCCATATCTTCTTTATTTTCTCTACTAAAATATTTCTTGCATTCCCTACAACAAAACTCATTCCCATTATGGTCTCTAGTTATATTCTTCCTATCACTTTTATCAATATCATCTAAATTCTTTAGACACTTAGCACAATATCCTGTGGTTATGTTTACGTCTATGTATTGTCTTGATTTATTAATACTCAATATATTCTCATTAATCCTTTCATCATTAATTTTATTTTTCTCCATCATCTAATTTTTCTACTCCTAATCCCACATTTTCATCCATTGCAATACTACCAATTTCAATATCTAAATACTCTCCTACTAAATTAAATAGTACATTCTCTAAATCTAATCCATTAATATGATAACTACTAATACCATATTTATCATCTAATTTTTTAATTAAATGTCCTTCTTCTTGATAATAGATTTTACAACCTTTTAACACTCTTAAATTTGTATCATTATGATGCCAACAAATTATTTTCTTTAATATTGTTGAAATATTTATTGATAGAGTAGGGGAGAGTAAAATATAATCTCCTGAATCATTGTAGATAAGTTTACCTGAATATGTAATGATATTTCTTATTTTTAATGTGCCTAGATTATTTTTGTAGTTTATTTTATTGCTTGTTTGATTACTCATAATAAATTTCCTTCTTTCTATTTTTTAATTTTATTGTTTTTAACCAAATTCAGCCTCAAATTAGCCACGATAATCTCAATTAGATACACTTATATAAAAATTCATCTGTCTCTTGAAATAGAAGTATAATTTAACGCTTTTTTGCTCAAAATGTGCTTAAAACCATTGTTATTATTGACTTTATGGACAATATGCTTCCAAACATACTATTTATAAGGGTTTTCTAGCACTTATAAAATTAATGTAAAAATACATTAACGTATGATTTTTTATGTATAATTTTCTATACCAAATTTTAAAATTATATTTACAATCTTACTACTCAAAATTAGGGAACACTGATTTATGTATTGTTTGTATTTTCATAATTTTTGCTACTTGAGGTAAATCACTTTCAGGGAAATGATAAATACTTTCTAAATCACTACTTATAAATTCCTTTAATTTAATATTTTCTTTTTCTAATAGTGGAAGATATATATTCTTAGAATTATTTGATGTAAAAAATATTGCTAATGTAGTTTTGCTATAACGATATATGTAGTTTTTGTTTTTAGTTATTAAATATGTATCATGAATATTTTTACTTGGTTTACCTTGTAAATCTTTTTGAAGAAATACTCTGTAAGTGTTGATGAATTTCTGAATAGGGAAGTACACCTCCTTTCTTTATTGATTTTGTTTTTTGATTTTGCTTGTTTATTATTGATTAGTTAATTAAACTATGTAATATATACTACATACTATGTAATTAATTTCCCTTCCCTACTATTTGTATTATAGCACAGCAGGGAAGAGGATGTCAACAATTATATTTACAATTTGTTAGATTTGTTTTGTTAAGTATTATTTATATTTAGTTTTTTATGTATTTATTTAGTTAAAAGCATTTTTTCATAATCTTCTTTGTACATCCATTTAAAACCACCTGCAGTTTTAAATTTAGGTTTATTTTGACAACAATAACCAATGTTATTAATATGTAAATCTCTTTGTGCTTTAGCAATACTAATCCATTCTTTATAAATTTGTCTTCAGAAGATAATTGAATTATTTTTCTTCTTCCTGCATTATACGCATTATAATTACATAAACCTAATTTTTCTCCTTTTTTAAGATATGATATAATTGTAGCCTTAGATAATTTCATTATTTTAGAAATTTCTGAACTAATTTTAATTCCACTATTCCAGTAATCACAAGCAATCTTGACTAAACTTTTATTAGTAAATTCATCACATTTATTCCAATCTATTATAGAAAGATCAAATAATTCATTTAATTGACTATTTAATATATTATTTTTTATATATTCTAAATCACTTTTTAAACAATCAATTCTTATTACTTTTATATTATGTATTTTAGTAAAGTTATCTCTTTCTTTATCTTTTTCTCTTGTTTCTTGTGCTGATAATTTACTTAATGTATTATAATTTCCATGACCTAAAGCACCATCCATTTCAAGATTATATTTTATATCATTTAGTTCAAAATAGAAATCAAATCTATATTTATAAAAATTATGTTCTGGTTTAAAATCAATATTTAGTTGTTCTAACAGACTAAATCCTACTTTATTAGCAAAAGAAATTCCATCCCCACATTTAGGACAACTAAATCCAAATTTTATAAGATTATGTATAAGATAAGGTTTTTCAAATCCACAATCAGGACAAACAAATATTTTATATTTATCACTTCCATGTGTTGATTCATAACCATCTTGTGGATATTTCATTAAACAAGCTATTTTAAAATGCGTAGTCCATAAATCATTATACCCAATTAATATTTTCTTTGATGGAATACAACATACATTACAACCTTTTCCATTATTTAAATCATTTTCACGTATTTGGTCTTCATTTCCACAATTTAAACATTTGTATTTATATCCTTTCATTAATATTGATTTGTCACTTGGAATTCTAATTTGCTCTAGTATTTTTATATCACTAAATTTTAAATTAACTATATCATTAATATTATATTTAAAATCTGTAATAACTTTATTTAATAAATTTCCTAATGTACAATTTAAAAAACTTCCACTTTCAATTTTTACAATCTTATTATTATATTTAATATCTAAATAATGACGACCTGAAATTTTATAATGATTAATTATTTCTAATTCACCTGAAATATCTTGATATGTAAAAGAAACTATTTTGCCAATTGAATTAATCCAATCAATACATAATTTATCTTTATTTGCTCCAACCCCATATTTTTTAGGTAAATCATCTAAAAATACTTTTCTCAAGTATTAATCCTCCTTTATAATTAAATTAATTTCTATAAAAATTATATCTCATTATTAAATAGTCTTTAAGTTTATCACTTAATTCAATTTGTCCTGCACAACGAGTTATGCTTACATATAAAATACACATCTCTTCATAATAATCATTAATATCAAAATCTTTTTTATCTCCATCCATATATTCTTTTCTAAATATTTCTCCAATAGGGAAGTGATCATCTGAAATATAAACTGGTAAAGAATGTGTCATGCCTTTAGACCGATGTACGGTGCTAAATAAAACATCTGCTTTACTTTTTTCAGTTATTGTATTATTTTTAATACTTTTTATAATTTCAGGTATTAAACTACCATATTTATCAATCATTCTATTTATAGCAAGCAATTCAAGGTCTGTAGTCTTTTTAGCATAATCAATTAGTTTACCATAATCTTCAAATTTATTGAAAAGAGGATTTTTAACTTTATGTTTTTTGGAAAAATAAAATCCATCTAAAATATTATTGAATGCATAACTAGAAAATCCACCTTCAAAATATAACTTAGCTTTTTCATTATATTTTATAGTCTCAAAAACTTCTGCAAAAATATATGCATTAGTTCTACACAAACAAACATATGGTTTACTTTTATCAATATTAGAAACTATTGTTTGCTTAATATTAAATCCCTTCATGTTAATATCAATCTTACAAATATCCTTAATGATTATATTTGCTATATTTGCAATATTCTGACTAACTCTAAATGAAGTAGTAAGTTTATATTCTTTACCTTCAAACAATGGCATAATATTAGTTGCATTTCTCCAAGAATATAATTGCTGATACTGATCTCCTACCATTACAATATTATGCACATCTGATGATTTTAAAATATCTAATACTAGTGTGGAACTGTCCTGATTTTCGTCTAAAAGTATAATATCATATTTATTAGACATGGATTTTTTAGCAAGATGAAATAATTTTAAATAATGATCATGTGTAATTTTAATATTATTATTATAAATATTTTTTAAATCCCATAATTTTATGCAATTAAATATTATCAAATCTCTTTCTTCTGTTGTCCTACCATGCTCATCTTTAAATAAATTTATATCATTAAATTCCAATGCATCTGATAACATATATTCTTTCATCATCTTATCAATTTTTGTTGCTAACTCCATATCATTATTCCAATTAAGATTTAAGTCTTTAATTATATCTACTATTCCATAATTAAAAGTAAGTTTGTTTTTATAAAATTTTCCGACATAATTATATGCCAAAGAATGTATTGTTCTTATTTCTGTATTTCTCAATTTAGAAAAAATACGATCACATTCCTCTTTCATACTTTTATTATAAACTAGGTAGAGTATTCTTTTGAATGGACGTTCTTTGCTGTAGTAATACAATGTACTGGTCTTGGCCGAACCACTTAAAGCAGCAATCTTAATTCTATCCTCTTTAGCAAATATAATATCCTTCTGTTCCTGTGTTAAATAATATCCTTCCTCAGACATATAATCTGACAATTCAATCTTCACATCATCAAACGTTTTCTCATAATATTCATTCCTAAGAATATCTATCTCACTATCTCCATAAACTCCACTCTTATCCTTCATCATAATACCTAACTTTAACTCACAATCACTCTCACCATTTTGGTGTGAGAAAAACTGTCTACTCACACCAAAATTTCTAGTTAATATCTCTTTACATACTGGACAAGTATATGTATCTTCTTTAATAGATTCAATAATATCTACTAATTTATTGTGTTGATTAAATGCTTTTTTCATTTTATAAAATTAGATTCTCCTTTTTATTATTATTCTTAAATTATTTTATCTTTAGGTTCTTTAGGTAATGGCATCCAATACTTAAATTTTACACTTCTACCTCCACTCATCATATCTAATTCTTTATGATAATGATAAATACCAATAATTATTCCCTCATTTGTATATGCAATTATTTGTTGATAATATTTTGGTTGTTCATCGTTTAAATCAATCCATTTAGATTTTCTTTTGCTTTTACCTTTATTTAATTGATAAACTAACCATTCATCTTCACTTAAATCAATACAAGTATTATTTGAATCATATTTTGAAATTGTATTATATTTAGGTTTATATTTATTTATATAATATAATTCTTTAATATCCATATCTATTTGACTATTTAATTTTATATATTCTATTGTATTTACTTCTTTATAGCACGTAGAATCTAAATGTCCATTTTTACTAAAATGAATTTTCATTCTAGAATCCATTCCGTTTTTAGTTTTACCTACATATATAATTTTATCTTCTTTGTTTTTAAATCTATAAACATTAAATATCAATATTATATCTCCTTTTTATTGTATTTCTATTCTTCAAAATCAAAGTAATACTTTTCTGCTAAAGTAATATTTATTTCATTACTTAAATCTCTAGCATTATAAGGTACAGTTAATTCTGATAATACTTTAAAATCATTTATATATGCATCTACCAATCTAAATTGCTTACTATAATTCAATTTATTTGGATCTATATTGCAATCCTCTAGTAATTTATTATATTTTTCTTTTTCTCTTTTGCTTGCTTTATTTGCCTTATCTTTAATGTACTCAATAAAAATATTGTTAAATGTTTCTATAAACTTTTCATCTTTGTAGTCTAATACTGAATCAAACTTTGACAAAACTTTTTCAATTTCTTTTTTATTTTTACAAAAAATATTATATGCTTGATATGTAAATAAAATATCCTTCTTAATAAGTAATTCACTTAATTTATTTTTATATAGTTTAGCTTTTCCTCCATAATATTTTTCTCTATTGTCAGTTATTCCTACTTCTTCTTTTGCTTTATTTTCACAATCAATTACAAATTTTCTATCTTCATCTGATATTTCTTCATCTATAAAATTACATTTAAATTTTATTTTTACACCTTTAAACATTTGATTTCTAATAATCTTTCTAACCTTAGTTACCGAATCAAATTCTATTAAATCTAATCCACTTTTATTACTTAGAATTTTTAATATTTTTTCTAAATAGTATTTAATACAATCGTCCATTTTATTGAAATAATCAAACATTGTATCTTCATCTATTTTTAAATATTTACTACTCTTTTCTTGATGGTATCTTATTAGATTATAATTACCATTAATCATTTGAAATCTTTGTGCCCAAGATATAAAAGATAAAGTTATTTTATAATTCTCATCTTGTTCATTTAATAATCTATTTAGTATTAATGGAGTTATATATTGTGACAAACCTTTAAATAGAGGAAATAATAATTCATCATCCATATTTAAATTAAAAACTTTATGTATCATAAAATTTCCTTGTCCTAAATCTTCTATGTCACAAAATTTACTTGCTTTTTTAAGAATGCTACTTTTATTACCACTATTTAATTTTTTATTTTTTATATAATTTTCTTTTTGTTTATCTGTGCCAAAAATGTTTATTAATTCTTTTGTACTAATTTTTCCTTCTTGTAATTTCATAAATATTCTTCCTTTACTAATTTATTAACTAAATAAGTTCTTAAATTATTTTTTGCTATTGATGCTTCTTCTTTAGTTTTAAATGTTCCAACAGGATATATATGACCATTAAAATATAAATTTGTTAAATATAAATTATTAAATAATTCTATTCTTGATTCTTCATATATATCAGTATTTCTTTTAAGAGAACGTCTATTTAACATCTGAATATTTTTAACTGTCCACCTGCAATTATCAGGAGAATAACCTTTATCATTGTCTATTCTATCAATTGATAAATCTTTATTTGGTATGTAATCATTATCTTCTGACCATTTTATAAAATTTAATAATCCATATTTCTTATCTAACCATTCAGCACAAATATCAATACCTCTTCCTCCATAATTATTATAATTTTCAATATTTATATTATAACACCTTTGTTTCATGCTATGATAAATAAAATACAAAGGATGTTCAGTAATATTTCCAAAATAAATATTATTATATATTTCTGTAAAAACATATTTTCCTTTATCTATATTATCTATATTACAAAATATACTTGCTTTTTTTAATAAAGTATTTTTATCTTTACCACCTAATCTTTTGTCTTTTTTATATCTATTTATTAAATTATTTGTACCAAAAATATTTACAAAATCACTAGTATTTAAAATATTATTTTTATATTTTAATAATTCTATTTCATAATTATCACAATTTAAAATCATAATTTTCTCCTTAATATTTTTTTAAAATGTATAGTAATTTTTTCATATATATATATTTTAAAGTATATAGAAATTTTACTATACATACACATACACATAATTATATTAACACTTTATTCAATTTCTCATTTATTTTTTACCTTCATCCTCTCATATATATTTCTATCGCTCACATATAAAATAAATAAAATAAAAATTACACCTAACAAAATTTTCACCTCCATAAAATAAATAATAAAATAAAATTATATTCTTCTCCTATCCGTATTGTAACACAATATAAATATAATTGTCAACACTATAATAAAAAATAAATAAAAATTAATTTATCCCCTGGATAGGGGAAAGTTATATTGCGTTCTTTGCAATATAACTTAGGGGTCGATTATTTCTTAGCAAGATAAAATTTCATTAATAAATTTCCATGTAAATATATTAAGATTATTTTCTTTAGCATGTTTCAGTATCCTATCCAATAAAAAATTAAACCCACTTACACTTATATATGTAATATTATGATTATTTTCTCTTCTATTTTCAAACATACTTTTCTCTTTTATAGTGCAAATCTTTTTATTGTTTAATATCCCAATATTTATTAATAATTTACAAGTGTTACCTACATTAAAATTATTATCTTTTAATACATCAGATAACCTTAAAAAATTATCTTTGAAAAGATATTTGTTACATTTATTAATTATGAAATTTATATTTTTATCATTTTCAAATATTTTATTTAATCTTTCTATTTTTGTTTTAGAAACTTTTTGAGATTTTACTTCAGAAATAATATTATTTACTTTTAATGCATTACTACTTGGAATATAAATACCATTATTTTCATTAATACTTTTTATTAAATTATTTAATATTTTTATTGATACAATATTATCTTTATATCCTTCAAAAATAGGTTTTTTACCTTCTAAAATTAAATCTAAACTATCCTCAACATTATATCCATTATTAATACTATCGTATTTCTTTATGTATTTACTTTCTAAAATATAAGATAAACATTTTTGTATTATTACCTTTAAATTATTATCAATCTCTTCTAATACTTCAAACATAAAATTATTTTTACCATACTCATTATAATCATTTTGCAATTTAAAAGAGTCGTGAGTACCATTCTCTAAATCTAACTTATGTTCATCCCATCTTCTTTCAATGTCTAATGATTCTCCAATATAAACTTTACCATTATTACTGTTAGTTATTTTATAAATTCCTACCAATAAAATATCCTCCTTTTAATTATATTTATTCTTAGTTAAAACTTTTAAACCATCGACCATTATTTAAATTTTCTCAGTTTCCTCCCTAACCACATTATACAATATCACAATCAATATGTCAACACAATTATATTTATATTTTGTAAATAATTTATTTATTAATTTTAACTTAGAAAACAAAAAATACATCACTAATAAATAACGATGTATAAATAATTAATCCTCGTAAAATTTACTATTCTTATTTATTTCTATTCACCTACCTACCCAATACTATAATCATAAATTTTTTCTTCAATACTCTCTATTCTAGCATGGGTGTAACGGTCTGTAACCATATAAGATGAGTGACCAGCCTGATTCTGTACTTCTTTAGGAGTTAGTATTCCTTTCTCAATCATTGTTGAACACCAATTATGACGACACATGTGAGGTGTAACCTTACAAGTATCCGTACAATAATAATCAAAAATACCATTAATACTTTCTTTGGTTAATTTATTACCTCTTTCACTCAAAAATAAATACTCAGAATCAGCATATTTATTTTTTGCTCTATCAATTAAATATAAATCAATAACTTCTTGTGCTTTTTTAGTTAATGCTACTTTACGTTCTTTATTTCCTTTACCTTTAAAAATTAATCTCTTATTATCAATAATACTATTTAACATCATATTACAACATTCTTCTCTTCTTATACCTGTATTTGCCATTAAATAAATTATAGCAATATTTCTTGATTTATATATTGCGTGTTTTGTATTTACATTTTGTAAAAATTCTAACACAGTTTTTTCTGATATATTAGTAGGATTACCTTGGTCTTGTATACGAACAAAGTCTTGTCTGTAAATAAATGTCTCATTAATTAAACCTTCAGATAAGAGATATTCATTATATTGTTTCAAACTAGATAATTTACGATTAAAAGTAGTAGATGCTAAATTAGATTTTAATATTAGTGCCTTATAATATTGGATATTATTACGTGTTATTAATGGATACAATGAAAAATATTGATTTAAATCTGATAAGTATGAATTTATTGTATTATTTGATTTAGATAATAGTGTAAGATGTTGTTTGAAATTAGATAAATATTGTTTATGATTTATTAATGTTAGATTATTGTTGTTGTTTGTTGTTTTATTTGTTGTCATTAAAATCTCTCCTTAAATTTATTATTTTTATATGTATGTTGTTAAATATATATTACCATAATTAATTATTGTAGTCAATAGGAATATAAAAATAATTATTTAATTTATTTATTGTTTTGTCATACACATAGTAATAACCATATATTAACAAATATAATTATATTCTAAAATACAAATCAAATAAATATAATAAAATTACAAACACATTATAAACATGTCAAACACATAGTAGGACTAAATAAAGTAGATAAAACTAATTAATTTTAAAGGAGGTATTTATAAATGAGTAATGTTGATGATGCTATAAGTTGTTTAAATGAATTAAAAGACTTAAAGAAACATGGATTTTAATAATTAAATTTTTTACATTATATATTTATGTTCATACTGTAAATTACCAATTAAAATATATAATGCAAAATTAATAATGAGGTGAAAATATATGAGAATATCATTTAGGCTCAATCCTGAGTATGACTACAAACTTATAGAAATATTAAAAAGTTATAACAATAGAAATATGTCACAATTAATTAGAAAAATATTAAGAGATAGTTTAATATCTAATACTATGTTATCAGACAATGTGTTCAACATAGCAGACAATAATAAAAAAATAAATAAAAATGAAACTAATAAGGATAAGATAAAAAATGAATTAATAGAAGATGCAAATACAGGAATTGAATATCAAGATAATACAAATAATGAATCAACAAATAAACAAGAAAAAAAGAAAATAAAATGGAATTTTCCAGTATAAATAGGAGGAATAAATTATGTTAAATTTAATATTTTTTAGTATTGGATTAGGAATTTTATCTTATGGAATCTACATTAATACTAAAACTCAAGTTAATTTAAGAAGAAAATTAATGAAAAGATACCTAGGATTTTATATTGGTGGTATTATATTTATTAAATTATTACTTATCCCATTATTTAGTTTTATAAAAAACTAATCAACTAAGTAGTATAGTATAAATTACCATAAAGTCTGACAGGTAAAAGGTTATAAAATAAAAATGCCCTGCATATATATTTCTGTAGAAGAATCTATCAGAAAAACACGGCAGGGTTGGTAAAATACCGATTCTGTCTATTATTTTGTGAAAATACCATATACTGTTATTATGCTGCTTGCCATGCCGAGTAAACTACTAAACCTAAACCAACAACTATTTTAAATATTCCTGGTGACAAGAATATCATTAAGATCATCCTTTCAGTTTTAATTTTTAATATAGTATCAACCAAAACAAAATGATTTATACATTCTGTGGAGGTGAAAATATTGATAGTCAAAATAAATAATGTATTATTAGAAGATTGGAATAAAGAAATTATTATTGTTAATGATAAAGTAGAAATTAAATCAAAATTATTTTTATATAATAACAATGCAAATAAAAATATAAGAAAAGTAAATACTACAATTAATATATTATTAGCAGGCACAGCATTAGCAAGTGGTGATTTATCAGGATTAGAAGATATAATTAAACTATTACAAGAATTTTCTTATTATATTGGAATGGGATATTGCCTATGGGGATGTATAGAGTATTCAATGGATGTTCCATCAGGGACTACTAAAATGAAAAGAGCAATTACTGGATTTATTGGTGTATATGTTATTCCTATTATATTTAAAGCAATTAAGAAAGCATTAAGTTAGGTGGTGAATGATTTGTCAATAAGGGAGTATTTATTAAAGAAAATAGAAATAAATTCTAATAATTTAACTGATAGTATATCTAATGCTATAAGCAATGGTATATATAATGGAATTAATAACTTATGGGATAAAATAGTATTATCAATAAATGGATCTATAGATACAATAGGATTAATAGGAATTATGTCTACATGGATTTTAAATATGATGTCAGTACCCAATGCTGGGAAATGGTGTTATAAAATTTTTGCATTTTATATTGTAATAAAGGTGGTGTTGATATGTTTATTAAGGTAGAATCTAAACCTTTTATTGTTTATCAATTAATACCTCATAAGAATCTTAAAAATTATAATAATGAAAAACTAGTAAGAGGATATAGTGATTTTAGTAAAAGAATTATTAATAGATTAGAAATAAAAGATAAAAAAATAATAATAAATGGAATAGATTTTATAAATTTTAAAATGTATTTATCTAATAGTGATATTTCATTTTTTATAAGTTGTCCAGAAGATAAAAAAGAGTATATTAAAGGTAAAATAGAATCTTCATGGGATAAAATAACTGTTATTGAATTAGATAAATATCCTTTCAATAATATTGATTATAATAATATAGTGGTAAGTGAAATGAGATATAAGAGAGATAATATATTTAGTTTAAGGACAGATAAAGACATCACTTTCCCTTTAAGAAGTCTATTTAATATTTCTAATGAAATGAAAGATGATGAATTTATTATTGTTGATATATTAGGAATCCCTTATAAAAGACATCATTGGGAATATGAAGCAAAATTATCATATGATAAATTTAAATCAGGAATTATGCCTAGAAAAATAGGTAATATCAATAAGGATATATTTAATTATATAGGTATTGGTATAAATTATGGATTTAATATGTTGCATCAAATTGTTACTGAATTAGTTAGTATAGATAATAAGAAAAAAAGTAAAAATATTATTGATAACGAAGTTAGAATGTTAATGGAGATAGGTTTAAATAATGCAACATTACAGAAAATTAATTCAGAAGTATTGAAAACATATATAAGTATTATTTGTCATAGTAAAGATAATAATAGAGCAAAAATATTAAATAGTTCAATATCTGGTGTATATAAAGAATTATCAACAAATGAAAATGAATTGGAAAATATTGTTGTAGATGCGACAGATAAGAGATTGAATAGAATTGTTAATTGTATAGTACCTATTACAAATAAAAATTGCAATAAAATGTCTATATATGAATGGTCAAAATTATCTATGATTGCCACAACTGAATTACAAAAAGATTTTAAACAAATACAAAATGTTAAAAGAATAGAGAGTAGTTTACCAGATGAGTTATTTAATAATAATGGTATTCCTTTTGCCAATGTTACTGAGAAAGGTAATACTAGATTAGCAAAACTACCTATATATGATCATGATATTTTATGTATGCCACATTTAGGTTCTGGAATGATGCGAGTAGGAAAATCAGAAGGATTAGGTAATAATATGGCATATCATTTTATTATGAATGGAATGAGTGCTTTCTTGCTAGAAACTAATGATGGATTAAGTTTAGATGCTTTAAGAGATAGTTTACCATTAGATTATCCAGATGGGAAAATAATAGAAGTTGATTTAGGAAATTTGCATTACCCTATATCTTTGAATTGGGGTGATAGTATTGGAAGAAATAATTCTAATGATGAAGTAGAGAGATTGAAAGTTGCTGAAAAATTAACTTCACATATTATTACGTTTATAAATAATTTAGCGAATGAAGAATTCTCTGATAAAATGGAATATTATTTAAATGCTAGCAAAGTTGTTTTATCAAAACCAGATAAGGGATTATTAGATATGATGCTTACACTAACTAGTTGTAGTTATAGAGATGAATTAATGAATGAAGATTATATTAAATTGCAACCGGAAATATTTGAAGTATTGAAAATATTACAACAAAAAAGTATAGGTGGCACTGATAATACGACTATAGAACCAATATTAACTAGATTAAATATTTTAACTGGCAATAAGTTTTTATCTAATTTATTTTTACAACCACCTAAATTAGATAAAAATAATAAACCTATATTAAATTTCAGAAAATATATGGATAATGAAGATGGAGGATATGGTTATATAGTATTATTAAGAGTTCCTAAGAATGAATTTACCAGTAATGTAGTTAATACTATTGCAAGTTTTTTAATTAGTAAAATATGGACATGTGCATTAAGTAGGGCAGATATTTCTAAAATAAATAGGAAACCATTTGTATTTATAGCAGATGAACCACATCAATATATTAAAGGATCTGGTCATTTATATGAAGAAGCAGGTGTAGAGAGTAGTAAATATAGAATGAAACTAGTATGGTTAGCACATAGTTTAAATCAATTTGGAGAATTTAAAAATGCATTAACTGATGGAGGATGTCAGTATACTGCATATAAAACTAAATCATTTAAACAATTTAAAGAATTAGAATCTGAATTTAAGGAATTTGATATAAAAGAATTATATGAAGATTTACCTAAAAGATGGGTTGCTGTCAATAAGATATATTTACCTAATACTGATGATGTGCCAAGTTTTATAGGTGATATGTTACCACCAAATAAATTTGTGAAGGATAGAGGATATAGAAAATTAGAATGCAGTAAAGAATTTGGAAGAGAATTTAAAGAAGTAGTTAATTATATTAATAAAACTAGAGATAGAAGAATTGAAGATGAAAAGTGGATTGAAAATGTTAAATTGATGATGGAAGAAGAGAAAAAGATTGAAAAGGAAGAGAAAAAGGGTAAGAAAGTAGGTAAAACTGCTACTAGGAAAAGTAGAGTATTTAAATAAAGGAGGAAATTATATGTTAGATATGATTTATGCAATAATTATGTTTATTGGTTTAATGTATTTAGTTAGTTATATTATTGGAAAAATATTAGGTAAAGCATATAAAAATATAATTCTAATATCATCATTTTTAGCATGTGGTGAAATGATATTGAGATATGTATTTATTGGTTAAATTAAAAATTAAATTGAATGTAAGTTAATAATTATTAATCCTCCTTATGAGGGTTATTTTTTATTTATAATTATTTATTTTAACTCCATTATATATTTTTCTTTGTAAATTCAGATTATTAAGTAATAATTCCTTTACGGTTAATGAAATCTTACCAAATTTATTGAATAAATCAATTTCATCTATTTCATAAAAATTAGCAATATTTTTAATTGTAGTATCACTAGGTAATTTTCTTCCATGTTCAATATCACTTAGGTATGTAGGACTGATATTTATATATTTTGATGCAGAAGATAATGTTAATTTTTTACTTAATCTTAAATTTTGCAAGTAATTACCAGCATTTATATTTCTATTTGTAATATCCTTAAGTTTATCTATATCCAAATTAATCACCTCAATGTTATGATATAGTTATTATTTAGTTTGTCTTGTTTAATATAATTTATACCTGTGATTATATATTATATATAATATATAATTAAAACCATATGTCTGTAGTAAGTTAATTGATATGTTGTTAAATTGTTTAATATACCCCCCATATTAGTAGATTGATTAGATGATAAATTAATCTATAATAATAAAAATATTTTTTGTTTTGTGTATAGATTAAAATTTAATGGACAAGATAAATATAAGATATAAGATATAAGATATAAGATATAAGATAAAACAACAATTAAAATGGGAATGGGAATAGGAATGGGAATGGAAAGGTAGATTCAACCTCCTTCATAAGAATACATTGTAAATAGAGTTAGAAATAATTAATTTTTAATCTCCTTGGATGGGAGATTATTTTTTTATATTTATAGTGGGTAATATTTAAATCATATTTGGATAATTAGTGATAAACATAATAATAATAAGAGATATGATGTTATTTGAGTAAAATTTGTAGTAAAAATTTATTATTAAATTAGTTGTAAAATTAATATTCGATATTTATGATTTAATTGTTATTTGATTTATAGTTTGTTGATGGATTGTTGGTTAATTGTTGATAATATTAATTGATTGTGATAGTATATAAATGTGTTGATAGTTATTGATATTAGTATGTTTAGAAGGGAGTATGGAAGGAGATAGAAGAGAGTAAGAAGAATGAATATGGTAAATTGGATTGGGATTGTGTTAGAATTGAAATAGTATTGAGGTAGTATTGGAATAAGGATTATATATTTGAAAATATTTATTATTTGTATGGTTAGACGATTAATATGCGAGATTCGTGTTCGTTGGTAAGATTTCTGTGGAATTCTAACTGATGTGGTGGCACATGATAATGATTATCACTCTCAAATTGTAAACTATGCCCCGTCCTATAGCTGAATAAAAAATTCCCTACATAATATATACATTATGTAGGGAATTATTAAAAACTCTAATGAGAATCTGACTATATGTAGAACATCCAATCAAAATTTGAGTGTTTTGATTGAAATTTTGCCTCTATTTGAAGAGATAATTTTGAATAGGTATAATATGACCTGAGAAATGAAATAGAGGGGATAAAACGCTATGAAGCTACCACCTGAAAACTCTAGACATTTGATCGCCGAGCTTGTGAGTGTATCTATGTATCTATGTATCTATGTATCTGTGAAATGTGAAATGTGAAATGTGTAGAAAATATAAAATGTGTAAAACGTGTGGAGCAAATGCAAAATATAATTCTATTGTTCCAAGTGGAACAATTGCCTTGTCTTGTCAGGTGTCTTTACAGGTGTCTTGTCACCTCGGAAAAGATAACAGGAAATCTGTTAGTTAACACTCATCCTTTACCACTTTAACGCTTTACTATACTAAAGGAGTTATCCACAGACTTGTTGATAAAATGTGGATAACTTTTGTCACATAATAAATACTTAACCTACTTAACTATTTACTATGTTAACTATTTACCTACTTAATAATTAACTATCTACTTAAAAAATAATTAACATACTTAACTATTAACCTGTTTAACTATTAAACACATAAACTATTAACTATCTTAACTATCTAACCAATTAACAACCACCAACAAACACAAGCACCACTAACAACTATACAACACTCCAAACAAAGTTATACTATCTATATACTATACAATGTTACCATATCTCACTATACATTATTACTACTATGTTACTATCTATATTATCATTTATATCAGTATCATATTACCACATTATTATTAACCTTACTACTAACATCGTTACCATTTATAATATATCATGCTACCAAGTATATCATACCTACATAATACCTATATCATACCTATGTTGCCAGAATACAATACTAACAATACCAACCTATTGCCAATATAATATATATACAAAACATACTAATACATAAACTAGCCTTGTTACTACTTGCTATCTAATACTATATACCATAACTTACTACTATCATAGCTTACTGACACTAATACTATATTACTACATCCAATCTAACCTACACATTAATATATAATAAATCATTGCTACCAAACTGCTACCAAATTTCCATATCACTATTACCAATACAAACGAACATCATGCTACTATATTCAAACGGTATCAACTAAGTATCACTCACACATATAAATTATATTAAACGGTATCACTCATTATCACCTAAATACTCCCAAATCCAAATCCACTTATCCTCAATTATCTTTATACCTACACTTTAAAATATTTATATCCTCTATAAACCTCACTACAACGCAAATAAACACTATCATAGAATACGCCAAATTTAAGCTTAAATCAAAATCACGTATACTAACACCTACACACTATAAATATAATTATAACCTCAATATAACCAAACAATTAATAATATCAACTATTCCAAAATTTCATATATAAATCACTCTAAATTCCTCCAAATTCACCTAACCCACCAACAATCCAACCAATCCAACCACATCATTTTGTTACACTTCAGTATCATTTTGCTACACTATTGTTACATTTTGATCAACCTAATATTCCTCAATTGTTCCATTCCGATACACACTGTACCAATATAGAACATATAACCGTTCCATTACGATACACATTTCCAAACTATCACATAAACCAACCAACTAACCTATATACCCTCCAATCCATCCAACCACACAACGCCCAAACACCAACATAAAACCTAATTCCCTTACCTTAATACCTCTATTCCTCCAGCACTCCCAAAAAGCCTCCTATGTGAATAATTAGATAAAAATTCATCAAAATTATAAAATAATTGGATATAATAATTATTTATTTTGCTAGATAATTGGTAGTATATGGTATATAATTGAGGTTGGGAAGGTGTTTTGTAGTGTATTTATAGGATATAATGAACATATGTAAAATAATATTTGTATGATGTATTGATTAAGAGATAGTAAAAATAATAATTTTACAAATAGTATTGACAATATAACTAGATCTGATATAATAAGCACTAGCACCACAGCAATACATATATTCACCTTAACCGAATTCCCTTGAATCTTTGAAAATTAAATATAAATTTTAGGAGGTTTTTCATTATGGCATTAGCAACAAGATTTGGTAATAATAGTAATAATTTTAGGCAAAATACTCCACTAGATAATAATCAACTTTTTAACATAGCACCTTCAATTTTTGCAGTTGAACCACACGAATCTAGATCAGCACGTTACACCTATATTCCTACTATTACCGTTCTTGATGGATTGAGAAAAGAAGGATTTCAGCCGTTTATGGTTGCACAATCTAAGTCAAGGGTTGAAGGAAAATCAGAGTTTACCAAACATATGTTAAGATTGCGTCATGCTTCAGATATTACTAATAGTGAAGCTAATGAGATTGTTCTTATTAACAGTCATGACGGAACTTCCAGTTACCAAATGATGGCAGGAGTATTTCGCTTTGTTTGTCAGAATGGTATGGTAGCAGGTGACGTAATCGAAGATATCAGAGTAAGACATAAAGGAAATATAGTAGATAATGTTATTGATGCAGCTTATACAGTTGTAAATGACTTTGATTTAGTAAAAAATTCCATTGAAGGTATGAAGTCTACCATATTATTACCGGAAGAAAAGGAAATATTTGGTGAAGCGACCTTAAGTCTTAAGTATGATGAATCTCCAATATCTGTCAATCAAGTATTGAATACTAGAAGGTATGAGGATAAGAATAGCGATGTTTGGAGTAGTTTTAATACGATTCAAGAGAATATGATCAGAGGTGGGCAAAGAGGAAGGAATGCAAGCGGAAAACGAACAACAACTAGACCCGTTCAGAGTATTGACAATAACGTAAAATTAAACAAAGCCCTCTGGATACTTGCCGATAAAATGCAACAACTTAAAAATGGCATAGCAGTTTAAATTAATAAAACCCTATTAGATAGATTATAAAAAGTTAAAATCTAGTAGGGTTTTATTATGTCTATCTATATTATATATTTACTTGTCTAAATCCTTATATAAGCCTTTATTAGCTTGCTAATTATCTTTTATGTGTCTATGTACCTATTTTATTATACTTGCTTGCTATAGCTTGTTTTGTGGCGGTACTAGTGGATCATATTGCTCAGTATCAGTTTAAAAATTAAAGAGTGTAAATATAAAAATAATGCTTTACTTTATCCTAAAAATGTTTATACTTATATGTAGAAGTTATTTGATAACTACATAATAAATTTTGGGAGGTCTTTCAATGAGAAAATTTAAAATTAAAAGTCATGGCTACACCGTCATAGCACCACAAGAAATTATTAGTCAATTATTTACAAATGAATTAAACATCATGGCCGGGAAAATAACTTATGTTATTAACTGGTTTAACTTTAAAGAAGGTATTGCCTATTATGACAACAACGGCGAAAGGTATATAGTGTCTGAGATAGACCACGTAAATAAAACTGTTAAATTAGTTTAAGCCCTCTTATGAGGGTTTATTTTTTGCTTAATTTAGAGATAGTAAATATAAAAATATTAATAAAAGGTATTGCAATTAGTTTAAAAATGTTTATAATTATATGTAGGCAAGCAAATACATATTAACTAAGGAGGTCATTTTAAATGACTAAAACTAAATTAGAAGAATTTCAAACCTCAACTTGCTACACTTGCGGTTACTGCCAAGAACGGAAATGCAAAAATGAGGAAGAACTTGACATACGGAACAGTGGGATTATAAAAATTTGGTGCTATGGAATAAATGACGTACATGTAATAGTTAACGGTGATTGTTACATTAGAGAAATGGAAGAATAGGCCGAAAGGCTTATTTTTTTGCTCAAAATTAAAAACATGACCAAACAGCGATTTTATACAGAAAATGGTAAAATTAAGGTGCTATAAACCCTTAATTTATAGGTGTTTTGTTTTTTGTGTTTTTGGTAAGAAAGTAAAAATAATAATTGTATTAGTGTTTAACCTGTGATATACTGTTTTCAAGGCAGAATTTAATAAATTTTAGGAGGTTATATAATGGGTTCTAAAAAGAAATGGTATGTTGCAGCCAGTATAAATAATTTCAATAGATATACATATCTCAGTTCTGAAAAATCAGCTATACAATTATGCAAAAACTTACAAAAAATATTTCCAAAAAGAATAATGTTTTGGGTAGACTTTAATTGGGAATCAAGTATAAAGAAAAACCCTGGTAATATATTACATGGTAAAGATTATATAGAAACAGATAGAATAGTGAAAGATGTGGGAGAATATGTAAAAAATTATATGGTATGTAGTTTAAATTAATAACCCTTAAAGGGTTTATTTTTTTTGCTCATATTGGCTGGACAAATACACTAAAGATAATAAAAATAATAGTTGTAATATAATATAGTCTGTGATAATATAGATAGTAATATAATATTTAATTTTAGGAGGTCGAACAAATGAAACAAGTTGAAAAATTAACCTATCAAAACGATGTTGTTACTACACTATCAGATAATAAAGATTACATTTTATGGGTTGATACAGAAGGCCGAATGATTGAAACAGAAAATGGTAAAAATAAGCAAATTGTTTCAAGATGGGAAATTAGAAAATATTGCAGATTGTTTGGATACCCTGAAGATGGCATTATAAGATAAAGGGTTAAAATCCCTTTTAAAGTCTCTATAGTAGTATTATAAAAGTAGGGATTTTAAAAGAGGTTTTAAACTTAAATTAAAAATAAAAAAGGAGTTGGCTAACAATGAGAGAAGTATTATGTATTGCTGGAATCCCTGGTGTTATGGTTTATATTTATTGGTGTTTTCTGGGAGATATAGCTAAATTGGGAGGTATGTAAAAATGAGTAAAAAACACATTATACAAGGCAGAAAATACCGTTTTGAGGATGATGTAAAATTTACAGTTGTTGCTCTATGGCATAATTTGTATATAAAATACAAAGAAAGTAAGCAATACGAGAAGGCCACAATGGTATTAAGATTCATAAGGCAAATTAACCATCTTGAACACTAGATGAATTCTAGTGTTATTTTTTTGTTTATTATTCTTCTTCCCTTCTTTTCCTCTTATCCGGTCACAACTCCAAACCTACCACAACACAACAACTATTCACCTTCCCACAATCCATTTTAAGTATCATTAAATCCATTTCACGTACAAATACACCTACAATTTCTCAAATGGCATGCTATGACGATAATTAGATAAAGTTAGATATATTTAACTATTATAATTCATTGATTATTTATCATAAAATACTTAGATAAAACTAGATAAATATATATTAGATTGTATGTTAATTTGTTGTTTATGTTTAAGGTGTTTGATGTTCCACGTAGAACATAATATAATTATAATAATGCTTGCTTTTGTTTGGTGTATCGTTTATAATAATATTGTTAAATTGTTTTTTGAGGAGGTACTACTTAATGATACAAACTAGATCCGCATATATAGCGAATGAAAAAGCCTTAATGTTAGTTGATGGCTTATCATCTCAGGAAATAGAAGGTTTTAACTTCGATAATGAATATTATGATTTATTAGTAAGCCATGTTAAGGCGGGTAACAAAATTTCTAACGAAGTATACAAAGATTTAACACAAGGCCAACAATACCATTTTACAAAACATTATAATTCAAGAAATGATAAAATAATTGATAATGATTATGAGCAGGAATTAAAAGAAGGTAAGAAACTAACAGAAGAAAAATATAGTAAGTATCTAGTAGAGAAGGAAACAGAACGAAAAGAGCAGGAACTCAGGGATCTGAAAGTTAAGCAAAAAGCTATACAGGAATTAGCTGAAGAATTAGAGCAATTAGAAGGTAGATTATTTGATTATAATAAATTATCAGATATTGGCAAATGGAAAATTCCAGAATATGAGCACAACAAAAGGAAGGAAATAATTAGGAAAAGGATTAAAGAATTAAAAAATAATTTGAATCAGCTAGCAGGGTAATTATACCTTGCTTTTTTATCTGATACTAAGAGATAATAAAAATAATAAACCCTAAAAAATTATTAAAAATATCTGTACAGTTAAACACGATTATGCTATACTTATTCAACGACAAAATTATATTAATTTTTAGGAGGTTTTTAACTATGACAGCATACGAACAAAAGAGGGCCGAAAGAATTGAAAAAGCAAGAATTAAGAAACAGCAAGAAACAGAAAATTTCTTAAATAGTGTAAATGCAGTATATAAATATCCAGATAGCGGGATAGTCGGGACAGTCAAAGAAATAGAAAAATGTTATCTTGACTATTGTATATCAAAATATCCTAATTGTTTGAAATATAAGTTATTAATGATGAAAAAAGAACATCCATTTAATATATATTACTCAAAGGAATTCTTTAAAGAAAATATTCCTAAAAAATACATAGCAGTATTTGAGGAATTAGAACAGTATTTCAATTGAGGCCAACGAGCCTCTTTTTTCTTGTTATTTTACACTAAAAATAATTAGATAAACTTATACATAACTATACAAACTTATACATAAATTCACTCCAAAAACATGACAAAAGTATTGTTTTATTTAAACAGTATTTTTATGTTTTTTGTTGACATATTGACGGAAAAGGAATATAATAAATTATGTTTTTAGATTATATTTACTCAGGAGGTCAGAAAAATGAAATACGAAACCTTGAAAAAGAAAGCAATAGCAATACAGGAAAAAATTAATAATACTAGACAGGCGATAAATGATTTTAAGTATTCACCGGAATTTGAGAAACAGGAATATAAAAGAATTCAAAAAATGACAGATAAAAGAAATGAATATTTAATAAATGCAGAAGTTGATCATAATAGGCATAAAGAACTATGGGAAGAACTTAAAAAAGTAGGTGTATAGGTGCTAATGTATAGCATCTTTTTTCTTTTTGCTCAGTGTTCCACGTGGAACAAAAGTTAAATATAAATACTAAAATAATTTATCTCCAAACTATAGACATTTCAAGGCCGATTTGATATACTGTTATTGTTAGTTAAATTATTATCTCAGGAGGTGAACACTTTGACATTGAGCCAGCACGCAAAATTAAGGATGCAACAAAGAAAAATAACACTAGAAGATATACATAACTGTATATGTCAAAGTGTTCCCTCTGTCAACACAGACAATAGCATAAAATATTATTATAACCATTTAACGGTTGTAGTAAACCCTGAGACAGACAATATAATAACAGTATTTTACAAGTCTAATTATTATAATAAGGTAAAATCTTACTGTAATAAAAATAACATAACAGTAGATGCAGCATTTAATCAGATCAGAAAGGGGTTATTGAATATATGTTAATTTTTGTATATCAGAATATAACAGTGGGTGCAATTGGTAAAACTGAAGTCAAAGGAATAAAAAAGGTAAATAATGTAAGTATTCCTTTCACTTCTCAGATTATAGAATCAAAAAAAGGTAAATATTTCTTGCTTGATAACAGGAGATATTACCTTAATAAATTTACCATAAAATAGGAGGTATAGCAATGTTAAATCCTATAACAATAATAAATAAAAGGAAAAATGGTGCTTGTATGAATCTTAAAGGTAAATATGATACGCTCTATACTTTTGGCTGTATTGATAACGGAATTAAAAAGATAGTTGAAGTATTGGCCTTTTCAGCACAAGAAGCTAGACAAAAAATAAAAGAAGGTAAATGCTTAGTAATAAAAATATGTAAAAACTAGCTTTATTCAGCTAGTTTTTTATTTGTCTTTTCCCTTCTCTTTTTCTGTCGATTACCCAATAACAGCTATAACAGCACCTTGCAAACCCTTGAAAATCAAGGGTTTTATTTTTGCCAAAACATGACAAAATATAGTATTTATTCAAAGTTAATAATGTGAACATAATTTTATTAAAATTAATTAAAATTGTGTCTTGACAATTATAATTTAAGTCTGTATAATGTTAATTAATCGAACAGGTATAATTATTTTAAGGAGGAATATTAATGGGATATGACAGTAGAATTTATATTGTGGATAAAAAAGATAAAATGGGGAAAGAAGAAAAGAGATATGCGGAAGTAGTTGCGGTATTTAATATGTGTAAATTTGATGCTTTTGGTGGAATATTTAAGACAGAAACAGACTGTTATATTTATGCAGATGATGGCAATACACAAATAATGACAGATTGTTACGGAGAACCCTTAAAAGAATCTTCCGTATCAGATGTAATAACATATTTAGAAGAATGTCAAGTAGAGCGAGAACATTATAGGCGTGTTGCACCTCTGTTGGGATTACTAAAAAGTTTTAATCTTGCAGAGTGGAAGGATCTAGTTGTTTTACATTATGGATATTAAATAAGGCCAATGGCCTTATTTTTTATTTAATCACCTTGACAATTATAATCATAATGTGTATACTATAAATAGTTAAATTAAAAATTAAAGGAGTTGCTATTAATGAAAGATAAACAAAAAGAATTATACAATTATACTAAGGGTAAATTTGAAGGAGAATTAAAGAAAATTAGTCCAGACTGTGTTAGTCCAATAATTGCAGTTAGACAGGTAGTAAAAAAGGCAATTGCAAGGTATATTAAAGATAATTGCAGTATTGGAGTTAAGCCTATAGATGTTTTCAGTCATGAAGATTTCCAAGATGTGAGTAATAAAATATGCAATGAAATTATGAATAATGAATTGGATTAAGGCCGAAAGGTCTTTTTTCTTTTTGTAATATTAACTTGACAATTATATTAATGTTCTGTATACTATTACTTACATAATACATATTTTTAAGGAGTGGAGCAAATGACACCTAGAGAATTAAGAGGTCTTTAAATGGAAAATAATGAAACATATGAACAAAAACAAATAAGATTAAGAAAGGAGAATGCTAGACTAGATATTAAACAAACAGTAAAAAGAATTCAATATTATACAAAAATGTTAAAAGATAATCTGACCGATATTGCCAGTGGTGAAGACTATGATATACAGATAATGGAAATACTATCAGAAATTCAAAGATACAATAATAATGTAGATTTAAATAAAACGATTGAAGCATTAACAGAATATAAAATATGTAATATTTTAGAAGGCTAATATTAGCCTTCTTTTTTTGTTCAAATTTAAAATAACTATTGCAATTATATATCAAATGTGTTAATATTAATAAATCGAGAGATACATAATATATTAATCACTGGGAGGCAGATAAAATGCAATTAACCGAAAACTGGCAAGTTAAACACGTAAACTATCATAGTAAGAAAAAAGCCAAATTATGGTTAACTGTTAGAATTGAGGATGTAAATAGCTATAATCCAGCAATAGAAAGTAATAACCACTATATTACAATGGTAGAATTTAACGGTAAAAACGAACCAGTGATATTATGGGATAACTACAATAGTAAGGGATTGCCAAAGAAAGGGAATTTAAATAGTAGCCAGCAAGAAATGGTTATAAATGCAGCTATAGAAAAATCAAAACAATATCTAAAATAAGGCCAGCAATGAGCCTTTATTTTTTGCTTAGACATAGTAAAATAACAAAAAGTCCTTTACAATTATATTATCACTGTGCTATAATAAATTATCCGAAAAGTTGAATTTTCCAATTTTATAAACCCTTGAATTATAAGGGTTTATAGCACCTAAAAACATGACAAAACTAGTATTTTGTTTAATATTTAAAGGAGGTCTTTATAAATGATTAAAACTGAAAAAGGTATAAATGTTTTTGGTAAAGAATTGACAATATTGAGGAAAACAAAAAAGACAGGAGAAAAAATTCTACTAAAAGAGGGATTTATTAATAAATACCACAATGAGTCATTAGTAAAAAATGGTATTGTTGCATCCTATAATAAATTATGCGGATATTGGGTATTAGAATAACATGAGCCGAAAGGCTCTTTCTTTTTGCCTATAACAATCTATAAATTATTAACCCTTGACATTATTATATTTATAGTCTATACTGTATTTATTAGCAGGTAGTTAATACATATTTGAGGGAGGTTATTCAATGAAATACAAATGGGAAAAATTTGACGGTACTTGTGAAACTTGCCCAATTGCTCACTATGATGCAGGAGAACTTGACTGTGAATTATATAATAAACTATTTCCAAGCAATTGTAAAACTAATAAAAAATCATGATCAAGTAACGATTTTGTTACATAATATGGAAAGGAGATGCTAGAATGGATATAATGGTATTTGCTAAAAAAATTATTACACTACAGGAGGAAAAGGATAAACTTGAAAAAGGTATTAAAGAAATGATTTTAGAATTAGATAAAAATATCAAAATTGCTTCAGAAGATAAATTTTCTAGGGAGCATTTGGTATTAGTTGGTATTCAAACAACATTAATAAAATTAATATCTAACTGAGTGCCTAAAAAGCACTCTTTTTTATTTGCTCAAATAGCAATAAAACTATTGACGTTATTATATTTATAGTGTATTATAGTAAGTATCAGATACATATATTTTGAGGGAGGTTATTAACGAATGAAAAAGGCGAATGCAATTTATGAAGTTATAAACGGTTTATATCATATTGAATTAACTATTAATGGAGAATGGGCAGGAGGAGGAACTGCGCCAACGGCAAATACATACGAAAAAGGTTATGATTTTGCTTGTATGGTAGCAAATTCCAAAGGTGCAAGATTAGAAACTTTTAGGAGGTTGGAGTAATGGAGTGTCCGCACCTATTAGAATTTAATACTTTTGATATACAATCAAATGTTTTAAGAATTGAAATAATACAGCCTTTACCAAGATGTTTATTAAAACCTCCTGACCATTGGAGTGATACTGCCAAATATTAAAAATCAAGCTGAATCATGTCTTTATGCTGGATATAAGCCTAATAAAGGAATGACTAAGCATAAATAAAAATAGTGGTTATATGATGGAAATATTGAGATTATTAGAGCAATACTAAACAGGGTAAAACCTGTTTTTTATTTTTTAAATAAAATAGGAATATAAAAATAAATCAATATTTCTAATAAAAACATTGAAAATAGTATTGACATACTAACGACGATTGTATATAATTATAAATGTCAACAGGAACACAAACCGCACAATACAACGAATTAAAAATACATATTTTAAAGGAGTTGTTTTTATGACAGCCTACCAAGAATTTATTAATAATCCTAGTATTGATGCAGGTAAAATTGCTAGAATATGGGAACTAAAGATTAATGGTAAAATTGATAATTTAACAGATTTTTGCAAAGATTTTTTGAGTCAAGTTGGTTTTATATATACTGGTTATATTTCAGAAAACGGAGTATTTAAGGCAGTATTTAATAACCGATATGTATGGGACGGAGCAATCCGAGAAGGTGAACAAATAGCTTTAAGAATTAAACAATTATAAGGAGGTTTTAAAATGAATTTTAAAGATAAATTTCACGTTATGGATGATCTATTGAGTGGTTTTACTCATGATGATCTAATAACCGCAGTATTAAGCAATGAGCCAGCAATAACAGAACAAACCATTAAGAAAGTTTTCAATGAAATGTTGCAACAACAAATTAATGATGCTAAAGCAACACTCAAGGCCAATTTGAAAGAAGTTTTAAAAATCTGTAGAGAAAATAGGGAGGGTTAACAATGACTAAAACCATTAAACAACAACTTTTAGAATTGGGAATAAAACAGGAGGAATTGGGAAACTATTGCTCAGATTTGCACGTTCTGAAAAATTCTATCTCAGAAAGTTTTGTTTCTGGTTATGAATTTAAACAAAATGTAACAACATTTAGAAGTCAAATAGACGGTAAAATATGGTATGACATACCTTTTGCTTATACCGAGCATTATAAAAACAGGGGTTAAAATCCCCCATTCCCTTAATGCACCTAACCAAGTACAACAGGTTAGACGGTCACAAGTCCGATATAATGCAGAGTGAGGGATAATTAAGAATACATATAACAGGAGGTTTTATAATGTCAATAGTTAACAAGCAAGAATTCTTTACCGAGGCTTTTAAAGGTTATAATGTACCTTCAAATATTAAAAGTATTTCAGAAAGTATTTGCAGAGAATTCAATATTAATGGCATATGTGATCCCATGTATATCTCTAATGTTGTTGCTGTAGAGTTAATAATAGGTGATGGATGCGGAAACTTTAACGGCAATGTACCTAACCTTGACAATGTAGGTAAACTTGCTGAAAGGTTAAAGTTTTCATATGGCTGCAACATTAACAGTCTTAAACTAACCAAAAGTATCATAATGAAAAATATTATTAAAATTAATATCAATGTGCTAGATGATGTTAAAACACAGTGTTATTATGCGGATCACAAGGTAGCACAGTATAAAATTCCTTATAGTTTAACTCAGGAATTGAAACATTTAAGAAACTGGATGCAAGGAAGAACAGAAAGAGAACAACAGGAATTTTTAAGTTATAATTATTATGTGACTTTAAGATGGGATTATGATGGGTTTATTAACAGTATGGAAGTGTCTGCAAGGGTAGGAAGTTTTGTTAATATGGGATTAAGTTTTGAAAATTTAGAAAACGTAATAAAAGCAGTAAAGGAGTATAACAACTAATGACATTTGAATGGTTTTTATGTCCAGAATGCAGGCAAAAACTTTTTAAACTTTTAACAGGTGCTAAAGTTGAAAATATAGCAGTTTATTGTAAACGATGTAAAAAGGAAATAGTCATAACTAAATAAACACCTTGAGCCTTTGAGCCATTAACGAAGTATTTTTATAATACTTGTTAGTGGTTTTTTGTTTGTAATCCTCTTTGTATAAGGCGATTTAAGGCCACACATTAGAAAAAGGATAAAACACATAGACAATCAAAATAAAACGTCTTAAAATCAATCCTGTAAGGATACACGTACATATAAGATTATTAATACATATACTTCTAAAATACATAAATATTATAGAAATTTAATCTAAATCTAATAGGAAGGAGTATCCGACATAATGACACTAGACCAACAAAAGGAATTATTAAAACTGTATAAGCAGTATCAGGCCACTAGTAAAGACACAATCAAAGCTAACATAAGAACTCACATGGATAATGAAGACTTGAAGCCAGCCATAATATCCGAATGGACTGGTATCCCTGTACAAACAATTTATCAATTAAGGAAACATAACAATGCATATAAGCCGGATTTTATAACTACTATGGCTTTATGTGATTTATTGAAGGTATCAATAACAGAAGTTATAAAACCGATTCAAGGCTTGAGTATTCCAGAGTCTAATACAAAATGGGATATGAAAGCGAAGCAAGGGTTTGTTCATGACTACAATAAATTGGGAATAGAAGAAATATGCAGGAAATACAATATAACACAAAGAACGGCAACAGAGTATAACAAAAACTTTGCTAGAGAGATTTAAGAATGATTTGTAGGTATAAAAATTATATGAGTCTATAACAGCAGGGAATAAATCACCTTGAAGAGAAATGCAATACATAAATATTGATGATAATTTTAAATTGTTTAGAAGTCATTTGACAGTATAACAGCAAGCACTTATTCAAACTTAGTATAATTTGACAGAAAAGTATATGATTGTATAACAGCGACAACATGACCACCTTTTAGGAATTATAAAGTCCCAATATCTGTATAACAGCAAGCTAAAATAGTTGATGAAATATTTGAAATAGTAAAAATAGTTATGAAATTAGTATTGACATAACAGAACAGGTGTGGTAATATGATTATAGAAATTATATTTACAATTTGTGAAGGAGGATTACACATGAATACAGAAAACACTTGTCCTAATGCAGAAGAAACATCTTCAAGAAACAATAACGTAGAGGTTAACTGGATTAAATGCAAATTAACCGAGCAAGGTTGTGTATGTAGTTATATGTTGCCTATGAAGTTTAGATATGTGATGAATGGGAATTATACTGCATGTCCTGGTTATGTGATGAATAGTAGTAAATAACAATTAATATGTTCTGTTGTCTATCTTACACTTTCACATTATAAACAGTAAGTAAGATAGTATAGAGGACATAATAATTTAAAGCAATGGATTACAGAAGACCATAAAAGATACATAGAAGAAAAACCACCATACATAATAACCAGAAAACAAAATGAAGATAAACAAACATATCATTATGAATTATGGACTGTTGACAATCAGAGAAATATGATAGAATGTATAGCAATATCCGAAAAGAAAAAGGGATTAAAAGAACATATCGAAAAGTATTTATCTGAAATAGCATAGATAAAACAGTTAATATATTTTGTATCTGCCTTACAATCACACTTTTTAAGCACTCAGTAAGGTATAATAGAGGATATAATAACTAAGTTAATCTAAACTAAACTAATCTAATCTAAAGGAGGAATCCACCAATGTTTAAATACATAACCGATATGGAACACAATTTTAATTTTAAAGGTCAAGACACTTATTTAGCACAGTTTAACCCTGATACAAATTTATTTATTGTTGAAAATGAAAACGGTGATTCGATTGGCGAAGTAAATTTATTTGAATCAGGTATTCATTTTAACATTGATTATTTTGAAAATTGGCAAGAAAAGTTATTTAATTCATTGCTTAAAAATAATGGTAAAACTTCTGTTTTTGTGTATTCTACAGAACTAAACGCAGGAGATTCTTGGGAATTAGAAATATATAGACATAAAACATTATTGCCTACTTCTGAACATTCAGACCAAATTATCTTAACTTCTTATGTTATATTGTTTTGTGGTGAAGTAAAAGGCGATGCATACACCAGACAACATAGGTTTTATAGTGGATGTATGATTGACGAAAGAAAAGAATTTGAAACATGGATCAAAGCACAGTTAGAAAAAGTATCAGAGTTTAACAATGATGAATATTGGAATACAAGTCCTTCATTTGTTTATGCAGAAGGTATTTGCGATAAAGACGAAGAAGAAATATTGTTTGAAATGTTTAGTAAGAAAATTGATAGTATTATGAATTAAAAACACTTGCAATTATATTTATATTATGTTATAATTATTATATTAAAAATAAAGGAGAATGATAAAATGAAATTTCAAAATGCTATTCAAGAACTCAAAAAACACCAATATGTCAGTTATGTTCGTGGTGATAGAATATACTACAACATGACAATTCCTAGAATTAATCGTGTGCAGACAGCAGAAACTACACCTATTACCATAACTGGGAAAGAGGCAGCAGAAATAATCGAGACATTGCCAGAAAACTATAATAGTATTAAAAGTATTACACAAAGAGATAGTAATGGTTTTATTATTGCTGATAGTGAAAGTAGCTTAGATGATAGAGTGTTTATTATTGCAAAATCGTATGAATTAGACTTACCGGAAAGAGTATGTAGACATTGTGGTGGAAGTTATAAACCTATTGCAGAAACACAAAAATATTGTTGTCGTGGATGCAGGGAAGAAACTGAGAACGAATAAATTAATAGAGACTAGGTATTATTAACCTAGTCTCTAAATCCAACATGGAATGATTAAATTTTAACTTTAACAACTAAAATTTATACTATTTCAACGCCAGCATGGTTTGATTAGATTTAATATATCATATTGATTGGATAATGTCAAATTAATAACTAATAAGAGCAAAGGAGGTAACACATGATGTTTAGAATATCCTATAATTTTTGCACTCAAATGACTTTTGAAAACGGTTTAACAGTATCATTTGCTATAGGTGAAGGTAATTACTGCTCAAACAAAAATCCTAATGAGAATCCATATATTAACATGAAAAAGGAAAGAGAATCAAATAATTGTGAAGTTATTGTATTTGATAGTAATGGTGATTTAGACATACAGCAATTCCTGCCTGAAGGTGTTAGAGGTGATGGAAGTAAATGCGCAGGTTGGATTACTCCTGATGTATTGGTTAAGGTAATGAACAATGTGGCAAATTGGAAAGAGTAATTAAATTATTTAGGGAGGTAATACATAGTGAAAACATTAGATTTTATAATGAAAGAAGTTTTTAGAGAATATCTTGAAAGTATAAATATACCTGTTAGATCGAATATGAAACTTAGTGAGATGACAGAATTGATTAGAAATAATAATTCAAGCAATTCTTATAGACCAGTTGGAATGATGACTAAAATAGCTATTGAAAAATTTGAAAGTCAATTTTAAAATCATTGATTTATAAGCATTTGTGAATGCCAAAATCTGTATAAAAGCATAATTTGGTAACGATATTTTAAAGGAGGAATTCACCAGTGAAAACTTATAAAATTGAATTAACTCTTATGCCCACTGGAAGATATATAGGATGTAGACACATTAGTATAGAAATGTTTGCAGATGATGAGGAACAGGCAGGAAAATTTGCAGTTGAAACCATGTCTGTTATTGTAACACCAGATGTAAAAGTTTTAGTAAGAAATGTAATTGAAATTTAACCACCTACCTGACGAGTGCTGGACAGCAACCTGCCGATAACCTGTCTTTATGGCAGGTAGTAGGAAGCTAAATTTAATAATGAATAGGAGAGATTTAAATAATGACTTGCAAACATAAAGAAGTAGATATTTATTATTGGCCTGGAGCAATTGCTTATAAAATGGTTTGTCGTGAATGTGGTGTATTAGACGAAAAATTAAAAACTGAAAAACCTAGAAAATTTAAAGTAAAATTATTACCTGGAACAATTCAATATCAACATTACTATGAGAAATCTACTCCAAGAGTTGTAATTGTACCAAGTAAAGAGCAAGCTGAAATAGATAGAAAAGAAATGGAAAGAAGATATCAAGAACAATTTAAAGAATGTGAAGATGCAACTGACAGAGATTAAACAATTTAATTTAAACTATAATAATTATATGTTGCAATTATATTTACAATGTGCTATAATATTTATAGTTAAATAAATCAATGGGAGGTATACATAAATGAGCGAAAGATATAATGCCAGTTTGTTAGCAAAACAGATTGAAAATGCAATAGATAATGCTAGAAAGTTAGGAATTAAAGTAGCAATAAATGGTGATAAAATTGTTGTAGAAAACACTGCACATCTAAATGCACCTGCATGTATCAATGCTAGTGCTGATGATCCTTATTTTAAAAGTTATATTGAGTTACCAATGGATGAAGATGAAGAGGATAGTAAACTAAAAATGAAAAGACAATATCATTATTATAAATGTAATGGTGTTATAAAATGTCCTTGTGGATTAAGTAATAATAATTGTCCCTTGGATAATAAAGATATTAAGATAATTTCAGTTAAGAATAATTGTGTTACTTTTGAGAAAGGAGAATAACCAATGAAAATTAAAATAAACACTTGGGACGGTAAAGAATTAACTTTTGCCAATGTCACTGTTGAGATTGTAAAAGGTGGATATAAGTTAATTCAATTTGGTAAATCAATCTATATTACCGATTTAGGATGCAGTAAAATTGAAGTCACATTTTATGATGGTAAAAATTCAGGTGAATATGATATTCAAATTCAAGAATGGTAGGAAGGAGATTAATCAATGAAATCAAAATATGTAACAATTCCATTGTTGAAAGAATTTAATAAAAAATCTTACAATCGTAAACTTGAAAATAAATTTATTAACAGTTTACAGGATGATTTAATAATGCCACTTCATACACATATATTGGTAAACAATGATTCTATTAGATGTAAATTTGTTTACAATGAAAAAGGCAATACATTTACTTTGGATATATCAGTTAAGGACTTTAATGAACTTCCATATATTGAACGTGATTAAATTTAGTATTAACTTAGTGGAATGGGCAACCACAAAAGTTAATACTATCAAAATACCAAAACACCATTAGCATCATTGCTTCATGTATCTCCTCCTCCTAAGTTTGTTATCTCTGTTCATTTGATAAGATATAAGTGGGCAGAGGTGATTTAAATAATAGAAAGGAGATAAACCAATGACAGATCAAGAAAGGTTTGAATTGTTTACCGCAGAGTTATCAAAACTAA
>Ga0209518_1000970_pt1 | contig 33936 bp, 41 predicted proteins | sample RifGroB1_FD_183993 | JGI IMG/M metagenome (GOLD analysis project Ga0209518, IMG submission 183993) | Groundwater microbial communities from Rifle, Colorado, USA - Groundwater B1 (SPAdes) (version 2) | ecosystem: Environmental > Aquatic > Deep subsurface > Groundwater | place: Rifle, Colorado...
CTCGAGCTCATCGGACAGTAAAAGAATAAGGTTTATAAATCGCCCTCCGCCCCCCAGAAGGATGTTCTATAAGCTGGAAGTCAAAGACCATATCAGGGTGCCCCCTGACACCTTCAACCTCCCCCTGGAGGAGGCGGTCGTCAAGCGCATCAAGAAGAAATACGACGGATTCATCTCGAAGGACCTGGGCATCGTGATCGATGTCTCCGGCGTCAAGGAGATCGGTGAGGGCATCATCATCCCCGGGGACGGAGCATCGTACTATGAGGCGGTGTTCATCCTCCTCACGTTCAAGCCGGAGATGCAGGAAGTCGTGCTCGGCAAGGTCCGGGACATCGCGGAATTCGGCGCCTTCATGAACCTCGGCCCCATCGAGGGCATGATCCACATCTCGCAGACCATGGACGATTTCGTGTCGTTCAGCAAGGATAAGCACCTCACCGGCAAGGAGAGCAAGCGCGTCCTCAAGGTCGGGGACGTCTGCAGGGCGCGCATCATCGCCATCTCGTTCAGCGACCCCCTCAACCCCAAGCTCGGCCTCACGATGAGGCAGCAGGGCCTCGGCAAGCTTGAGTGGGTCAAGGAAGACCAGTCCAAGAAAGCCCCCGCAGAGGAAGAGAAGCCCACCAAGGAGAAGAAGAAATGAAGAAGAAAATCTGCAAGCGCTGCAAGTCCATCGTGGACGGGAACAAGTGCAACGACCCCGCGTGCCAGGGGCTGCAGAGCGGCCAGGCGGCGCAGAGCTACAAGGGAAGGATATTCATCGTAGACGCGAACAAGTCACAGATTGCGAAGAAGATCGGCCTCCCCTACGCGGGAGAATACGCCATCAAGGTGAGCTAGCATGGAACTCAGCATCTCGCAGAAGGACAAGGAACCTCTCCTCTCCAGGATGAGGGTGTGCGGCGAGCTGGCCTTCGAATCCACGACGCCGTCCAATGCGGAAGTCCGGAAGGCCGTCGCTTCCTCGATCAAGGCGGACGAGAAGCTTGTTGTGGTGAGGAAGGTCCACAACTTCTTCGGCAGGCGCAAGGCCGCGTTCGAAGTATGCGTGTATGACGACGACAAGGCGATGGCCGCCATAGAGCCCGCACCAAAGAAGAAAGGCGGCGCGGCAGAGGCGCAGCCGGCCCCGGAGAAGAAAGAGGAACAGGCAACCCCCGAAAAGAAGGAAGAGAAAGCCGCGCCGGAAAAGAAAGAAGAGCCCAAGCACGCTCCTGAGAATAAAGAAGCCAAGCCTGCAGAGGAGAAGCAAGAAGCCAAGGCCGCAGGGGAGAAGAAGGAGTAAGCCATGGCAGCACCGGCAAAAGGCGGAAAACCAGCGGCAAAGGGCAAGAGCTATGCCGTCCGCAACGTCTTCGAGAAGCAGGGCGACAAGCTGGCGCAGAAGAACAAGACCTGCCCGAAGTGCGGCCCGGGGATGTATCTGGCGGCGCACAAGGACCGCGTGTACTGCGGCCACTGCCATTATACTGAATTTCTAGGAAAGAAATAAGAACAGAGTGTTTCTCCCCGTATGGCCATGGATATAGGTCAAAAAGTCGGCTCACTTGCTGCTTACTATGCTCCTGTGCAGGGCATCATCAGCTACGCTTCTGCCCAGGCAGTCCGGATTGAAGAACGACTTTGGGAATGGCACACCCGGAGGGATCCGACCGCGCATTCCTTTAACTACCGCATTTCTGGAGTATATGGATGCGCAAACAGCGGAGACCCTTCCAAGACCTTCGTTCGCTACAAGCTTGCCTCAGAAGACACTTACCGCGGCATGGGCAGGGAGCGGCGGCTGCGGCACGCTGGCGCCAGAGTGGTTGACGCCCTCATTGAGGACGTCCAAAACCATTTAAAATCGGATGACGCGCGCAAAGCACAGACGCAATACTCCTTTCATATCAGTCAATGTGAAGAAGTCGGTCTGGACACCAAGAAAATAAAAAGCCTGAGCGTGCCTATCGTTGATGCATACATCACAACGGCAGTCCACCATATCGGAAAAAAGAGCAGCATCCACTCCTCCATCAGTTTTCACTTCGGCGCGATGTTTGCCAAAGACGCGGGCTGGACGGAGGAGCGGCTTGCCGGCCTGTATGACCGAATCATCTCCATCCATGCCGAGCATGGCGCGGAATACCTGAAAAAAGAGCACGTGGATGCCGCGCAGGACATCTACAGGCGAGGAAAACACTTTCTGGATGAGTTCGGCGGGAATAAGGACATCCTTAAAGGCTTTGCCGTCTCCCTCTTCAACTATTATGCGCAGCAGGCACACGCGATGCTCGACAGATCCTTCTCCGACCCCGGAGCAAGGGGATCCATGCAGGAATACGTCAAGGTCATGTGGCCATCGGTGAACATGAAGAAGATTCTTGATGGAGGATTGATTGATGACGCCGGCGAACTCGGCCGACTGGAGAGACGAATGGCGGCGCAGATGACGGATATCGTCATCAAGGAGATTCCAGAGGAGTACAGGGTCCCGATAAAACTCCAATAATCGTGCAAAATCCATCGAGTATGTTACCTTTTTTCCGCCTTCTCCCACAACAGCTCGAAATGCTTCCTGTAGGCGGCAATCGTCTCCCTGTTCCTGTTCACGATGACCTTGAAGGATTTCTCCGTGTAGATGAATGTGGCAATCATGTGGTCGGAGAGCGTCATGCATGCCGGCCCGCAGATGTCCTTGCCCAGAAACCTCACCTCAAAATTCTCCCATTGCCGCATCCTTGCCTGAAAATAATCCTTTGACTTTTTGTCATCATAGGAAATCACCCTCGACAGGATGCTGTTCTTCAGCCGGACCTTGTGCCATTCGTCGCTCCTCCTCTTCCCATAGACCTCGGCCAATGCCCGGGAATAGCCGATCCCCAGAAAAACGCTGCTCTTCTTCTCCACCAGCTCGAAAAACGCCTCCAGGATGCCGTCAACACCGGAATAGATCCTGATTTCCCTGTTCCAGATGGCGTTGAAGAACGAGACAGTATCCTTGGCGATTTCGCCGCTTTCGATGTGGATCGCCACTGGCACGTCCGCCCACAACACAATGATCACCTTGTTCCCGAACGTGAAGGTGGTGATGGACGACCTTTCCTCTTCCGGAAGGACGTCCATTTCTGCAAGCTCCATCCTCACCTCTTCATTCGACAGGATCTTGAGCGGGATTTTCCCCTTGACCCTCCTTGCATCCCATATCTCATAGAAAGATCCCATGATTTCCCGAAACCGGGCCATCGTCCCGTGGACATACACGGACTGCCCCTCCTTCAAGACAAGGTTCAACGCGGCCCGCACACCGTTCTTCGATGAGAAAACCTTGACATCCGGCCCCGCATGCGGAGGCGCCCTCAGCTTCTCCAGGTCCGGAAGGACAGCCCTGACCTGCTCCTGCTTCTCCTCAAGCATCGCAAGAAGCTGGCCGGGCTCCGCGGCCTTGAAGTACTTCTTGCTGTCCTTGACGACATAGCTCGCCAATCCCGAGCCCAGGAGCTTTTTCAGGCGGTCGTAGGTGAATGTCCTGTTCGTGTCCGTCCTCTTCGCGAGTTCGCTTGCCGTGGCCTCTCCGGAGGTGAGCAGCGTCACATAGAGCCTGACTTCCGCCTCGGTCAGGCCGAAACTCTGCAATACCTGCTCTTTGTCCATCAGCTGTTCTGAGGAGGCCCTCTTTTTAATAATGTCGTTTTATTTCAAGACAACATAGATTATTATAGGAAACATTATATTGCTACTATTTGGTGATTACAATGAATACCCCCGTACCGTTTCAGACGACAAAGCCGGACATCAGCGCACTGAGGGCGCGATACCCTTCACTGGCGGAATTGCTGCACGGGAAATTTGCAGACAAGCCGAATGTGTACGAGTTCCCGCAAGGAACCGTGGTGAGCTGGGAGCTGCTCCAGGGCAAACCGAAGAACCCGACCTATGGAAGAGTTCCTCCCGGAAAATATGAATTTCCCACGAGCCATACTGAGGAAGTAACCGTCCTTGAGGGGGACCTGGAGGCAAGGATCGGCGATGCCACGTGCCGGGCCGGGCCACTCCAAAAAATAACTGCGCCCCCCAACACCATCCTCCGCCTTGACGTGAAGGAGGGTCCCGTGCACTACTTTTGCGAATACAGGTGACCATGGCGCTGACACCGGCAAGGATACGCAGATACAAAAATATGGACTCTCTCATAGGCAACACGCCGCTCGTGAAATATGCGGGAGAGGTGCCGAACGGAAACGCCGTCTGCATCAAGAGGGAATGCGACAACCCGTTCGGAAGCCATTACGACCGCGTCTATCTGGCATTGTTCAGGGAATTCGAGGCGAACAGAGGACTGACGGCGGAGACTCCCGTCATGGAGACCTCCTCGGGGACCGCTGCCGTCTCTTTCGTCGGCGTGGGCGAGGCGCTCGGCTTCGAGAATTTCCACGTCGCCATCCCGCAGGGAATCGATTCCACCATCAGCGACCTGCTCGGCGTCCCGGAAGGCCGAGAGATGCCGAAGCCTGACTACCTCAAGGACACCGTCGCGCGCATCGTGGAAGGGAAACGGGCAACCGTCTACTTCACCCCAGAGCAGGACTACGTCAATGGCTTTCCTGATTTCATCAAGCGCTTCCTCCCGAGGAACAGGGATGTCGCGTTCCTCAACCATTCCATGGACCGGCAGCGGGGAGGGCCCGCGTACGCGAACAACGAGACATCACTCTCCGCGCTGGAAGGGATCACGCGCGAGGCGCAGCAACAGATCCCCATCGGCATCTACATGCCCGCTGTCGGGAACGGCTCTTCCGTCCTCGGGCCGGCGCGGGCGCTTTCCGAAGAATCCCTTATCATCCCTTTCGAGTCTGTCCAGTCCGCCGTGCTCTATGACCGACTCTACCCGGGCAGATACCAAAAACGATTTGGAATAGAGCCGGGAACATTGCCCAAACACAAATTGCGCGGAACAAGCTACCAGGGCATTGATTTTCCCCACATCAGGAGCGCCGTCACCCAGGGCATCATCGATGATGTCGTCCTCATCGGCGACCGGTGGCTTGACGCCGCCTATCACCAAATGACGGGAAAAGACGAGACGGCATCTTTGCCCCATTGGGATCAGGAATTTCCCGGATGCGGGGAATACGGGCGGTCAACACGGGCAGGGATAGCTGCCGCATTGGACGTCGCGAAAACATGTCACGGAAAGAACATCCTCGTCATCGCCTATGATAAGGCAGACCGCTATGACAAATGGCCAATCATCCCCAAATGACTACTTGCCCCTCATCGCCTTCTGGAAAATAAGCAGATCCTCATTGGTCAATTTCTTCTTCGACTTTATCTTCTCCTCGACTGATTTCTGCAGGTCGTCGAGGCTCTGCCGCTCCCTCTGCTGGCGCGACCTGGACCTCTCCGCGTCCATCGCGTCAAGCTGTGCCTTGATCTTGTCCGTCTCCACGAGTTCGGCCTTGAGCCTGGCGTACTCCTCCGAGAACTGCTTCTTGAACCCGAGGAATTTCTGGAGGGCTTCCTTCTCCTCGGGCTTCAGCTCGTCAATCTGCTTCGCAAGGGCAACAACCTGCTCATGGACCTTCTGGCTCTCGCCTGCCTTGTGGACGACGAGGAGATGGTACGACTCCGCCTCCTTGCCGAGGTCGTGCGCCTTCTCCCGCTTGTCGCGCTGCTCCTTCGCGGCCTGCTTCGCCTCGACGATGAGGGCATAGTCCTTCTTCAGCGCCCTCATCTTCACCATGAGCTGCTTCTCCTTCTCGAAGGAGATGCCCCCTGTCTCGATGGTGGTCTCGATCCTGTCCATCTGGGCCCTGATGGCCCCCGGATTGATGCGCAGGATATCCCTGTCGATGGGCGGCCCCTTCTCCGGGGGAACGGCCGCCTTCAGCTCCTTCTGGGTGGAATCGCGCTTCTGCTTCAGCCCCCTGACATCCTTGGTCAGCGAGTCGCGCTTCTCCTTAAGGTCCCTGATCTGCCGGATGAGCCCCTTGATCCGGGAAGAGAAAGAATTCTTCGCCGAGAACCACTGCTCTTTTTCCTTGTCGATGGCGTCGAGCTTCTGGCGCATCTCCGCTATCTTCGCCTTACGCTCGCGCAGAGCTGAAACTAGCTCCTGTGGTGTTGTCATAGGTCCTCGACTCCGGTGCGTGCGACATGCTCAAAAGGAAAAAACAGGGGAGCCTATCCGAACAATGCTCCCAGGCCAGCCGCGGCGGACTCCTCGGATTTCTTTTCTTCCTCGGCCTTCTTCTTCTCGTCCGCCTTGCTGTCCGCTTTCCCTTCCGATGCTGCCGCGGGCGCTGCCGCCACTGCCACCGGCATGGCCGCCTTCTCGACTGCCTCGTCGATGTTGACTCCCTCGAGCGCGGCGACAAGCGCCTTCGCCCTGGCTTCATCCACCTTGACGCCGGCAGCCTCCAAGACCTTCTTGACAGACGCCTCGTCCACCTTGTGCCCTGCCTTGTGCAGGAGCATCGCAGCATAGATGTATTCCATGGTTGTTTCCTCCGTTAGTATGACTTATAGTTTTGTTGCCTGCTTGAGCCCGAGCATTCCCCGGTGGGCCTTTGCGATGATGTCTGGCATGATGTCCCTCTCGAAGATGCACCGCGCCCTGCCCAGGGCCCTGGCGTCGTTGGACGCCCTGCCGATTAGGTGCTTCATGGTCATCTTGGTCGGATATGCCGCGAACATGGCGAGATTGAACGACCAGCGCGAGGCGTTGGACAGCCTGCCGAGGTATTCCCTGTCATCGACGCTGAGGATGTCCCTCTGGTAGATGATGCCGTTCTCGTAGACCGCGGTGAGGTCGAGGCCGACTTCCATGGGCTGGATGCCCAGCCTCGCCAGGATCTCCGCGACCTTCGGCTTGATCTTCTCCCCGGACTTCGCGACCACCGTGTCCGCCTTGACCGCGACCTTGCCGCCTTCCACCCCTGCCTTGACGCCGATGGCGCCGAACTCGCCGATGACCGGGCCGGGAGCGAACGGCGTCGGGCCGGCGGGAATGATGATGTCCCTCGGCGCGGTCTGGCCTGCCTTCGCGGGCGCGGGGGACTTGTTCTGCCTCAATGTCCTGCTGAGCGAGAACGGATTCCCCCTGGTGAGGATGAGCGCGGGCATGCCGTACAGGTACTGCTCGAGCTGCTCGATGCCGGGCTTCGCCGCCTTCGCCTGCTCGATCGCGATTTTGATGAGCCTCCTCTTGGTCATCACCATCTCCACGGAGCCGCGGAGCTTTGCCCTCATGGTCTGCAACTGGGGAGCGGGCAGGTTCTCCATGTTGACCGCGCCGATGATGGGATAGTCCTGCAGCAGCTTCACGATCTTGGCTACGACTTCCTTCTTGTAGGGTGCGACGTGGGCCATGCTATCTCTTCCTGCCTTTCCTGGGCTCCTCTTCGGCGTGGGACTCCACTTTGACGGGCTTGCCCATGGTGAGCTTGACGGACACGTCCCTGATGCTGTTCTCCGCGCTGGGGATGGCGTTGAGGATGCTCTTGTAGACGGTCTCGATGTTGTCGATGAGCTCCTCGTCGCTCATGGCCTCCGTTCCCGCGGCGAACTTGATGGACGGGGCGCTCTTGGTCTGGACCCTGATGAGCTTCTGGAGGCGGTCGTAGAGGATCTTGAGGTTCGCGTTGGGGGGGACGACGCAGCCCGCCTTCGGGTTCGGCATCTTGCCCCTGGGGCCGAAGACGCGTCCGAAGACCGTCGCGATCTGCGGCATGATGGTCGCCTGGGCGATGAAGTAGTCGTACTGGTTCGTCAGCTTCCTGATGGCCTTCTTGTTGTCCTTGTAGGCGCGGACCATCTCCTCCGCCGTGACCACGCCGTCGCAGACCTGCTTCGCCTGGTCGGTTAATTCTGGGCCGACGATGGCGCACACCTTCGTCTTCTTGCCGCGGGTGTAGTGCAGGGAGATGAACTGGTCGACGTTGTTCTGCTGCTTCTTCATGTCGAGGTTGTGCAGGTTGATGATGACGTCTACTGACTGTACGAAATTGCGCTTCTCAGAAGAAGATTTCAGCTTCTTTACTGCCGCTATGAGGTCTTTCCTTTCCATTATCAGCCCCTCCTACCATGAGAGGTAGTATGACGGGAATGGGGATGGGAACTCTGGAGCGTTTATAAAGGTAACGATTTAGGGTTCTGTTGCATAATCGGGAGTTTCTATAAGCGTGTTGCGATTAGGGAGTTTTCACGCTTTATAAACTCCCTTCTACTCAAAGAAGGGAATAAAGAAAATTCATGGCTTCTGCTGTCTAAAACAGGATAGCGGAAACTCTTAAATGCGTTGAAAAACGCTCCTTCCCACCCTAAAACGATGGGGAGCGAGGCAGGCTCTTTCACACAGGCAGGGGGTTTAACCGCTCCCTGCCTTTCTTCTCGAAAATAGGTAAAGATTTAAATAAAAAGGAAGGCATAATCATTTGGAGAGTGGTATTATGTCAAACAAACGTTTAGATGGAATCCAAGCATCTATCACAAAAAGCAGAAAGAAAATAGAAGCGGAATTAAAAAAAATAAAAAAACAAGTCTCAAAGATGAAGGATTAACCAAAACTCTTCTCCAAGAGTGTTTTCCACCTATTCCTTCCACCTACACCAATCCCCGCCATCTCTGCGGGCGTCTTTCCCATCGTCGAATGTATCTGAATGAAATTGTAGTAATTCTGAAAGGCATTGGTCATGGCTTCTGCGCTCTCCTTGCTGTCCATCCCTCGCATAGTCTTTATCCTGTCTCGGCTTGTCCCAATACGGGCTTTTGCATTTCTGGCACTCTCAGCGATACACATTTATACGCACGAATACACACCCCAAACACCCACACAAACCATAAAACTTTATAAATCATCCCTGCATTTCACGATGCGGGGGGTTGTGATGGAATCAAAGGCAGTTTCTACCCATAGTGGCCGTACCATGCTCGACAGAATCGGCTCCCCACAGGACCTCAAGCTCCTGAGAAGAGACCGGCTCCCCCTGCTCGCGAAGGAGATCCGGCAGCGCATCCTGGAAGTGGTCTCGAAGAACGGCGGCCACCTTGGCGGGCCGTTGGGAGCGGTGGAGCTGGCGATCGCGCTCCACTACATTTATGACACCCCCAAGGACAAGATCGTGTGGGACACCGGCCACCAGAGCTATCCGCACAAGCTGCTCACCGGCCGAAACAAGAATTTCGACACCCTGCGGCAGTTCAGGGGCGTGTGCGGCTTCTGCAACATCGAGGAATCAGAGTACGACGTCTTCGGAGCGGGGCACGCGTCCACCGCGATCTCCGCCGCCCTAGGCATAGCGAAAGCAAGAGACCTCAGGAAGGAAAATCACAAGGTCGTCGCGGTCGTGGGGGACGGCGCCCTGACCGCTGGGCTCGCCTACGAGGGGCTCAACAACGCCGGCGTGCTGAACTCGGACATCCTCATCATCCTCAATGACAACCGCATGAGCATCTCGCCCAACGTCGGCGCCCTCTCCAGGTACCTGCACAAGATCGTGGCCATGCCGAGCTATTCCCGGATCAGGAAGACCACGGCGCAGCTCCTCAAGGCCATCCCCGGCGTCAAGGACGAGGAAGTCCGGAGAGTGGGGGACATGGAAAGCAGGTTCAGGAACATCGGGACCCCGGGGGCGCTGTTCGAGGAGCTTGGCCTGAGGTATTTCGGCCCCATCGACGGCCACAGCACGGACGAGCTCATCAACACGCTCCACAACCTCAGGGACATGAAAGGGCCCGTGCTGCTGCACATCCTGACGGAGAAGGGCAAGGGCTACCCGTTCGCGGACACCGACATCGAGAAGCTGCATGGCATGTCGCCCTTCGACGTCAGCAATGGGAAGAAGCATCCCACCTCCGGAGCGATCACCTACACCGCGGCGTTCTCGGACGCTCTCCTCACCATCGCGAAGCAGAATCCCAAAGTCATAGCCATCACCGCGGCCATGAAATCAGGGACCGGGCTGGACAAGTTCGAGAAGCTGTTTCCTGACAGATTCTTCGACGTGGGCATCGCGGAGCAGCACGCCGCGACGTTCGCCGCGGGCCTCGCCATCTCCGGCATGCGGCCGGTGTGCGCCATCTACTCGACATTCCTCCAACGGTCGTTCGACCAGATCATCCACGACATCGCGATCCAGAACCTGCCGGTGGTGTTCGCTCTCGACCGCGCTGGTCTGGTGGGAGATGACGGGCCGACCCACAACGGGCCGTTCGACATCGCCTACCTGAGGATGATCCCCAACATGACCGTCATGGTGCCCAGGGACGAGAACGAGCTGAGGCACATGCTCTATACAGCGACATCCATCAACGGCCCGTCCTCGCTGAGGTATCCGCGCGGCTCCGGCACCGGAGCCAGGATGGATGATGCCCTGGTCAGGCTGCCCATCGGCAAGGGAGAGCTCCTGAGGAAAGGCAAGGACATCCTCATCATCGGCGTCGGCCCCATCCTCACCGATGCGCTCGAAGCCATGAAGGAAGCGAAGGTGGACGCCACGATCATCAACGCCCGGTTCGTGAAGCCATTGGACGAGCAGCTCATCCTCGCTGAAGCGGCGAAGCACGGGCACCTCATCACCGTCGAGGAAGGCCAGGCGGCAGGGGGATTCGGCTCGGCTGTCGCCGAGCTGCTGGCGAAGCACGACGTCAGGATCCCGCTCACCATCATCGGCATCCCGGATACCTTTGTCGAGCACGGCAAGCCGGCCATCCAGAAGCAGCTCGCGGGCATCGACAGGGAGTCCATCAGGAAGGCCATCTCCCATGCGCTCAAGCCAAACAACATCCCTAACCATCATTCCCACCATAAACGATAGAGGAAACAGATGATTCCCCTGAACACCGAGCAAGAAAAACAGGCAGGCATCATGAGGCCCAGAAGGAAATCCCGGAAAGTGAAGATAGGCAAGCTCTTCATCGGCGGGGATGCGCCCATCAGCATCCAGTCCATGACTACGACAGAGACCACGGATGCCCAGGCCACCATCGAGCAGATCAACGGGCTGGAAGAGATCGGATGCGACATCGTGCGCGTGTCCGCCAACACGATGGACGCGGCCAAGGCCCTCAAGGAGATCAAAGCCAACATAGGCATACCCTTGGTGGCTGACATCCACTTTGACTATCGCATTGCGCTGGAAGCGGCCAAATATGCCGACAAATTGCGGATCAATCCCGGCAACATCGGGGGGCAGCAGCAGGTCAAGGCGGTGGTGCAGGCGGCGAAGGAATACAGCCTTCCGATGAGGATCGGCGTCAATCTCGGCTCTCTGGAAAGGGACCTGTTCATGAAATACGGATATTCTCCCCAGGCCATGGTGGAGAGCGCTTTCCGCCATATTAAGATGCTCGAAGCCGAGGATTTTTTGGATATCATTGTCTCGCTGAAAGCGTCAGATGTTCCCAGGATGGTCGAGGCATACCGGCTGTTTGCCGCGCAGAGCGAGTATCCCATCCACCTGGGGGTCACCGAGGCCGGATCGAAAGTGCCCGGCGCGATCAAGTCATCGATGGGCATGGGCATGCTGCTTTCCGAAGGGATAGGCGACACCATACGGGTCTCGCTGTCAGACGATCCCAGGGAGGAAGCCAAGGTCGGCAAGCTGATCCTGCGCTCCCTCGGGCTGCGGAAGCAGGGCGTCGAGGTCACGAGCTGCCCGACGTGCGCGCGGACGGAAGTCGATGTCATCAAGCTCGTCGAGGAACTCGAAAACAGGACAGAAGGCGTCCGCGAGCCCATCCACGTCGCCATCATGGGCTGCGCGGTCAACGGGCCCGGGGAATCGGGGAAAGCGGACATCGGCATCGTGGGAGCGCCGGGAAACCACCTGCTCTACAAGAACGGGAAGATCACGCGCCGCATAGAGGACAAGGATGTCATGCCCACGCTGCTGAAGGAGATCGACGAGCTGGCGGCGCAGAGGAGATGAATGCCCTACACCTTCTCCCCCTCAAGCCTGTCGCTGCTCAAGGACTGCCCGCGCTGCTTCTGGCTGCACTTCACCAAGGGCATCAAGCGTCCTGATTCCATCTTCCCCTCCCTGCCGTCCGGCATGGACCGCGTGCTGAAGGAGCATTTCGACCGCTTCATGGAAAAGGGTGAGCTACCGCCGGAACTCGCCGAATGCAACGGCGAGTGCAGGCTTTTCAATGACAAGAGCCTGCTTGCGGTCTGGCGGAGCAATTTCAATGGCATACGCTGGAAGGATGAGCGCGGCAACCTGTTCCGGGGAGCGGTGGACAACATCCTCGTGAAAGGAAAAAAACTCGTCGTGCTGGACTACAAGACGCGCGGCTATCCGCTCAAGGAGGACACTCCTGCCCATTACCAGGACCAGATGGACATCTACAATCTCCTCTTCAGGAAGAACGGCCACGAGACGGAAGACTACGCCTACCTGCTCTTCTACCACCCGAACACCGTGCACGGGAACGGGGACGTGGATTTTCATTCAGATTTGGTAAAAGTCCCCATTGACGCCTCCAACGCTGAAAGAATATTCAGGAAAGCGCTTGAGGTGCTGGAAAAAGAGATTCCGCAGCCGGCGGAAGAATGCGGCTTCTGCAGGTGGGCGCGGGATGCGGGAGGACAATCATGAAGATCCTCTCCCTTCTCGGCTCCACGGGCAGCATCGGCACCCAGACCATCGAGATAGTGAGAAGATACCCTTCTGAATTCAGGGTGGCCGGGCTGACCACCAACGCCAAGATCGACGTCCTCCAGCATCAAATCGAGCTCCTGAAGCCGGAGGCCGTCGCCGTCATGGACGAGGCCAAGGCGGAGGAATTGGAGAGGAAGGCCACCGTCGCCGTCTACAAAGGAATGGAGGGCATCAGGAAGATCGCGCGGCTGGAGCAGGCGGACACGGTGGTGAATGCGCTCGTCGGCTCCATAGGGATCGAGCCCACGTACGATGCCGTGATGCACGGGAAGAACATCGCGCTCGCAAACAAGGAGACTCTCGTGGCCGCGGGCAGCGTGATCGTGGAGGCCATAGGAAAAAAAGGAATCTCGTTCATGCCCATCGATTCCGAGCATTCTGCCATCTTCCAATGCCTGAAGGGGGAACGCATGAAAGAGCTGAAGAGCATCACCATCACCTGCTCCGGGGGGCCGTTCCGGGAACTTTCCCCACGGGAGATGGCCGGCGTGACCATCACGGATGCGCTGAAGCACCCGACATGGAAGATGGGCGCGAAGATCACCGTCGACTCGAGCACGTGGATGAACAAAGGCTTCGAAGTCATCGAGGCCCACTGGCTGTTCGGCATTCCCTATGAGCGCATCAACGTCGTGGTGCATCCGCAGAGCATCGTGCATTCCCTCGTTGAATTTTCCGACAGCTCGGTCATCGCGCAGCTCGGGTGGCCGGACATGACCATCCCCATCCAGTACGCGCTGACCCATCCGCAGCGGCTGCCCACCTCCGCGCGCCCGCTTGACATGGCGGAGGCCCAGAAGCTGGAATTCCTTGCCCCGGACACGGAACGGTTCCCCTGCCTGGCGTACGCGTACGGCGCAGGCAAGGCCGGGGGGATCGTGCCCGCGGCCATGAATGCCGCCAACGAGGTCGCGGTGCAGGCCTTCATCAAGGGGGAGATCGGCTACCTCGACATCCCGGAGATCATCAGGAGGATGATGGACGCCGCGCCGACGCACTCGCATCCTTCGCTGCAGACCATCCTCGACATCGACAAAGGCACCAAGGAGAAGGCCCAGCTGCTCGTGGAGAACGACTTCAGGAGGCAGGCATGAACCACGCCATCATCGTCGCTGCCGGGCGCTCGGCGCGGATGCAGGGGACGGACAAGATCGTCGCGGACCTCGGCGGGAAGCCGCTGCTGGCGTGGGCGCTTGAGGCATTCGAGCAGTGCGCCGATATCGACACCGTCACTATCGTCTCCAGAAAAGAGCTCTTCAACGGCATCAAGGCGCTGGCCGGAAAATACGCCATTACAAAAATAAAAAAAATCATCGAAGGCGGCAAGGAAAGGCAGGACTCAGTGCTCAACGGCGCGGAATCGCTGGGGAACTGCGATGGGGAAGACATCATCATAATCCACAACGGCTCGAATCCCTTTGTTTCCGCCGGGGAGATCAGCGCGTGTATCTCTGCCGCCAGGGAGCATGGCGCCGCCGCCTGCGCGTTTCCGCTGAAGGACACCATCAAGAAGGTGAAGGGCGGCTTTGCGGAGCAGACGCTCGACAGGAAAGACGTCTGGCAGATGCAGACGCCGCAGTGCGCCCGCTACGGCATCCTCAAGGAAGCCTTTTCCCATGCGCTCAAAAACAACGCCCACCATACTGATGATGCCGCCATGGTGGAAGCGCTGGGGAAGAAAGTGAAGATCGTGCCATGCTCCGCAAGGAATTTCAAGGTCACCACCCCCGAAGACCTGGAGATGGCGACACGCATGATTTCAGGAGCGGGCAATGCGCGTGCCCCGAGAGTCGGCCTGGGGCAGGACAGCCACCGCTTCTCCGCAGGAAAAAAAGCGCTCGTGCTTGGCGGTTGCACTATCCCACATGAGCAGGGGCTGGAAGGCAACTCGGACGCTGACGTCATCCTGCACGCATTGTTCAACGCCATCAGCTCGGCCCTGGGGGGACGATCATTGAGCATCATCTCTGACGGGATGTGCAAGAAGGGAATCACGGACAGCAGGGAGTACCTGAAGGCCATCCTAGAGGACATGGGGGACGGCAAATGGGCCATCGGCAATGTGAGCGTTTCCATCGAGGCGAAAAAGCCGAAGCTGGAGCCGCACCACGACGCCATCAAGAAATCCCTTTGCGCCCTGTTGGGCATCGGCCCTTCCTCGATTGGCCTGACGTTCACCTCCGGAGAAGGATTGACGGGATTCGGCCGCGGGGAGGGGATGCAGTGCTTCTGCGCCGTCACGCTCGTCAGATAAATTTTTAAGTATATTAACTTGATAGTGGTTAATCAAAGGGGAAAATCTATATATACCCCTCTGCTTTCTTCTTCATGGGTTGGCCATGATACTGAAATCTCACGCGAAAATAAACCTCACTCTCCACATCGGCCGGAAGGCCAAGGGAGGACTGCACCAGATCGAGAGCGTCATGCATCCGATTGACCTCTACGACAACCTGATGTTCGAGAAGATGGAAGGGGATGAGGTGGTCGTCCACAGCAACAACACCAGCATACTGAACAAGGACAACCTGGCGTATAAGGCAGCCATGATGCTCAAGAAGAAGCACGGCATCCGCTCCGGGGTCCGGATCACCATCGAGAAGAACATCCCCCTGGGAGCGGGGCTCGGCGGGGGCTCCTCGAACGCGGCCATGGCGCTCATCGCCCTCAACAGCCTGTGGAAGCTCCGCCTGGACCAGAAGAAGCTCATGCACGCGGCCTTCGAGCTCGGCTCTGACGTGCCGTTCTTCATCCCCGGGAAGCCCGCCCTCGTGGAAGGCGTGGGAGAGAAGGTCAAGCCCATCACCAGCTACCCGAAGATCAACGCGGTCATCATCAACCCCGGCTTCCAGGTGTCCACCAAATGGGCATATGACGCCTTCGACAAGCACCGGAAGAGGATGCCCAAGAAGAAGGCAATGTCCGCGAGAGCCTATGCCAAGCTGGTGCAGAAGAAGGACATCAACGGCATGGCGGACAACCTCCACAACGATTTCACCGAGGTCGTGGCCAAGCGGTACAAGATCGTCAGGGAGATGACCGGGCTGCTCAACAAGTACGGGGCGCTCAACTCGTGCCTCTCCGGCTCCGGGCCGACGGTCTATGGGCTGTTCTCCAGCATCTACACCGCGAGGGAAGCCTATTTCAAGCTCAAGGACATTTACCCGTTCGTGTATCTGACGAAGACCGTGTAGGAGAATGCGCAGAGGGGCGCCAATCTGCGAGCGTCTCTGTGATTAGGAAAGCGGGCGGCAAGGGGGACGGCCCTGCTCGGAAGCAGGCTTCCGGCATCCACTGCGTGGACTGCGGGGAGTTGCCGTCACCCATTACTAAAGCAAAAGCGAGCCGGCGCCCCCCGAGCGAAGCGAGGCATTCTCCGTCCATGCAATTCACCATTATGCCGACCATCGAAATAGCCAAGAACTCTGGATTCTGCTTCGGGGTGCGCCGGGCCATCGACGTCGCCAAGGACGTGGCCTCGAAGAACCCAGGCACGACGTACGTCTATGGGCAGCTCGTGCACAACGAGCGCGTGATCGAGGACCTGGAGCGGCAGGGCATCGTGTTTGCGGAGGACATCAACAACATCCCCGAAGGCGCGACCACCGTATTGAGGGCGCACGGGGAGCCGGGAACGACGTACCGGGCGATGAAAGAGAAAGGCATCACTTCCTCGACCTCATTAAAGGACGCGACCTGCCCCCTGGTCACCCTGGTGCACAACGTCGCCATCAAGCTGAAGAACGCCGGGTACGACGTCGCCATCTTCGGCAAGCACGACCACCCGGAATCCATCGGCACGAGCTACCACATCAAGGGGAAGGACACCTACATCATCGAGAAGCCGGACATGGACCATGCCCGGGCATTCGTGGAATATTTGAAAGGCAACAACATCAAAAAGGCAGCGCTGGTCTCCCAGACGACGATGTCGGTCTATGGCTACAAGAAGCTGATTGACAATCTTAACCAACTGACCAATGGCACCTTCAGGAACATCCCTTTGTCATTGACAGACGTGAGCGCGGACTACGGGTATGTGGACACCATCTGCAATCCCACCAAACAAAGGCAGTCGGGGACAGAGGAACTTGCCAGAAAGGTGGATGTCATGGTGGTCATCGGCGGCGTGCATTCCTCGAACTCCAAGGAGCTGGCGCAGAAGGCCAGGGAGCTGGGCGTGGAGACGCACTACATCCAGTCAGCGGCGCAGGTCGAGAAGGGATGGTTCGCCGGGAAGGAAAGGATCGGGGTCTCCGCCGGGGCATCGACCCCTGATGTGCTCATTGAGGAGGTTGTTGGAAAAATCAAAGAGGTGGTCTTGTAGCGTGGCGCTCGCGCCCAGGGATGCTGGCTTTTCCGCATGGCGCCTGCCTTCAGCGCACTGCCCCTCGCCGCCTTTTACTCAGTGAGCCCAAAAGAATTGGTAAATTCGACAATCATCTGGTACTTGTTCAGGTAATCAAATCCTTTCTGCGTCAAAGAATACGTTTTCCCGCCTTTTGTCTGATTTTCAACTATAAACCCTTTTTGCAGCAACTCATCCATATACCCATCGAACATCTGGTTTGATAAATTTGATTTGTACAGGATATTTGTCTGCTTTATCTTGCCATTCTTCCCATTTATGACGTTCAGGATATCATAAATTATCTGGAGCCTGTTTCTTTTCTTGCTCATTTTCTTCTTATGACGGTTATTAAGTTTAGCAGTATCAGCGCATAAGCAACGAACTCAAGCAGATGGCCAGTCACATAGAATAGCCCATGGTTTATCGAGAAAATAAAATGGATTTTGCCGATCAACAGGAACAAAAATGCGATAAACACTATGAGTGCGGCGGTTTTTCTGCTTTTAAGATAGTTCTTGAGATAATAGAACGAGACATAGACCAACAGTATAGATGAAATCACATAAAAGAAATATAATTTGTTGGAGCTGAAGAACAGCATGGTGGTGATTACTGCCAGGAAGAACAGGTATGCCTTTGCATTTTTTATTTTTAATGTCATGTATGCCAGCGTAACAAGCGCCGCCAAGAAAAGAAGCATGTACGCATAAATCCCCGCAATGTTGAGATTATGGGGTATGGACATTGCTTGCATGCCACACCCCTCTGCCATGGAGTAGCTTGCGGCAAAATTCAGCAGTGATTGGACAAAATAAGCGGCAGAGATCAACAGGAAAGAAATCCCAAATAATCTTGACTGCCTTTGCCCAGAGAGCCGGCAAACTTTCAGGGCATAAATCCCAACGAGAAGCGTACCAACAAAAAACACCATCTCAAGAATCGCATTGTACCCTGCAAACCAATGCGGAACTATGGCATAATTCATCATCTCCGTCCCATTTTTCCCTTTTTAAACTTTCCGAAGGATTACTCCTGATTTGTCATTAAGAAGCGATATATAACCGCATACGCAGCAACTCCCATCATGCAGGCAAGGCAGCATCGTTGCCGGACTCCCCGCATGACCCGGAGGCGAAAAACATGGACAAGACCGCAAAAAAGGAATTGAGTGTGGCTGCGCTTGCCGCTGCCGCAATTGCGCTTTTGGCATTTGTCGCAGTAGCGTATGCCCAGGGAGACGACAGGAACCATGAACAGCGCCATGCCGGAGAGAAAGGCATGATGGACATGATGGGCGGCAACGAAATGGACGAACTGCACAAGCAAATGACGAGAAACCTTGATCCCCCGTCAAGAGAGCAAATGGACAAGATGCACGAAATGTGCGAGAAATCGCCTGAAGGAAACGGAGACATGATGGAAGGGGGAATGATGCAGTAACATGGAGAAGGAATCGTACAGCTGGATTTTGGCGGCTTTGATACTCTTGCTGCTCGGGAGCAGCATGCTGATGGGAAGAGGCCACATGGGATTTGGCACGGGGCTTGGCGTTGTTCTCATGCTGGTGTTCTGGGCGGCGGTGCTCTGGCTCATCGTTGAGCTGTTCTGGAAAGGGCATGAGAAAGCAGGTTCGCTTGAAATACTCAGGAGCAGGTATGCCCGAGGCGAAATAAGCAAGAGGCGATTTGAGCAGATGAAAAAAGAATTGTCGCGGGACGGTTAACCCATGGACGAGCATGCACCAAAGCATAAAGGGGGATTTTTGCGGAAGATAAAAGACAACCATTTTTTCATGGTTTTGGCCTGCATGGTGCCGATTGCACTGCTGCTCGCAGGAAGCTATTTTTTAGGCTGGAAGAACAACAGCCTCCTTTTGTTCGTATTTCTGGCGGCATGCGTGTTCGGGCACGTATTCATGATGCGGAACCACGGGGGCCATTAACAGTCCGGTATCGCAGAGGTGCAAAAAATGGAAGAAAGGTCGTTTAGGATAAAGAGAAGATATGTCTATGCTCTGCTGATACTTGCAGTCTTGTCTTTTGGTTATTTCATGTATTCGTTCGGGGCGAAAGGCAATGAACCCCCCGCAATGCCGGATCCCCAGGCAACTGGCATGTCTTCTGACATGTCCAGCCATCACAAGCCGTTCCAGGCAACCCCCAGCGGGTTTTTCGAGGGCGCAGTTGGAAAAAAGGCCCCTGAATTTGAACTGCAGGGCATAAACGGCGCTATCGTCAAACTGAGCGATTACCGGGGGAAAAACGTGGTATTGTTCTTCAACGAGGGAAGCATGTGCTATCCGGCATGCTGGAACCAAATATCCTCCCTTGCGAATGATGCGAGATTCAGCAAGGAGGATACAGTTGCCCTCTCCATTGTTGTTGATTCGCTATCGCAGTGGCGGCAAATACTCCAAAAAGTCCCCCAGATGTCAAAATCAACGATCCTTTTTGACACGGCCAGGGAAGTCTCGGCAGCGTACGATGTGCTTTACGCGGACTCTTCAATGCACAAGGGCTCTTACCCCGGACACACTTATTTTGTCATCGATAAGGATGGCATCATACGATATACCAAAGACGACCCGGCTATGGCGATAAACAATGAGGACATAGCCTCGGAGCTGGAAAAGATCAAAGGTGCTTAGATGGGATCAACGCTCCTTTTGGCGTCCCTCATAGCGGCTTTCATAGCGGGCACCGCCGCATTGTTCGCGCCATGCTGCATAACCGTTCTGCTGCCGGCATACCTTGGCTCCATTTTCCGCCAGAAAAGGACAGTCGTCGGAATGACGCTCGTGTTCTTCCTGGGGTTGCTTGCGGTGTTTCTCCCCCTTGGCCTGGGATTTGCAGGCATCGGGGCCTTGCTTGGCAAAAACCACGACTTGATTTTTGTAATCGGCGGGGCTTTCTTGCTGCTGCTGGGGGCATCGATATTGCTCGGATTCCACTTTTCAATCCCGTTCACGAGGCACCAGAAAACGAAAATTACGGGGGCAGGCTCTGTCTTCATCCTGGGGGTTTTCTCCGCTTTTGCAACGCTTTGCTGCGCTCCTGTTTTGGCCGGCGTGCTTGCGCTCTCAATACTTCCAGGCTCTCTATTCTGGGGGGCAATGTATGCTCTCCTGTATGTTGCCGGAATGACAGCGCCGCTGCTCCTGATAGCGCTCTTCATGGACAAATTCGATCTCACAAAAAAATTTGGGAAGCTCAGCAAAGGCGTATCCTACACGGTTGCCGGGAGGGAAATCACCGTCACTGTGGCAGAGATGGCTTCCGGAACCATGTTTTTGCTCCTTGGAGTCCTGATACTCTACCTGGCCCAAGCCGGAAAAATTGCGATGGAATCCAACGAGTTCCAGACATCAGTCAACATTTTCATGAGCAATCTGGCAAACTCCATCAATACCGCGCTCTCAGGGGCTTCAACAATTATGGGTGTTATTGCAGCTGCTTTGCTGATTGCAGCGGTGAGTGTGTTCCTCTTTAAAAAACAAAAGAAAATACCGGACAAGAGGAAAAAATAAACTAAAACAGCAATTACCCGAGCAGATACCCCGCCTGCGTGAGGTCGTACTTCCATTCCTCGGCGATGCGGCCGTTCCTTTTGTAGTACTTCACGAGCCTGTGGATCTTCGACTCCGCCAGATGGAGCCCGCGCCTCGCCGTCTCGTCGTGCCTGTTCTCCAGCAGGTGCTTGTTGATGGCGGCCGCCCTCCTCATCAGGGCCGTGACGTCCTCCGGCAGCTCCGGGAGCTGCTTCTTCTCGCCGAGTATCTTCGTCACGCTCTTGCCGCACAGCGCTTCCACGTCGGGGACGCCGTACTTGTCCCTCAGCGTGAGGCCGATCAGCGAGGCAGGCATGCCTTCCTTCGCCATCTTGACGATGAGCATCTCCGCTTCCTTCGCGCTCAGCCGCACCCATGACGGGGCCGTCTTCTTGAGCGGCTTTCTGGAGCCCGATTTCCCCCTTTTCCCCGAATACATCCGTGCCATCGTTTCACCCTGGTTGTTCTAAGAGAGGAGAACCAAAAGAACGCTTTTGTCTCCAGCATAGGCAAGCTTTCACCGGCCTATCTCTTGATATGCTGCGGGATGAACCGTTACTTTTTAAACCTTGTCATGGCCGCCCTTCGGGCGGAGAAATTTTTGGCGCGCCTTCCATTGACGGCGCGCGCATATCCATTCTGCCGCGCCATTGTGCGCGGCAAAGATGCGCCGCGCTGCGGCACTGGCGCGGCGCCACACCGCCTCTCGCGAAGCGAGCGATGAAAAGCGCTGCAACCCCCTCCCCCTAAACACAAATCAGTGACCTGCTTGCGCCGCAGAAGAAGAACGTGTCCCTGACATGGTAGCCGCGCATGTGGTTCCTGATTTTCTCGAGCTGGCGCTTGGCCTTCATGATGCGGTGGCTGCACTTGACCTCGAAGATGTCGTACGTGCCGTCCTTGATGCCCACCAGGTCAATCTCCCCCACGAGGCGCCTGCGCCTGGAGTAGATGGGCACGTTGAGCAGGACCTCGTCATACTCGGATTCGACGATGCGGGAAAGGAGAAGGACGTAACGCTCGTGCTTGCTGAGTTTTTTCGGCTCGATGCAGGACACCTGGCTGAACCCTCTTACACTAGCAGCATGGATTTAGGCATATTGATATTTAAAGATTTGTCGTTTTTACTAGCCATATCGGCGCAGAAAGAACCGGCGATTCATTCCAGCTCGACGAATTCCGTCTTGAGCTGCTTCAGGGAGGTGAGGGAGATGGTCTTGGCGAAGCCGTATTTCCTGATGGCGACCTTCACCCACTGGTAATACTCGTCGATGTCTTTGCTCCGCAGCTTCACGATCAGCTCGTATTCGCCCGTGCAGATGTCCACGCTTTCCACATTCTTGTTTTTCGCCAGGTCCCTGGCAACCTGCTCCGGATCCCCGTAATTCTCCTGCCTGAGGTTGATGAGGAGGTAGGTGCAGTGCCCCTGCCCGATGCTCTTGTAGTTGAACACCGCCTTGTACGCTTGTATGGCCCCCTCCCTCTCCATCTTCTTGACGTTGTAGTGGATGGTGGTGGAGGGCTCGCCGAGCTTCTTGGCTAGCTGCGAGATCCGGGGAGTGCACTGCCCCTTTTCCAGGAGGGGGATGAGCCGCGCCCTGATGTCTTTCATGATTATTGAATAATATTCAATTATTTATTAATTTTTCGCTTATTTTTTTGAATAAAATTCAGAAGTATATATAAGCCGGCCCTGGTTTCTCTCCCCATGACAAACGTAGCCGTCATTGGGGCAGGAGAGATGGGGGGATGGTTCGCCAGGCAGTATGCTCAGAAAGGCCTTGAACTTCGCATAGCAGATGCTGACCATCAAAAAGCGCATGCTTTGGCATCCGAGCTTGGGGCGTTTTCCGGCCCAACAGAAGAAATCATCCCGAAATCCGACGAAGTCCTCATCGCCACCCCTCTCGATACCGCGGAAGGGATCATCAACGCGCATCAGCACCTCCTGAAGGGAAAGACCGTCTATGACATCGCCTCGGTCAAGAACGGCATTCCAGAAGCACTTGCGCAAGCAAGCGGTAAGAGCCTTTCCCTCCACCCGATGTGGGGCGGGGCCACGAATGGATTCGAGAACCAGAACCTCATCATGATTCCGCTGCACCCTCTGGAGGGCGCGTACCAGAGCCATTTCGACGGCCTGAAGCAGAGATTTGAAGGATATGGCACGCGCGTCACCATGCTGCACCACGGAGAAGAGCATGACCGCCTGATGGCATGGAACACCGCACTGTACCACTTCAACAATCTAGCGATGGGGCTGGCGTTGAGCAGGAGCGGCATGCCCGCTTCGCGCCATCAGCAGGTCGAGGGCACCACCGCGACACTGAGCAGGATCTGCGCGGAGGCAGTCGCCCACAGTGACCCTACATTGTATTTTAGCATACAAACAAAAAATCCCTATGTCCGCGAAGCCCATGAAGTCCTCTGGCAATGTTTCTCGCACCTGAAGGATGTCGTGCAGGAAGGGAACTATGGCGCATTCGCGAAGGTCATGCAGCAGGCCAGCGCTTATTTCATGGAAGGAAAGGACCCTCAGAACTATCTAAAAAAGGCGATGAGCCAATTCGCAGCCGCGGTAGGGGCAGCCAAAGGAGCGGAATTCAGGCATGTATTGGCAACATAAGGCTTACAACGATTAGAGCATCCCGAATTCTCTGCCAAGGGATAGTGAGCGCAGGAACAGAACAGCGCCTCCGACAACGATGCCGAACACCGCCCCCCAGAAGACGTCATTCCAGTAATGCTTCTGGAGGCGGACGCGGGTGTACATCACTCCCAGCACGATGGCACCGGCGATGAAGGCGAACAGGACGCTCTCCAGATAGGCGGACAGCACGATGGCGAAGCTCACCGCGCGCATGGTATGCACGCTGGGGAAGGAGGATGCCTCGTATTTGCTGAGCAGGGAAGAGTATCTCTGCCCGTTGGGGCGCTCCCTGAAGAAAAACACCTTGATGGGGAAGCCGATGGCGTAGCACAGCGCCAATGCCGCGATAAGCAGGAGCGCCAGGTCATTTTTCCCGAGCGCGATGCTGGCCGCTATGATGATGAGCGAGAATGCCAGGCTGCCGAATGCCGTGATGTCCTTCCAAAAGTCGGTGAGCATTTCACTACCCTACTTCTGCTCTCTGTTATAAATCTTGATGGAAAAATTCAACACAATGACCATCTCCCTAAAAAGGGTTTTGAACATTTGATTTCACTACTCCAATACCACTTAATCGCGATAATATTTAAATGTGGGGGGGACTATGGCAATCTTTGTTGTTTCAGAAATCTCCTGGGCCTAATAATGAAGTAGCCCCGGGCAGATTGCCACATCAGAACCTCCCGGTTCCGACACCTCCCGAATGCATAGCCCCGGGCAGATTCGAACTGCCGCCGACGGCTCCAAAGGCCGCCATCCTTGACCACTAGACGACGGGGCTGTCATCAAGCGGTCGAGAAGTCGCTTTATTAACCTTTGCGCCCTGGAGATTAGAGACCATATATACGTCTTCCCTTTGCCAAGACACCATCCGGCCATAGTGCCCAAGACACATAAATCCTATAAATGAAAGCATCTTACCCGGATGACATGCAGCTTTCCGGACTTGAGGCCAATCTTGGAAGGAAGAGCCTGCGCGATGAGCAATTGGTCCACGCCGCAATCTTCCAGCGGGATGTCGCATATCCCCTTGTGTTTCTCCAGGTACTCCCAAGAGTCGGCGGCGGTTTCTACTGGGGATTTCCCCATGCCGACATCGTTAACTGGGGGGAGCCGGAACCCGCTGCGCTTAGGAGGGCGATCACCGACAATGTCTTCCCTTCGACGTTCACCATCTTACCGCGGCTATCCTATGAACGCACCACTATAGAGGACAATGGGTATCTCATCATCACCCATCGGGCTTATGCCATCATCGCACATCCCGGACAGAACATAGAGGCAGGCCCTGCAATACACAACAGAAGGCCTCATGAATGGGTTCCCTTCCACGAAGCCAGAGGACGGCTCATCAACGGGGAACAGCTGGAGCTATTCGATGGCATCATTGGCAGGGCGCGGGAAAAAGGCATCCTCCCAACGGCTAAACTATACGATTTCCCCGGAGATAGGGTTTATGCTCCAGAACACGAAGGGTTTTGCCTTCCAGGACCAATCATTGTATATTCTCCTTCTTCCAGAGCGTTAGCGCCTCTTCCTCCACAAAATGGAGCTGGCCAGGGACGATGAGGCAGTGCACGGGCTTGCCGAAGTCCGCTTTCAGGAGCTGGGAGGCGGAGCCGGCCTTGATGATCGGGTCTTTTGCCCCGAGCCGGGCGCAGCCGACGCATAAGGTGGAATCCTTGAATCCGCCGTCCCCTTTCCGCAGCGCTGCCCTGAGGAGGTAGCGGATGGCATCGCCAACCGTCATGTACCTGCCTTCGATGGGATCGAGGTCCAGCAGGAACAGCGTATGCATGCCCATCTTCCTGTTCTCCTTCATGGCCTCATAAGGGGAATCCACCTGCTCGTTGCTGAACGGGATGCTCGTGGTCTTGCCGAACTTGTAGACCTGCAGCCCGGTGACGCCAACTGCCGAGATGACGGAGGCGTTGTGGATAATGCGGCACGCGATGCCCGCTTTCCGCGCCCTCAGGTAGAGATCGACATGGGTGGTGGCGCAGAACGGGTCGCCGATGACCAGAAAAGCCGTATCCTTCTCCGCCGCGTCCTTCAGGATGGTGGCCTCGGCGTCCTGCTCAACCAAGGCGCGGGTGGCCAAGATGACTCTCTTGCCATAGAATTTCTCCAAATCCTGCTTGGCGCAGTTGAGGACAGATGTGTAGTGCTCAAGATACACCGCTCCGCATCTTTCTACGGCCTCCAGCCCTTTGACAGAGATGTCTTTTTCATCACTGAGGCCCAATCCGATGAAGTAGAGCGTCATAAGCGAAGGGAACTATGCTCCTTTAAAAACATTGAGATGGGTAACAATTTTGTAACTATTGTTAAGTAATAATTAAAGAAACATTTAAAAAGATACGCCTTAGGATGCCCCCATGCAAAACGCTTTTCGCCAAGAAGGACTATGGATATTGCCTCATGAAGGGACGATGGGCAACAAGGCCCGGAATCTCTATGCCAACACCCCAGCCATCCTTTCCACTGGGTTCTTTGTGCCCAAATCACTGGTTGTTCCTTCTGAATACCTTTCTCAGGCAAAGAACAAGCCGGAAGTCGTCTGGAAAACCATCGATGGTTATTTTCCAGGCTGGAGAAGGATGGTGGTCCGCTCCAATGCCCCTGATGAGGACGCAGGCAACAGATGTCCTGGCCTGTACGAATCAGTGGATGTGTGGCATGAAGACGCCGATTATGGGAAAGGGCTCATCGAGAAGGTTATCCATTCTTACAACAAGCAGAGTGCTCAGTTGCGGAGGAAAGCCCTTGGCTTGCCGGAGATCGGGATGGGTTTGCTTGTCCAAGAGCCGGTGAGCGAAGATATTGATAATTTCAAAGTCCCTTATTCAGGCTGCTTCAGCCAGATCGGGGAAAAGTCCCTTCTGACGTTTATCTCGGACATGAAAGGCCACCAGCTTGATTCCATGAAATACTCGCCAGACAGCCTTCATTATGTTGATGAATCGGGAAAAATAACCGGAACAGCTCAGCCTCATCAGCACGATCTTGCCTGCCGCCTTCATCAGCTGGCGAATGCGCTTCCACGCCAAGAAGGAAAGGGTTGGGAACTGGAGTTCGTGGCCAAAAAAGATAAGGAAGTGTATGTCGTCCAGACAACGCCCATTGTGCGCTCCCCTCCCCTCGTGATGCCGGATAACTTAGATAACCTCTTCAGGGCCAAGGAATTCGTAGGCATAAGGGAAAAGCGCACCCAGGGAATTCTTATTGCCCCCTTCCTCGGTGGGTGCGATGCCCTTTCTCGTATTACTTCTCATTTGGTCAATTTTGACGTCCACCATAAGGATTATTGCCTGATAACAAACCATCTTAACATTGCCAGATCAGACCGCACTACCAACATCCTGGAATACCTGAAAAATGCGGCAGTGATTCTAGACATCGGAGGAGGAATGAGAGCTACTGATGAGCATTACGCTCCGCACGTGATGCAGTTCATGAGGGGGGGGAGAGTAGCTATGGAAGGCCACTTTATGCACAGGATGTTTCCCACCGCGCGCACATTAGACCCAGATATGTATCTGGACGAGAAACGTTTGAGGGGAATTCAGTATTCTCCGGCCCAATTGTATGTGAGCGTAGATGAAATTAACCGTAAAGGAATCGTTTCCTTGGTCGATCAAAATCCGGTTACTTTCGGTTTTGTCCCAGTAAAATAAGTGGAATTTCTACATTTATATACTAAAATCTATACTTAACACCAAAGAAATCTTTATAAATCTACTGAACACCTCAGATTTAAAAAGGATAACATAAGAACTGCTAAAATTGAGTTTTTTTGGCGAAAAACTCGATTGGTTCAGGCGATTTTTGGCGAAATCGGCTGAAAACAGTGTTTTTGGCGAACAACAGTTTTTTGGTAATCGGCAAACTGTCAAACGGTTACTGTGTTCGTTTTGGCGAAACGAACTGGCGATTTCTAAGGTAGGAATACCTATGAACTTCAATATAAACATTTCGGTACTCTAATGGGTATGTTGAAGTCAGGTGTTTCAAAAAAGACCACAAAGCACACACCTACGGGAGACGGGGGAGACCATGGAGTTTTTGGTGAATACGGCGCTGCAGCAAGAGGCAGCAATGCAGAAAGGGAGCGACGATGATCTGATCGGAAGCGCCAAGATCCGCGTGATAGGGTGCGGCGGCTCAGGCAACAACATGGTTGGCTGGCTGTACAAGAAGGGCGTGAAAGGAGCAGAGATTCTCGCGTGCAACACCGACAAGCAGCACCTCAACATGATTGAGGCGGACAAGAAGTTCCTTATCGGCAAAGGTGTCACCAGAGGACTGGGCTGCGGCGGCTTCCCTGAAAAGGGAGCGGAGTCCGCGAAGGAGAGCATCCAGGACCTGAAGGAGCATCTCAAAGGGTCGGACATGGTCTTCGTGTGCGCGGGCATGGGCGGCGGCACCGGCACCGGAAGCGCCCCCATCGTGGCGCAGGTGGCCAAGGACACCGGCTCCATCGTGATCGGCACGGTCACCATGCCGTTCAAGATCGAACGGGCCAGGATCGACAAGGCCGAGTTCGGGCTCCAGCAGCTGCGCAAGGTGGCTGACACCGTGATTGTCATCGACAACAACAGGCTCGTGCAGATCGCAGGCAACCTGCCCATCCAGCAGGCCTTCGCGGTGGCGAACGAGCTCGTCGCGACCATGATCAAGGGCATCGTGGAGACCATCTCGGTCCCGAGCCTCGTCAATCTCGACTATGCGGACGTCAAGGCCATCATGTCCAACGGCGGTGTCGCGGTGATTGGCGTCGGAAGCTCTGACACCAACAACCGGGTTGAGGAATCCGTCAAGGGCGCGCTGATGAACCCCCTCCTCGAGGTCGATTATCACGGGGCAACGGGCGCATTGATCCACGTGATCGGCGGCCCGGACATGACGCTGGACGACATCAACCGCGTGGGAGAACTGGTGACGGAAAGCCTTGATGATGACGCGAACGTCATCTGGGGAGCACGCGTGGACGAGGGCATGAAAGGCAGGATCACCGTGATGACCATCATCACCGGCGTCAAATCGCCCTGGATACTCGGCAAGCCCATGCAGTATGAGCGCAAGAGCCCGCAGGCAGTCGCCGTGACGGAAGAGCTTGGCTTGGAACTGGTGTAGCATCGCATCACTCTCACCCCTCCAGTCTTTGTGGAGTGAGTTGTTCTTTGCCATCATTGTGTAAAACCACCCCCAACGTTTTAATGATGATGGCAATTTCCCCCTTCGGGGGGATTTTTTTATTTTTTTAAACCCCAACAAAAATTATTTAAAGAGACGTTAGAGAAGACAAGATAATGACCGTAACAGGCCGGCTCAAGCAAATTCTCGCTGTTAGTGCTATGGCAGCTATTATTGCAGGTACTCCATTTAGCAGAGGAACAAAATTAGCATCATTTGCAGTAGCCGACCCTCTACCCAAGATTGTAGGTCAAGTGACTACAGACAAAGGTGCCCAAGATTTCATCGAACAAGAGTTTGAAAAAATCCGAAGAAGCACGAATGCGCGATGCGTTGATTTTGTTCATAACTTGACGCAATACATGGAAAAACCTAATTACATGACTGCGCAAATGGCCACTAAAGTCCTAGATGCCCTGAGTAATCTGTTGGTAGACCACCTAACCATTGCTATCGACAGAGCAGAGGATATAGTAAAAACACACCCCAAGATGGAGCCAGATCTAAAGAGTGCTCTGCAAAACTATGCGAGTGGCCAACGAGGACTAAAAACGCTGTTCTCTCGCATTGTTGCCGACTTAAGGAGTCAAATCCAAAAAGGAGGCATCGATCCAAAAAAAGTTGAAGAATTCAGGAAACTTAGCGATTCCATCTGTAATTCAACATCCTCTATGTTTCTCAGATTCTAAATCCCACTCAAAACGGTAATTATTTAAACATAAAACCATTGATGTGCATGAAGATGAAGCAGAAAAAAGGCGCAAAAAGGATGAGCATTTCCAACCTCCCGTTGGTCATCAAGAAAGAGGAAAAGGGATATTCCATGGAATGCATTGACCTCAATATTGTCACTCAGGGAAACACCTTGAAAGAGGCGAAGGAAAATGCCATAGAGGCAATCACTCTCCATCTCCGAAGCGCTGAAGAGCTGAAAGATTAGGATTTAAGTTAAACCTTCTATAGTTTTTTAACAAAAAGTGCATCCCTAATTAGCATCTATGTCTTCTGACGGCCAATTTTTTCTTTTCCCCCGGCTGACCGCAACCCTTTTGAACAAGCCCCCTTGGACAATGTCATGAACTGGCTACTCATCGCCCTAGTGCCGGGCATCACCTGGGGATTCGCGAGCATCTGCGACAAGATCCTCGTGTCGCGGTTCGTCAAGGATGGCATCACCGCGGGCATACTGACCAACGTCTTCTCAGCGGTGTTTCCCCTGCTGCTCCTGCCGTTCTGGCCCATCCACCTGCTTCCGCCGGCCCCCGCCCTGCTCATCTTCCTTGCAGGTGTCATCTGGGGATGGAACCGGCTCGCGTACATGAAAGGGATCTCCCTTGAGGAAGCGACGCGGGTGGTTGCCATCGCGAGCCTGAGCCCGGTCGTCATCCTGCTCGGCTCTGTCGCCTTTTTCGGGGAGGTCCTGACATCCACCCATTTTGCCTCATTTGCCCTCATCCTCACCGGCGTCATCTGGATCTCGCTCAAGAAGACGGGCAAGGCATTCCATTTCAGCCCCGCGATGCTCTGGCTCCTCCTCAGCGTGGCGATGTTCTCTGCTGCCACCCTGCTGCTGAAGAAAACGGCCGTTGACGACTGGTGGTCCGCGGTGTTCCTCATCAACGTGGGATTTGCCGCGGGCTCTGCCCCCTTCCTCGCTTTCCCGCGGCAATTCTCAGCGGTGCGGGCGTCCTTTTCCCGGCACGCCTTTCCCCTCATGGGAATGCTGCTCCTGATCAATGCCTTTACGCTGGCAGGAAGGGCAGGCTACTTCCTGTCCGTGCAACTCGGGCCTGCGGCCCTCGCCTCTGTCCTCGCGTCCCTGCAGACCGCGTTCGTCTTCATCCTGGCGCTGCTCCTCACGTTCTTCGCGCCCTCCATCATCAAAGAGGACTACCACCCCGGCATCATACTGGGCAAGCTGGGCGCCATCCTGCTCATCCTTGGGGGCATCGCGCTGCTGTATCTGGGGTAGAAAAATGGGAGAAGAATCAAGCATCCCCAAAAATCTCCGGATAACCTTTCCTGTTCTTTATCCCGTATAGCTCTGCTATGGCCTTCCTTCCTTCCGGCGTTTCCGCAAGCTTCCTGATGGCACTGTTCGCCTTCTCCAGCTGGGCATTGATGAATCTTGTACGGATTTTCTTCCAGTCCGGATGGCATGGAGAGCGCGAAATTTCTCAGGCGGCAGGCGCTCGACAATCATGTCGATGTCTTCCGTGCCTCTCGGCCTTCCTGAAGAAATAGCGACAAAGCCGGAGACAATGATGTATTTCGCGTGCCTCTCAACGACAGCGCAGAAATCCTCGGTGAATGCGTCCAGCAGGTTCTTGCCGCCGGTTTCCCTTCCACTGGGCAGAGGCAACAGAAGGAGCATTAAGAACCTTTCCCCTTCACCATCTCCCTTGCCTTCTGGTGGGCCTTCTTCGCCCCTTTCTTCACCGCCTTCTTCGTCTCGTCCACGATCCTCGCGACGTACGGCGACCACATGTTGATGCCGGTCTTGGGGTACTCGACGCGCCCATGCCAGCCGCCGAAATTGCAGATGTCCTCGATGCTCCTCTTCAGGGGCACCGGCGGGTGCTCGTCTGCGTATCCCAAGGTGATGATCATCTGCACGTCCACCATGCCCGGCAGGTTGCAGATGTCCTTGATCTTCTCCTCGTCGAACGCCCCCACCCAGGCGCTCCCCAGCCCCAGGGCGGTGGCCGCGAGGAGGATGTTCTCCGCCGCGGCGGCGCAGTTGTGGAGCGTGTAGACGCGCGCGCCTTTCTGGCCGTAGTAGCGCTCCATCTTCAGCGTCTCGGAGACCACCACGATGTGGATGGGCGCGTCCTGCATCCAGTACTGCTCCATGCACGCTTCCGCGATGGCCTTGCGCTGCGCCTCCGCCTTGACGATGATGAAGCGCATGTTGAACACGTTGCCCGCGACCGGCGCGAACCTTCCCGCATGCAGGCACGTCACCACGTTGTCCCAGGGGATGTCCTTCTGCTTGTACTTCCGTATGGTCCTCCTTTTGACAATGGCCTGAAACGCGTCCATGCTTCCAACAAAGTATTTATAGGGATGGTCATTTATAAAGATAGCGACATGGGGAATGCTGTTCGTGAAGGGTTTTGCCATTGCCGCCCTCCGGGCGGAGCATGTGAGGCGCCGCGCCCAGTGCTGCACGCGCGGCGCACTATCCAAGCGCGCCCCGTGCAGCATTGGAGGGGCGCGCGTAACTTCCTCCCGCGAAGCGGGCGAGGGTGATTATGCTGGTCCGGGAATGGCAGCCAACCCACTCATACCATGAAATACTCGCAACTGGCGGACGTGTACCGGAAGCTCGAGTCGACCACGAAGCGCCTCCAGAAGACGGCCATCATCGCGGAGCTGCTCAAGAAGACGCCCGCCGCGGAGCTTGAGACGCTTGTCCTCCTTCTCGAAGGCAAGATCTTCCCGAACTGGGACGCGAGCGAATCGGGCGTCGCGGCCAAGCTCATCCTCAAGGCCATCATCGCGGCGAGCGGCGAGTCCCGCGAGAGGGCGGAGCACGAGTGGAAGAAGACCGGTGACCTGGGAAAGGCCGCCGAGAACCTGCTCGGGAAGCGGAAGCAGCACACGCTGTTCTCCCGCGAGCTGACCGTGGAGAAGGTCATGGCGAACCTGCGCAAGCTGCCCGGGATGGAAGGCAGCGGCAGCGTCGAGCGCAAGACCCAGCTCATCGCGGAGCTGCTGACCTCCGCCACTCCCGCGGAGGCGAAGTACGTCGTGAAGACCGTACTGTCGGAGCTGCGCGTCGGCGTCGGGGAAGGCTCGCTGCGGGACGCGATCGTGTGGGCCAATTTCGGGAAGCAGGCAGGCATCTCCCTGGAGGACGGCGAGGAGGTCTCCATCGGGAACCGGGAAGAATACACCAAGGCGGCCAGCGCGGTGCAGGGCGCGTACGACCTCACCAACGACTTCGGGGTCGTGGCGGAGACGGCCGCGACCAAGGGCATCAGGGGATTGCAGGCCATCTCCCTGAAGATCGGGACCCCCATCAAGGTGATGCTGGCCATCAAGGCGGACACCATCAAGGAGGGCATCGAGACCGTCGGCGTTCCGGCTGAGGCCGAATTCAAGTACGACGGCTTCCGGGTGCAGATCCACAAGGACGCGAAGGGCGGCATCACGCTGTTCACCCGCCGCCTGGAAGACGTCACCAAGCAGTTCCCGGAAGTCGTGGCCATGGTGAAGACGCACGTCAAGGGGGACTCGTTCATCCTCGACTCCGAGGCCGTGGGGTATGAGCGGAAGAGCGGCAAATACCTCGCGTTCCAGAGCATCTCCCAGCGCATCAAGCGCAAGTACGGCATCGAGAAGCTCGCGGAGGAGATTCCCGTCGAGGTGAATGTCTTCGACGTCCTGTGCTACAAGGGGGAGAGCTGCCTCCACAAGCCGTTCTCGGAGCGGAGGAAAATCGTCGAGAGGATCGTCCGGGGCGAGGAGAAGAAGATCGTTTCCGCCCGGCACATCATCTCCTCCTCGGAAAAGGAGATCGGCGACTTCTACAAGAAATCCCTGAAGGCGGGCAACGAGGGCATCATGCTCAAGAAGCTCGACGCGCCGTACAAGCCGGGTGCCCGGGTGGGGTACATGGTGAAGCTCAAGCCGGTGATGGAGACCCTCGACCTGGCCATCGTGGGCGCGGAGTGGGGAGAAGGCAAGCGCTCCTCCTGGCTGAGCTCGTACGCGGTGGCGTGCCAGGACGACGACGGGAACCTGCTCGAGGTGGGCCGGGTGAGCACCGGCCTCAAGGAAAAGGACGAGGAAGGATTGTCGTTCGCCGGGATGACGAGGCTGCTGGAGCCGCTCATCGCCTCGGAAAAGGGGAAAGAGGTGTCGGTGAAGCCGAAGCTGGTGATCGAGGTCGACTACGAGGAGATCCAGAAGAGCCCGACGTACGCCTCCGGCTATGCGCTGCGCTTCCCCCGCGTCAAAGGTCTGAGGGAGGACAAGGGCATCGACGAGATCTCCACCCTCTCAATGGTCGAGGGTTTTTATAAGAAGCAGAAGTAGTCATTTTTTGACGTGTTCCAATCTTCCCTTCTGGCCAGAATCCCTTTCACGATTCATGCAGGCATTCTGAATATTATTAAAGACAAATGTGTATTCTGGGGGGACGAATGTGTCAAACACCACTGTTTTATCGCTCCGCTTGAACGTGAACATGCCTTCCAACACCGTGGGACGTATCGATTGACCACCAGATCGCTGATCAGCCTTTCCTTACTCGTCAGGGACCTTGGTGTTGATGCATGGATGCTGGCAAACCTCTGGCCAGTTGGTCTCGTCTCAGCCGGGCTGTACGCCAGTGCAGCGGAACTATACGCAGAAATCGCCGCCGCCGCGATGCCAGCATAGACACCTGCCTTCATGTGCACGACCTTTCCCCTGCTGTTCAGGGTACACTTTTAAACAACGGAATTCCACCAATCTCTGATTGGTGGAATGAGCAGTGCTCAAGAACCACCGAGTTTGCGGAATTCCGAGCGTCAAGAACCACATGGCTTATGCTTTTGCT
>Ga0209518_1000974_pt1 | contig 33857 bp, 44 predicted proteins | sample RifGroB1_FD_183993 | JGI IMG/M metagenome (GOLD analysis project Ga0209518, IMG submission 183993) | Groundwater microbial communities from Rifle, Colorado, USA - Groundwater B1 (SPAdes) (version 2) | ecosystem: Environmental > Aquatic > Deep subsurface > Groundwater | place: Rifle, Colorado...
TAAGTTCCTATTTTGGCCGATGATACCTGATCTTCCCCGATCTTATGAGGTGACATTTCTAATTTGGCGAGGGGTGACGTTTCTAAATTGGACTAACAGCCAGCTTTTACCTATTGAACAACCGATGGTCGAGTTGTAGGATGACTTCGACAATATGACAGCAGAAATTGTCAAAACAAAAACAACTGATCCACGTGACGAAGATGAAAAGTCGACTACCAAAAAGATTAAATATCGTCCGGAAGATACGGCTCACGACATCGCTGAACAAATAGAGAGAGCCACCGCCGAGGCGAGACGGCAAGCAGCCGAGCGAGAAAAGAAAACCAAAAAATAAGGCGTTGCTACCCTCGACTTATCCCCCAAGCTCCTTAGGTCACTCAAACCCCAATTAACCTTCTTGTCGTAATTCTTATCTCCCGTTTATTGTTATCATTAACCCGTGCGCGATTTCTTTCTCTTTGTTATCGCCGTCGTTCTGGTCTCTCTCCGTCTTTTCCTTCAACTTTCGCCTAATCCTTCTTATGCCCCTGGCACAGCCATCAAGCTGACGACTACTCTCAGCCAAGAACCCCGCCTCACTGAGCGACAGCAATACTTAACTATCAATAACTTTGTGATTAGTCTTCCTCGCTACCCGGAATATCACCAAGGCGACCGCATCGAAGTCGTTGGTACTATATCAAAAAAGGTTTACCCTGAAAAATTTGCGCACGAATTTTTTAGGGAGACTCCCTCTAATCTCTCTCTTCCTTCTGTCGTTCCCCTCGGCACGGTCTCCGTTCGTCTTCTCCCGGCCTCCCCCAATTTCTTCTTTCTTGCCGGCCAACTTCGCCGCCGCGCTGAGTCAATTTACCAAGCAACTCTACCCGAACCGGCGGCCGGTTTAATATCTGGTATCGTTTGGGGTGGACGACAAAGCTTAAATTCAGTGTTGGTGGAGAGTTTAAGACGCACTGGAACATTGCATATTGTGGCGGCTTCCGGGATGAATGTGACGATGGCGGCGGGGTTTTTAATGTATTTTCTCCTTTTGTTTATTAGCCGTCGTTGGGCCGTGTGGGTTGGGATTTTAGTGATCCTTGTGTATGTTTTGGCGGCGGGTTTGTCGGCTTCCGTTGTCAGGGCGGGGATTATGGCCTCGCTTCTTTTTATTTCTCAATTCTTTGGCCGACAATATCAAAGTTTTCGCATTTTCGTCATGACGATTGCGATGATGTTGTTTGTAAAACCACTTTGGCTTTTTGATATTGGCTGGCAACTTTCTGTCGCTGCTACCGCCGGCCTTCTTTTTCTCCACCCACGATTGACTTCGCTGTCGCGTCTATCTCCGTCGCCGCAGTCAAGAAACCGAGGTAACCCAAGTTCTCCGGGCAACCTTTGTCAAAGCGTCCTTCGCCGTCTCTGGTCCCTGATCGCCGCTGACTTTTATATCTCGCTGGCCGCCCTTTTGGCCACCGGTCCGATTATTCTGGTCAACTTCGGCAACCTCTCTCTGCTGGCGCCCCTTATTAACGCCCTCGTTCTCTGGTTGATCGGTCCGCTTATGGTCATAGGCTTTCTCATGGCCCTCGGAGGACCTTTCGCCACGGTTTTAAGCTGGCTAGCTTATCTTCTGCTTTCGTTGTTTGTTACTCTTATCCAATTCTTTGGCCGCCTCGATGTGGCCATTTTTGAAGGCTGGCGTGTCCACTGGTTTTTCGGGTTGCTCTACTATCTTGGTCTGATCTATCTTCTCTTTCGTCCTGCCAACAAGACTAACTAGTCTAATGGGACAAATACAAAAAAATTTGTCGTCCATACTATAATATCCCTGGTTATGTCTCTTACGCCCGAAGCCCTAGCGAATGCACACGTCTTAGTTGCCATAAACCAGGGGAGAGAAGAACTGGTGACACAAGGTCTGTCTGCCGATACAATCGATTTTCTTGCCTCTTTAGCCTTAGCCACGGGCAACCTTTGCTACGTCACCCTTTTTTCTTTGGGGAGAATGGATATCGATGGGTTCGTACGGAGGTGTCAGGAACTTGGACTGGATCCGATCGGTCCGGAAATTCTCACCGATCTTAAAACCCACATCACAATAATCCCGAAGCAAGATCACTAAGTATTTTTTCTAACAAAAGCAAACAAGACCCAAAGAGAGGTCTTGTTGCCCACTTGCCGACCACTTTTTAGGTGCTATTTAACTTCTTGTAGATGGTCAACAACCGATTTGTGAAGCTCTTTCGGATCGGATGGCAGGTCCATGTTGTGCATCATTTTGACGTGATCTGTCAGGTCTGCCTCTAGCATATTGGCGGCCTCGTCGATTGATTTCGCCTTCACAACTTTGGATTTCCATCCGTCCTCGCACGTTGCTTGAAAACTTTTCATTTTTATCACCTCCTTTCAATAAAATGTAGTACAAATATTTCGTTTCTATAACTTAGTGGTACAAATATCACTTCCACGGAGATCTTTTCTCCGTCTTTTTTAACCAAGTTTATTTTTTCTTCCGAAGCCTTAAGGTTTGTTGAGGCATTCATATAAGCCTTAACTGTTCGTTCTTGATCTTCCTCGTCAACGTCGTCAATCGGATTTTCATTGGCCACCCATTCTTCGGGGGAGGTGTAGCCAATTAGATCCGCAAATTTTTGGTTACAAGCTTTGTGGGTATCATCTAAGTAAAGGTAGACGGCTTGCGGTGAACCGGTAAGAACCGGTTCGAGGAGCTGGGTGAGCTCCTTGATTAGATGTTCGTGATGAGTATCCTCTGCCATACTGCTACTACTAAACTAGCAGTTGTAGAACTAAAAGTCAATTGCCTCACAAGCTATCAAAATGATAAAATTTTCTCTCTCAAAATTCCCACAAGGCCTTATAATACGGTTAAATGGCAGGAAATAGAGAAAGACGACCGGAAGATGATGATTCAAAAATAGAGCCCAAACCCAATACTTACCATGTGGAAATCGGTGACGTTTACTTTACACGCTCTCAATCTAAAGCCAGTCTCGGTGGCGTCGCCCGAGAGGTAGTTATCGGTGGCATACTAGGACAGTCTGTTTTACAAACGGATTATCTATCTCACATAAATGGTTTTGTGGTTATTCGGGGTAGCGGGGCTCTTCAGGCTGCCGACATCGATTGGCAACGTGGTCGCCAAGAACGTCTTTCTCCCGATGCGTGGGCTAGGGGGTTGGAAAGGGGTGTCATGAAGGACTCCGCCAAGTGGGCCAGTGCCACACATAGTTATTTTCTGACGATGGTAAGTAATCTGATCGCTAAGGGAGGCGGAGACGTTATTGATCAACCCTTAACGGGCTTTGGCTATGATGTTCTCCCTCGTCTCTAGCATCTCCGCCGTCTCTGCCCGGCAGGTAGCCGGGCTTCACACCTCTTCTTGGGTTGCCTTTCCCATACTCCAATTAGACCAATAAGCCTAAAATTAGACTTATTTCTCTCATTCTTAATCCGTATAAATCTTAAGCCCTAAATCTTAATTCTTAAATCTCATATCTTTCCCTATTAGCCTAATAACCCTAATTAGCCTTATCGCTCACTCTGATTGCTCTTACTACTTCGCATCCTATAATCCTAATTACTTTTACCCTTGGCGGCCCTTAGATGCTCTTCCATTAAGTATATAAATTCATCTTCCAACCATCCTCTTATCTGCGCCTGAACTGCCAGATAAAATGCCCTTTGTTCGCCAATGTCCCCTAAGAGCTCTTTGTTCCCCTCAATGGCCAAATATAATGATGTCTGAACAGAGCGTGGCTTAATTCCTAAGCTCCTAGCAATCTCTCGTATTTTTAAATGCGAGAGTACCAGCTTTAGTATCCGTAACTGCTGCAATGTTAGGATAAGACTACTTCCTGAATCTGTTACTCTCACTGATGTCCCGTGTACGGTTTCATACCATGTTCGCCCTCCCTCTCCTCTATCTATTTCCCGAATCATGGGCTGATTATACCTAATTGCTCGCTGGCTCCATACACACCCTCCTTGCACAGTACCTGTTGTTTGTCAGCCTTGGCGATCGGCAGATGTTTTTGCATTCCCAAATCTAAGGCCTATAATCCCTTCAGATGTCCGCCGAATCTCTTCATCCCCAGTGGGATAAACTCATGCCTGTCTGGCAAGCTTACCTAAGTGAGCTCTACTCAGACGACCAAGACAAAGAAAGGCTTTACTGGTATTGCGAGTGCCTTTTAAACCCACAAGCCACCCTTAATAACATTGATCATTTCGTCGTTGCCCTAGAAGGTTACAGAGTTACCGAGCTAACTGCTCGCAACCCTCGTATTCAAAGAGCCTGGTCCGCTCTCCGTCGTTTTGTTGAGGATGTTAAACCAACTCTGATTGCCCAGGGAGCTGCTCTTTGGGTCTATGGCTCTATGGTTTATGACGATCCAGGTCATTTGGACTACGATATTCTCCTAACCTCTGAAACTTTCACCCATGAATTTAATCAGCGAACTGTCCGAGAACTTATGGATCTACTAGAAAACCAGTATTGGTTTCCTGAAAATATCGGTACGGAAGGACATATCACCTGTCTTTCTCTAGGACTCCTTAAAAAGTTCTGTTTATCCTTTCAAAGGGGAGATCGTGATTCTGTGGTCGCAAAATGGTCTTATATTCATCAGGAATTCCACGAACCGTCGATCCTGCTAACGGGTGTTCCATACTTCCTTCCAAATTCTCAATCACCGGACGAACTTAGAAACCGTGTGCGTCAGCTTATAAGCCAGAATCCCATGCTCGCCGCTATTGCCGCTACCGACTTAGAAGAAACTCTTTTAATAAGACAAACTGGCCAGAAAGACCCCTATTGGATTGATAAAAAGGTCGCTTATCTCCAACGTTCTTCCCCCCAATAAGACCTATTTGTCTAATTAGCCCAATCGTCTTTCGCCCACCAAGGGTGACACTTTTTAACTTTTGTACTAAAATCCCCACAATTATGGGAAAGGGAGGAAAAGAAACAGAGAAGTCTGGTCTAGTTCCAATAATTTATGCAGGAGAAGCTCCGGCCATAAGCAAGAAAAGCGCGGTTGGCCTTCTTACGAAAATAGGATTTCCCCAGGAACGGGCTGAGGTAATCGTCGATGCCCTAGAGTACGCCATCCCTCGTGTTCCGGGTACCCCAAGACGTAAGGGGACACACATTTTAATCCATCTTCGTCCTTTCCTTAGATCTTACCCTGGCCTTAAAGATTTCTTCCCGCACCTACCCCCAGATCCCGACGCCGACCGCGACAAGACCTTTGGACTTTATTAAGTTAGAATTTCGTAAGCTAACTAACCCTTATCTTCCGCTTATTTCTCACTAAGACCAATAGCTCCAATTGGCCAAATTAGACTTATTACAATCTCTTCCAGGACTTTCGCTCACGAGCCCAAACAGTACGCCGGGACGATTGGCTGTTTGAGAACTTTCTTTAGATACTCGGAATATAAGCCGGTGTGTAATGCATAGGCGGTAATTTTTAATTCACGGGCTCTTCTCTTGAGTGAAAACCAGGTCTGATAGCAATAGGAAATATGGTTTCTTTGGGCCCGTGACTTACGGGCCTGACAGGATTCAATACCAGTGAGTTCTTTTAACTCCCGGTGCATCTCTTCGATTTTCCACCTGAGCTCATTCTCTTTTTGAACGACCCCAGAAGCCAATCGCTCCGGATGATTAGTTACCACCCAGTCAATGTCACCGTTTGGGGCAACAACCTTGAAAAGTTGCAAACGAAACGGGAGTTCTCTGAGTTTCACTGATAGGCCATACTTCAGACTTTCCTCGTTCCAGTCAAGATCAGCCATATGAATATAACCTCCTTCCTTTGTGAGGCTGACTAACCTGTTAGATTTCAGTTGCGAGAAAAAGATTAGCCCCATGCGGTGAAACAATTTCAAGTTGGTAGCTGAGGCATAGAAACTATCCATGAGAAGAGTCGCTGCTTTAATTCCCTTGTCGCTTCTGGCTAAAGTGACCATCTCTTGAGCGTGGTTTTGTTTCGTCTTTCCATCCTGCATCGGAGCATAGACACGATAATCGACGGGGTTAAAACCAGAGGCAGGATGGTAGTGGACCAGATTGACAACCCCAATACCCCGAACCAGAGAATGAGTTGTGCCGCTGTATTGTTTCTTAACCATCTCAATTTCCCTCGAGTAATTCTTGTCTTGGACACTGTCATCTAAAATGAGGTAACCCTCCGGTCTATTTTCAATGACAGATTTTCCCAGCTCCCAAACCTGTTTGGAAGTGGCTTTGTTCCGAAGTAGAAAATCACTCACGGCGTCGTGACTCACTCCGTCTAGGTGATTAGCCAGGTTAGAACAAGTGTAGTTAACTGGAGTGTGCACCAAATATTCAATGTACTGCTTCTTGGTTACCATTGATCCAGTTTAACCTACTTTGATCAATGAAAGCGAAAGTCCTGTCTTCTTAAACCCTAAATCTTATAGTCAAGGTTGCTTTTACTCTTGTCCGACCTCAAGGTATAACAAACGATTACGATTGACTGTCTTCACTTTTCGCTTCTCCTTCGAGTTTCCTTGGACATCCTTAGATGTTCTTTCACTGAAAGTATAAACTCATCCTCCAGCCACCCCCTTAGCTGTGCCTGAACCGCCAAGTACATCGCTCTTGGCTGCCCGCTAATATCACCCAAGAATTCATAATTTCGCTCAAATGTCCTCTGCATTGTTTCATCGACATAACCCAGCGACCGGCCAAGGATACCTGCTATCTCTCTTCGTTTCAAACGTTGGTAGACCAGCTGTAAGATCATCAACTGCTGGATAGTAAAATTAAGACCATTTTCCGGGTCCAAAACAACCAATGCTCTTCCGTGCACAATCTCGATCCTTGTTATCCCATACTTTCGCTCCATCTCCAGTGCCATTGTGCGATTTTATTCCTTAATTAATCTGCAAGGGATCAACCCTCGCATACTTGCTGAAAAGTTTGTCCAACCAGTTCGTCCACCCGCCGGGTGGGATAGTCCGCCTGCCGGCGAGGCAGGCTTTGCACCTCTTCTCGGGGTCGTCTTTCCCATACTCCAATTGGCCCAAGAACTCCAATAAGACTAATTAGTCCAATTATTTATCCTTATCGTCTTCTCTATACGGGTAGTCCATATAGAGCCTCAGTCCTCAATAGCCTGGTTCTCTCTGGGCCCTGAAGAAGTCGATCTGCGCTCCCATAGTTTTGGCGTCATCAAGGATTAAGGTCTCTGCCGTTACCTCCGCGGGCATTTTAACTGCCACCAACTGGGCGAAGTTAGGTCCGCCGACACCTGGCCAAAAATCAAATCCAGAACCCCTAAGAGCCTCTTCCCAAACGCCAATCTCTTTATCCGCAAAAGGGTCGTCAGCGGTGGGAACTACGACCATTTTAAAAACACCCCCACTAGTTAGAACTCTCCGCGCTTCCTCAACCACTAAATCGGGTCTGGCCGAATATTGGATTGAGCAGACGGAGACCATTGCGACTGCTGACAAGTCTGGTATCCTTACCCTCCCGTGTCTGAATCTCTCCGCCCCACAAGCCATAACCGTTACTCCTTTCACCGGTAAACAGATACTGGTATCCAGCGTCGTGGCAATTACTTTAAAACCCCTCATCCAACCGGCTTTAACAAACTGTCCAACTGCCGTTAACGTCCCTTCGCCAACCCATAAAAACGTCTGCTGCCCTCTCCTTGAGATATTCCTCGCGTAAGTAATTAATTCTTGAAGTCCTTGAAGCAACACAAGATATTCGTATGCAAATCTATCAATTACCTCGCCCGGTTCTTGGAGATTACTTCGACTTGCAATATCCCTTTCAATTGCAACCCCATATTGCTCCCTGACCTCTCTGGGTAAGCCACCGCTTTCGACTCTCGCCATTTCATTTTGGATTATATCTTAACTGGCAAATTTGGCCTACGTAGCTCCCATTCTCCCATAAATCCTATCGACCTCATAAGCCCCATAAGACTTACCATTTTTTCTCAATCCTCGATCTTCTTACTTTTAAAACTGCAAATATAAAAATTGCTGCCCCCGAATCTCAAATCTAAATTCTCAACTATCCACTATCAATTCCGGCCTAATCAGCTATATAAGGTCGGTCCCGCTGGGCGGGATAATGACCTCACTTCTCCGCCGCCAGGAATTCGTTTTCTCCCCAGCTCTTAACCACATCGTCCGTTACCGGCTTGGCCATCGCCTTTACCCTGAAAAATTATCGCAATAATTTTTTTAGGGCTTACCTTGTTCAGCCATGAGGAATTCATTGCTACCCCAGCTCTTAACCACTTCATCCGTCACCGGTTTTGCTATTTGCCATGTCATCAGAAATATAGACCTTAAACTTTTCGCCAGTGATGGGCTTTTAATGACCAATCCCCACATCTCATCCTCCTCAATATTGGAAATTAAAACCCGCTCACCTTTAATCGCAAACCGTTGCTTAATATCAAAAACCGGATCATCAATATACCGAAACTCCCGGCTTTTAATATAGTTTGGGTCCCGTCCGTACTGATACGTCGTTACATGCCGGCTCCACTCGTTTAATGGGAAAAGCTCTTTAACTTTCCATTTAGAATTTTTCATCGCTTCCGTCGTCCGGCTGACCCACTCGTTTATAAACTCCGGTCCCATACTATCCATCGGCGTCTGGTAATCCCAGACATATTCCTGCATCTGCCCCTCATCTTCCATCAGCATTACCTTTTTTGCCCCTTCGATTCCCGGATAAAACATAAAATCGGCATTTGGTTCAGTCTTGTGATATTCGCTCTTAAGCTCAGGCAAAATATGGACTAAATCCACATCGAGCTTTGACATCTCTTCTTTCCTTTGCCAAACGATCTTCCGCAAGATAGACGGGTTTTTCGGCCGTAACTTCGTCTGCTGTTTTGCTAGCCCATCGCTTTTTTCAAGTTCAATAAGCCCCTTTAGAGCCAAACTCATGACATGCTCATATATTGTCGTTCTGGGAATTCCCGTCTCCCGAGCTAGTCGATAGGGGGACGTCTCGCCGTCTTTTAAAATCTGCACATATACCTTCGCCTCATTTTCCCCAAGTCCAAACCTTTGCAATGTTCTAATAACAGTGTTCATTATCGCTCAATTTAGTCTATAACTGTCGTCATCGTCCGTCAAACTTGACGATGTAAAATAGTGACCTATAATATGTCCTTGATATGACCAACCTAGAGAGAATCTCAATCGGGCCCATTACTAAAATGCCCGAATCGGAGCAATTATCTGGCCCCCGAGATAAAAACGGCGTCCCCCGAATGAAAGGTATTTGTTGGAGTGAGCCAACCGGCATTGCCGAAGGACAAACGATTATCCTGGATGGTAAGGTCTGGAAAATTGCCGTCGTCGGTTTTCAGGAGGGCAGGGGATATGCCGGAGTTCGTGGTCACCCGGAACCAACCCAAGCTGAGCTGGTCTTCCCCGTAGCTGGCATCGGCCGAATGCAAATCTCCAGCCAGGGCAGTTTCTCTCCTGAGGCAACCATCACCCACGCCCTTGTTGGTCCACTTAAACCCGAACAAATCGCCACCGCCGAACTAACCCTTACTCTAAAAGATTCCGGCCCAGACGGTAAAGTATCTGATCGATTAATCCTAGACGTCACCTCAGGTAGTAAAACTTGGGAAATACCGCCGGTTATGACACCCGTCGGGGTTTTCCATCGTACCGTCATTTCTCCGAACTCCCCATTAACTTATTTCGTCGTCAAGCTCGAGCCCGTATCTTGAACAAGACCAGGCCTTGTTTAATTCGCTCCTTTCCCATAACCCTAATTAGCCTACCCGCCGTAGAGGCGGGTCCAATTCGCCCAATCATCTTTTTGGTTATAATTAACTTATGTCGGCGCTCCTTTTTATTACTATCCCCGCCGGACCTTTCTTAATGGGCTCCACCTCCGATCAAGTTGCCCAACTTAAAGCTCGTTTTCCCGATCTTGACCCCCGTCTTCTCGATAGAGAATTGCCTCAACATAAGGTCTACCTAAAACAATATCAAATTGGTAAATATCCAGTCACCGTCCAAGAATTTTCTGAATTTGTCCAAGAAACCCACTTTGTCACTACCGCCGAAAAGAGGGGTTTCGGTTTTACCTTTACCCTCAAGTTCGCCCAAATAAATGGCGCCGACTGGCGCCATCCCTTCGGCCCCGATTCAACCATTGAAGGCAAAGAAAGACATCCCGTTACCCAAGTCTCCTGGTTCGATGCCCTAGCTTTCTGTCAGTGGCTGTCCACAAAACTGGACAAGTCTTTCCGCTTGCCAACCGAAGCCGAATGGGAAAAGGCCGCTAGGGGAGTCGACGGCCGCATCTTCCCTTGGGGAAATGCTTGGAACCCCCTTCTCCTCAACGCCGAATATCGCCTACAAGACACTAGTCCGGTTGGCGCTTTCTCTCCCGCCTCCGACAGTCCATACGGCGTTAGCGATATGGCTGGTAATGTTAGATCTGTAGCGAAATAGCAGGTAGGGAGACCCGATTGATGATGCGGTGAACTGTTCGGAAAGATTTAAGTCGAGAAGGAAAGGTGATAGTTCCAAAGTCCAGCCGAAAGCAGGGAAAACTGGTCATCCAGTTTGGGTTTTCTGTTTCTGTAAGGCTGTTGGAGACACTGGTACCGTTTCATGCCACCGATCGCATGCTCAATGACCACCCGAAACGAAGAGATGAGCCGGTTTTCCGTTTTATCCTCCTCAGACAGTGGTCTCCCCCGAGATCGTTTCTTGGGGATGAGAATATTCAGGTGCTGTTTTTGAATTCCGACAAAGCCGGTGTCCAACCAGGCCGTTACTTGATCCGGCAGATGAGTGAATACTTCAGACTTGTCAGCCAGCTTTTTATCATGCCTTCGCCCGGACTTGGTCGGAGTAAGAACTAAAATACGTTTGTGTTCGTCAGAAAGGACAATCTGTTTTCTGGTGTGAGTCTTTTTCTTACCGGAGTAGGTCTTGTTCTGTCGCTTGGGACTTTTTGGTCTCTGAATACGCCTATCGCTGCCGTCGCCAAAGACGTCTTTTATCCGGGGAAACTTGGCTAGGAATTCATCGACGGAGGAGATTTTACGCTCGGGCAATACCAGCCTCCTTCCCAATGTTTTTTCCAGTACCGGCAAGAGTGCCAGTGTCCATTGGCAAGCTCGAGTCCGGTGAAATTGGACAATGAAAGCTAAAACGTCGTAAGTCGGATATGCCTTAAGGTAAAACAGGACGAAGAGAAGTTTAGCCTCGACGCTTTCCAAGTGACTATCCCGGCCACCGCCAATCTTCCGCTTGCGATCGGGCTTGCGTTCATGCAGGTGTGCATTGTAATTCCATTCAAACTGAGGGACCAGATCTTCAAATTCCCTTACACGTAATCCAGTGAGCGAAGCACACAGTCGATCCGAACTTAGGGCAGCAGTAACATTCACCTGATCAGGTTATCACAAATAGTTATTCCGCTACAAGTCTGTTTTTCAGTGGACCTCAACCACCATCGGCAACACCGAGGCCTTTCCCTCGAAGTTTGTCTATCCTTATAATCCGTCCGACGGCCGTGAAGATCCTACGAGCGAAAGCCGTCGTATCGGCCGTGGCGGCTCTTACTCACGTGGCGAAGTTTTTTGCCGCTAGGCGGATATCTAGTATCTCTATTTAAAGCGATTTTATATTGTTCCTGCACTTCCTGGGGCAACCCCCTCATCTCAACTCTCGCCATTCTGTCTGGAATTCTAGCACTCTCTCGTATTAACTCCCCAAATTTAACACCAATACGAGTTTCGCACTTAATAAAGGTGACCTCCTTGCGAACTCGGGCAAGGGGTCACCTTATAAAGCATTGGGCCCGTTTTCGTAGTAAGTGCAAAACTCGTGGCCAAGAAGATATTCTAGCTTTGGTTTTATATATCATCAGTCCGAATTCAAACTTAATGATTTATTTAACTAGTCCAACCATAAGGACAGAAGCCTTCCAGTTGGTTACCCATCGTCTGGTTATCCTGTTCCAATAGCTCGCAAGCGGTAACAAGTACCGGCGGTTTTACTGCCAGAATCACATCAAATTCCAAGCCTTCGTGCAATGCTACCGATAATTCATTATCAGTAAATATAGGGATCCATCTTTCGGAACCACCAATACCGTTAAGTTGTTTAGAAGATACAACCATCTTTATTACTCCACTGGGTGATAATACTCTCTGCAGCTCTTTTACTACTAAGTCTGGCCGAGCAGAAAACTGCAATGCAAATACCGAAATTATCCCAAGAATGGTTTGGTCGTCAATAGATCTTCTCTGATCAGAAAGTCGCTCGCCTCCGCAAGCAAGTACTTCTACCTCACTAACTGTCCGGCAAATCTCTGTGTCCAAAGTCGTTGCAATTTGGTTAATACCATTTAGCCAACCAGCTCTTAAAAACTGCTCAACTGCTTGTAGAGTTCCTTCTCCTAACCACAATAAACTCGCCCCATTATTACTTGAAATGCCTCTAACGTAACTTAGAAACTTATAAATACCACGCAGAAAATGTACATATTCATAGGCATTTCGATCCACTTGATAATTCCCTCGGTCTTTTGCTCTCCAACTCGCGATGTCTCTCTCTAGGGCAATCCGGTACTGCTGTTGAATCTCTCTTGGTAAATCGCTCATCTCAACCCTCGCCATCTTATATGGATTGTAACACTTGGATATAGATAATCCGTCTCTGATGCTCCTTGAGCTCTTTGGCTTACCCTGCTCGCCCAACGTCCGTCCTTTTCTGGAAGAGGTTAAGGTATGATGCTAGTAAACGAAGAATATTTTTCCAGTCGCTCGCCGATCCCATGTACTCGCCGATAAAAGGGAGTTCTCTAAACAATCCATCACAATCAAGCCCATATCCCACCACAAATTTGTTTTTAATCATAAATCCCCGGAAGTCCACTGCAAAGTCCGCAAACTCCGCCTCTCGTCTTTCGAATTTATCAAGAAGTACACAGAAAGCCAGTGATTGGGGACCCTTAGTTGCTAAGTGATTTTTTATCCAGGCTAATGTCCCTCCGGTATCGATGATATCTTCAGCTACAATTACCGGTCGGTTGGAAATTCCTCTTGCTAGGTCTTGTCTTAAAGTTAGGCTGTGAGTAGACACTTGGCCATCGTAGCTAGAAACATGTAATTCGTCAGTATCAAATACCATCGGGTTCCTTCCGGTTGCCGAGTCTCCGGTTCGAAGATCATCCGCCAAGGCATCTCGAAATGTTCTGGCCCCGTTTAACACCGCTACCAATACCGGCCTTTGACCGTCATATCTTCGGTAAATATCTTCTGCCAAATGATGAACCGTTGCTCGAATCTCTTCTTCACTGATCATCGGCCTTATCAGATGCCTGTCAACATTCACTAGTCCGTCATGTCTCTCCCCGTATCTCGTCTCCAATCCTGCTTCCACCGCTCCCATAACGGGATCATAACAGGACTGTGCCTATTGTCCAGACGCAAATCGCCGTCCCACCCGCCGGGTGGGACATTCTTAACTTCGTTGTTCTGCCCGTAAAAAATTCTGTAGCAGAAGATGCTCGAAAGTTTCTCCCTTCTGCTACTGGGTCAGTCGGGGACAGTTGCCCCCAAGACTGCCCCGATGAACCCCCCGAGGAAGACCAACTTGATCTCCTCGGGTACTCCGGGGATGATGGCGGATAACAGCGCCAGCACCCCCAAGGAGGCAATTGACCCAAAAAACAGGGCCAATCGCCGGTTTTTGGCCCCTGCCCGAATCTCGAGCGGGGTCCTTCGGGGCGTTTTTTGTCGGCGCAGCAAAAACATCGCCGCGCCGACGATGGCGACCGTAGCCGCCAAAAATAAGATTTGAGCTAGCGTCATGATTCCTCCTTTCGCTAACTCACTTTGTCTGTCCCTCCACCCCGACCAATTTCGGGGATTCGGGACAGACGGCCTGAGGCCGAATTTATCACCTCAGGCCCAATTAGTCTAATCGACTTTCTTTGACGTTATCTTTGTCCGTTAGCCCACCCCCGCTAGCCCACCCGGCGGGTGGGCTGCCCATATTTACTAAATTTAGTCCTTGAAAAGTCCTGATTCTGGTGCTACGATGAAATTCATGCTGACGCCTCAATCCCAAATCAAAGTCAATCTTCCGATTTCTCTTAAAGATTATCTGGAAAGCAAAGCCAATAAGTTTGGCATGCCTCTGGCTGGTTATATCAAGCACCTTATCTTAAAAGATGTCGCTGATATGGCCTACCCAACTTTTGAAGCCTCCGAAAGCACGGTCAAAGCTTACAAGAAAGCCCTCAAAGAAAAAAGCAAAGCCGTTGAAGCCAAAGACCTTAAACAATTTTTTAAAGATCTGTGAAAGTTTTTAAATTCAGCCCATCTGTTTACAAGGAACTTCAAGCCCTTAAGCGTAAAAACCCACAGATATTAAATAAAGTCTATAAGCAGCTTCAACTTTTCCAGCAAAACCCAAAACACCACTCTCTCCGTCTCCATAAAATCACCGGCGCTGTCGAAAACACCTGGAGTATTTCCATCAATGGGGGATACCGCTTGCTCTATATCGAAATCGCCGATGTCTTTTACTTCTTCAAGCTCGGTTCCCACGACGAGGTCTATCGAAAATAAATAGTTAGGGTTTATTTTTCTGGTGCTAAAATTATCCCTAATGTCTTCGTATCTTTTTCTGCCACTGCGTAAATTCCTCCGGCCCAAAAACCTATTTCTTATTTCTTGTTTACTCTTTACTCTTACTCTTACTGTTCTCTGGCAATTGCCCGATAATAATCTTCATATAATTTCTTGCGACGTCGGTCAAGGCGACGCTACTCTAATTACCTATAAATTTTCTCAGATGTTGGTCGATGGGGGACCGGGTAATAAAGTTCTAGATTGTCTATCGAAATATATGCCATTTTGGGATAGGACAATCGAAATGGTTATGCTTACTCACCCCCAAGACGATCATCTGGCAGGATTAATTCCTGTCATACAAAGATACAGAGTGGAATACTTTGTTACGGGTAAAGGAGGAAACACCACCGCCGGCTATCATGAGCTTCTCAGTCAGCTTAAAGAAAAAGTCGATTGCTGCCAGCTTAAAGTCTTAAATCTATATACCGGCGACCAAATAAATGTCGGTGGTATTAGGGGAGAAATTATTTGGCCCCAGCGAGAATGGGTTGTTGAAAATTTGGCTGATACGGACGTAGACGGGAGAGAAGTTGCCTTTGCCAACGGAGTCGTCTTAGGGGCCAAGAGCGTTCGTGATCCCAATGATTACTCTCTCATGGTTCGAGTTAATAAAGGTAGTGTCAGCTTTCTTGGTACCGGGGATGGGGATAGCACTCTTGACCCGTTACTGCTAGCTTCAAATCGGCTCTCGCCCGTGACGATTTTAAAATACCCCCACCATGGCAGTAAGACCGGCGCCACTAAAGAGTTTTTACAAGCGGTCCAACCTCAGCTGGCAGTTATCTCTGTTGGTGCCAAAAACCGCTATGGCCACCCCGCCCCCGAGACTCTTGATCTACTTAATATCCTTAAGATACCTTATTTGCGGACCGATCTTTCCGGCGATGTCGAAGTTATTACCGATGGGGAGAAGTGGTGGGCTAAATAAACTTCTCGTAAATATTCACGCCACCATTTTCTTTATCTGCTCTTTAAAAAGCGGTAGGTCATTTTGAATAATATTCCAAACTAAATCCAAATCCACCCCAAAATATTCATGGATCAGTTTATTTCTCGTGTCAGCGATATCTTGCCAAGGTACCCCGGGATACTGCTTTTTAAAATCAGTCGGCAACCCTCTGATGGCTTCGCCAATTATCTCGAGTCTTCGAATCACTGCGTCCTGCATTGGCACATTCTTGATAAACTGCTTCCAAGAAAGGCCTTCAACGTCTTTTTCTATCCACTCTATACTTTCAAGAATATGCATTAAGAAGACCTGGGGATCTTTGGTCATAAACTTAGAAAATTCGGAGTTCGTCTCGGTAGATATAGCCCTTAAGGAGCGGATGAATTGAGTTATAGGTTACAAGATCAACCTTTTTACCTAGAACCTCTTCAAGTTTGTGTTCTAGTCTTACAAGGTCAAGTAGACTTTTCTCTTTCGGCAATTCTACTAACATGTCAATATCGCTGTCTTTCGTCGCTTCTCCCCGCACGACTGATCCGAAAAGAGAGGAACGGATTACGTCCGCCTCTTTAAGAATCGGCACTACTTTCTTTTTAATTTCCTTGATTTTGGGCGAAATCTGATTCAAATTACTATTCACAGATCAATTATAGCATTGCATTTCGATTTTGAACTTATTACAAGTTCTATAATCGATCGCAACCCCCTACGTTAAAATTGATATAGGGGAAAATGACACATCACAAATTATCAGAAACCGAGCGAGACCTGCTGGCTATCTGGAAAGCCCAAGGGACATCCAACAAAGAATGTGCCAGAAGACTATCCCGGCACCCGTCCACTATCGGTCGGGAGTTAACCCGAAACCGGCTTAATGAGGAACGCTATGTGGCTATCTATGCCCAGACTAAAGCCCAGAGCCGGGAAAAACAGGTTGCCTACAGCAAGCCGCAACTTAAAAACTCTGACATCTTTACCTATGTTACGGGGCATCTGGAGATGGGCTGGTCACCAGACCAAATCTCGGGTCGGCTTGGGTATGAACATCCCGGGGACGATCATTGGCAGATCACCGCCGAGACCATCTACCGCTGGATCTACCAACCCAAACAAATGAAGGGTAAACACCCTTGGTATGAATACCTGCGAAGAAAGCAAAAGAGACGGGTTAAGTACCAGGGCAGAAAAGCCCATTCGTCCCAGATACCGGATCGGGTCTCTATCTCCCAAAGAGGAACACTGGCCAACTTGAGGCTGGAGTTTGGCAACTGGGAGGGAGATACCGTCGAAGGACTAGCTCACCGAAACGGTGTTCATACTGAGGCGGAGAGGATGTCCCGCAAGATTCTGGCCGCCAAGATCGATTCTATTACCAGCATCCAGACAACCACCGTCCAGGAACAGCTCTTTGCTCGTTACCCACCCTTTGCCAGGAAGTCAACAACCCTGGACAACGGCAAAGAAAATCACCAACATACCAGGTTGCACCAACTATCAATGAAAACCTACTTTGCCCACCCATATTCATCATTTGAGAGGGGTACCAACGAACACGGGAACTGGCACCTGAGGTATTACTTCCCTAAAGGGACCGACTTTACTACGGTTTCGGAGGAAGAACTCCAGGATGTGGTTGAGGAGATCAACAACCGGCCCAGAAAGATCCTCGGTTACAAAACAGCCAACGAAAGATTCACAGAATTACTCACCGGGGTTGCGATTGATTATTGACTACGGCGATTTTGTCAAATATTTCTTTCTACGATACAATCCGCTTGTTATGGGGCAGGAGCAAGAAAGACTAATAACCGAGGCAAATTTTTTGGCCGCCAGGGCAGTGGTTGAGCACCCCCTTTTTAGCAACCGGCACTCTTTCGTTATTGATTTGCATAACCGCCAAGCTCAAATTGGTGGAAATAATGTAATTCTTGAATGGGCATCCTTCGAAGAGCGTCGGCCTTCCGTGTGTGGTCGTGATTGGCATAGGAATGTTTTTGGTAAACAGTTTCCTGTCAGACAGATGATTCAACTGTATTTTACAAGGGAGCAGACTGGCAATATCCATTCTTATACCACCGTCTGTATCGAGTTTGTAAAGGGATTCGGGCGACGGGATCCTACTTTCTATAACCTTCGACTAGTTAAGTGGGACACGCCTATGAAATTTGGCGAAGTCGCTGTGCCTAAGGAAACAAGAGAAGCCTTGGTGGGTGCGGACGGCAGATATTTTATCTATCCTGTTGACGATCTACTCAGACTTAGTCATGAGGCAGTTAAGGCTCTCACCGGCGGCTCCGGGACCCTTCGCGACCTTGTCGGCAGCGATCTGGAGTGGTGTAAAGGATAATAATTACGACCGGCCTATCTCCAATTAGCCCAGTTTGTCTAATCAACCGAATTGGCCTCTGTCGTCTAGCCTATAGTTAAATAGACTAGCCTTGTTGTATAATACCGCCTATCGTTTCCAATTCCCACGGATATGTCAGTTGACTTAGAAAAAGAAGTACCCCCGGCAGAAATTCAACGTTTCCTCGACAGCGGGGGAGCGGCTGACTATTTTGCTGCCATTTCCCCTAGCCTATTAAATACAACGAATCTTCTATTAATTGTTCTCCTTATTATAGGTGCTATTTATGGTCCCCCAGTCGCTCAACAGTTTCTGGATAATTTGAACAATCCTCGTTCCGTCGATATCCAAGCCTGGCAAGGTGCCCCTCAAGTTATCGACGTCAACCCGGTAGGTAAGTTCAAGCAAGTTAATTGGGAATCCATTCCCGCCGACGCTCCAGTTCGCCGGATGATGCAACAACTCATCCCTCCGGGATCTTTACAAATTTACTTTAACAACGGCCCCGAAGTCACCGAAAATCCCTTAAGCGGTGCCTATATCTTTGTCGATACCCGGGCTGGCCTATCAATCAAAGACCTTATCTATCTCATGCAGCACTGGCTTGATGTCCGTAATAATCATACTTTACCGAGAACGACTATTAATTATCGCAATGTCCAAATTGAATATCCCCGAGCCGATGCCATCAAGAATGCTGTGTCGCAACTGCCTCGAGTCGATAATAGTTCAGAGTTAAGACAAGTAGATCACCCAAAAGGTGCTCGGGTTATTACTCCGGAAGATGCCGCCCTCCTCGTCTCTGCAGGTAACGATGTTGCCAGGAGCCTCGTTGATGTCCTCACAAAAAACGGCGTCGACGTCAGGGGGTTAACTATTGGATCGATCGGTTCCGTCGCTGAGGGTGATGCTCAATTTGATAGAGCAAATAATTTGGTTTCCGACGTAGACCACGCTATTGAGATTTCCGACCCAGCTCTTTTTCGTCAAATAAAGAGTGTTCTTGACGATCCGATTGTCGCCGCCCAGATGGAAGGACAGGTTGCTCGTATCTTTGAAAGTAAAGGAATTCCTATTCCTTACGGAAATCACCTTGTCCTTATCTTGGTAAATGCCGCTGGGCGAGTAATTGACGTCACCGACGTCGCCCTTGGTCTTTTAAACCCTAAGTAATAAATATGTCAGCGGAATCTCTTTCAAATTATAACGGTATCTCACCCTATCTCGACCAACTAGCCGATCAATTGACGCAAAACCCGCCTGACAAGGCTACTCTAGAAACTAAACGACCCGCTACCCTAGAGCATTTAATTCAACTTCTTGAGACTCCCTATGCCGAACCTGGTGGTATGGGCATATTTGATCGGGGACTAAGGACTGTCCGCTACCTCCATTACAAGCTAAACGTCTTGTATTTGCTTGTCGGATTCTCCGATTGTCCCGATTTACCACTTCCTGAAACCGGTCTCGGCAGCGTTCAAAATATTATGGCCGCTTGCGCCCAATTAGAAAACCGAATTGCCCAAACTCCCGCTGATCTTCCACATGTCGTTGACTCTTTGGCCAAATGCTTAATCCGCCGGTACTTTGCCACTGATGTCTTTCAACAAATCGCTCTCGAAGCCCAAATTGCCAACTTTAATACCCGTGATGATCAATTCCCGGCCGAATGGTACCGTTTAGTTAAAGACGTTCTTGTTACAAGACACTCACCCCTGGCAGAATTTATGAAAGACTATGTCCAAGAACCTCCAGGAAACCCCTAAGCCTTCTCCCGACAGGGTCGTACCAATTAAATCAAATCTAACCAATCGGCCTAATTAGTCCAAGCCTCTTACTAGTTGGTTTTCGTCAACAAACGGGATTTCCAATCGGCGATGTCTTTTCATCTGTTCGAAGATGACCAAATATGGTTCTTGCTCAGATTTAAAGTTGCTAAAAGCCCATATATTTCTTAGATTCCGGGGGTGGCTTGTAAGTGATTCGTAAACCATCGCCCATATAAATAGTTGAAGTTCTGAGACTCGTTGGCTGATTGCTTCAAGATGGGCATCTATACTTCAAAAACTCAAATTTGAGTTTTTCAGTATAACGAATCTAATCTAATTTTTCGTTCTACGAGCTGTAAATCAGAATAAGATTAGTATACATATGCTTCCGCCATTTTCCAGGGGTCCTCCCCCGGAGTAGTGACCATTCCGTTTCGCCAGACCTGAAAAAGGATTAGCCTGCGCTCATTTTCTCCGAGAACTAATGGGCTATATCTTCCGGCTTCGATTCCATAAACCTCTGGGTCCGCCAGTTCCGATTCCGGGGAAAAAGACGATACGGCCATTCGCACAGAGTTCTGAAAAAACGACTCTCGCTCCGCACTCATGAGCGCTATTTTACACTATTGCAATTGACTACTATCCAGTGTTTAATCACTCTAAGTACATCAATGTGCGAACGAGACAAAGCAGGAGAGGATGAATTCTCAGACAAAAGAATTAGACAGGGCATTTTCGCAGGGGGAGTCCTTGTTGGTCAGGGCAAACTCGGCTGTTTGGAGTTTCTCTCCGTACTGGCTCACATCGCCGAAGCTGCTTCTCGGGGAATAGACCGCCTACAAGCTTTCGAGCTATTTTTACAAGGTAAAAAGGCTGGCGAAGCCAAAAGAAGACAAGGAAAATATACTCTCAACTAGGCTCTACTCTTTACCCACTCGTTGAGGTCTACATCACGCCCACTCCCGGGTGGGTTAGTTTACCCTGAAAAATTACCGAAGTAATTTTTTGTGGGGTAGACACCACTAAATTGTCACTGGCAAAAAGTCCCAATCGATGGTATATTCTCATGCATCTATGGCAAATTGGAGTGATAATGACCCTACTCAGCTTGAACGATTGACAGAAAAGCTACGAGACGGGCGGGCAGCGCGTGAGAAGAAAAAAGATCCATGTTTTGATGGAGGTTGTTTGTTGATGATGTGTTTGAGTCCTTATTTTTTGACTAAAGAAGGTATAGACTGGTTATTGGAGTATGCCCGAGAACTGAGGTGCTCTCTTTCAAGGGGTAGAGAGCGGGGTGAGTAATCTTCTAGGACCTAGAGGCTACTTTCGAGGTAGGTATTTAGACTCTTTCAACCGGCGCCCCGTTGTATTTACGTTTACTTCCCAAGGCTAATTGAACTATTTGTAATATGGGTTTGTTCTTGGAACTTACTATTTTTTATCCTCGTTGGGTTAATCTTTAACTCTCGACGCTTCCTTGACTAACTTTGCGACCTTTTGTTCCAGATTGTTAAAGCTCTGCTTTGTTTAGAAATTAGTTGGGTTATAGCGTTCCTTACTACACTAATTCTCCGATTTGACTTATTTTTCTTCAATTACAAGTTGTCTGTTCTGGGGGACTGTTCTAGGGCGGCACGTATCTCCAATTTGACGAACTTGCCAAATCAACTATCAACCCCCAGTGCTCTTTTCACTACTTTTATGATCTTTTGCTCTATGGGGCCAAAGTCCTGCTTTGTTTCGAAATCGGTCGCATTAAAATGCCCTTTTCCGAGGCTGCCAACTGGTCTTAGCAGTTCTGCCAGCGAAATCTTGTTCGTGCTCTGACCTCGCCCGGTAACTTTTACATGTTTGTCTTGCTCAAGAAGCAAGATACCTCGATCGTAGCCCCTTATTCTCTTTGCCAACTCAGTATTAAAGGCTGCAATTAGGCTTTTATTAAACTCGGGAGTCAGTTTATCTTTTATTTGTTCCTCTTTTGATAGCGGCAAAAGAATCGTCCTTATCTCTGGATAATAGTGAATTCGTTCAACTGCATATGAGAGGGCTTTATAGAACTCCTCGTCTCGTACATGCATTACCCATGAAGAGATAGAAGGCGCGTCAATCCCAAAGGTACATAACCAAGACGCAACTGATAGGGTTTGAGAAGTAAAGTTCCATTGAAAATTACCCGTATCATCTACAATCCCAGCGTAACCACAGTTAGCCAGTTGGTGGTTGATAAACTCCCTAGGGATGATATGCGTCAGAATTACCTCTGAAGTTGACGAATATTCCGCTCCTCCGACTAAATTTTTGGTGATGTCATTATCTGGCAGAGTATGGTGATGCATGCGTAAAATAGTTGATATATTGGTAAAGTCTGGTGGGGGAAGCTTTTCATTTTTATAATCATAGAACTGAATTTTGTCTCGGCCATCCACTGTCACTAGTGTTGTACTATCTTTCCCTTTCTCAAAAAATTGACGGGTGTCCCCGAAGGTTATCTCCTCAAAGTAGGGGAGCCAGCCTAAAAACTCTTTTTCTTTAGCGGAAATTTCTCTGGGGAAATAATGGAGCGTTTCAAAACCTAGCGACTGAATATATTTCGTTAGAATTGTTCCGCTGGCCAGTGAATCCCCGTCAAACGGAGCTGCTGAAATAACCAAGACCCGCTTATTCTTTGGTAAAAACGCCTTTAAATCAAACATTATCGTGATTATACCAATTTCCAATTTGACGAACTTGCCAAATTAGTCTAATATCGCATCTAGTTTACAAAGGCTTTGATCGGAGTCGCGCTCCAGGAGCTGATGGCCAAATACCATCCGGGCAAGCCCGTGATAGCAGGAATAAGTTACTAATTGGGTGGTACCGTCGAAGGACCCCTTTTGATTTTTCCGTAAATGGAGAAGTTAAGAGGGGTCATTTGTTTTTAAGGGAATAATGACCCGGGCGGGGCCGGCCCGCTCTCCCAAAACCAAAAGGAGGGACCCATGGACCCACGCAATTTCGGTGACGATCCGCGGATCACTTGCCTCGGGGACGATCCCCGCGGCGACGATCGCGGCTAGCCAATCTCGGTAGCCCAGCCGCTCGCGGCTGAAGTTACCCAAGTGCAGTCTCCAACCCGGATAGGGGACTGCCAGACAATTTAAAACCCAACCGCGAGCGACAGGTTAACGTCAAATACTCGCGGTTGGGTTAATCGTATTATACTCTCGTCGTGCCCAGCGCGATTCGTCGTATACTTACTTAAGTTACTTATCGTTTCTCTATGTTTTCTAACTCTAAGCCGATTCAAGACCTTTTGGCTCTCTCTGCCGAGCTGACCCACCTCGAGGGCGCAGCCGAGGTTTTAGCCTGGGATCAAGAAACTTATATGCCTCCCAAGGGCGGTTCAACTCGCGCATTCCAGCTTTCCACTCTCTCGGGCATTTATCACGAAAAACTGACCCAAGGTAAGGTCGGCCTACTTCTGCAAAAAGCCAAAAAGGCGGCTAAAACGTCTCACGACAAAGCCCTTGTCCGCCGGCTGGAGAAAGAGTATCAAAAAGCCACGAAACTACCGAAGGCTCTTGTAAAGGAGATTACCGAAATGCAAAGCCGTGCCACCCAAAGCTGGCGAAAGGCCAAAGAAAAGTCCGATTTTTCTCTCTTTGAAAAAGATCTTGAGAAACTACTCTCTTTACAGCTAAAGGCCGCCAAGCTTTTGCAAAAAAAGAGCCAGACGCTTTATGATGTTTTTCTGGATGACTTCGAGCCGGATATGACTGAGACGGAGGTCCAAAAGATTTTCGACCATCTTAAGCCGAAGCTGGTTGCTCTGGCGGCTAAGCTTACCAAAACTACCCGAGATGCCCCAAAAATATTAGAAGGTAAAACTTTTCCGATCGCTGGCCAGAAAGAGTTTGGCCAAGAAGTCATGAAACGAATGGGTTTTGACTTTGAAGCCGGTCGTCAAGATCTCTCCGCCCATCCTTTCACCTGCTATTTTGGTTCAGTGGGTGATGTTCGGATTACTACCCACGAGGATGAGAAGGATTTTCAAAACCCGCTCTTTGCCACTGTCCACGAATCCGGCCACGCTCTCTATTACCAGGGCAATCACCAAAGCTTAATTCATAGTCACGTCTACGGTAGCGCCAGTCTCGGCATGAGTGAGTCTCAGTCCCGTTTCTGGGAGAATACCATCGCCCGCTCATTGCCTTTTTGGCAATATCACTATCCGCTTTTTCAGGCACATTTTCCCGATCAAGTGGGAATGGTTTCTCTTTCTGATTTCGTTAAGGCCGTTAATACAGTCAGGCCATCCTTCATCCGCACCGAGGCGGATGAGGTGACCTATGGTTTACATATTATTTTACGGTTTGATATAGAAAGAGAGCTTCTTTCCGGCAAGATAAAAGTTAAAGACCTTCCCAAAGCTTGGAATGCGAAGATGAGTTCTATGCTAGGGATTAACCCTGGCAGCGACAGAGAAGGAGTCCTTCAGGATATCCACTGGTCCCACGGCTCTTTCGGCTATTTCCCAACCTATTTGTTGGGTAATCTGATCGCCGCTCAGCTGTGGTTTACTTTAAAAAAAGAGATGCCAACGGCGGAAAAAGACATCGCCGCCGGCAAGCTTTTACCCATCCGTCATTGGCTAAAGGAAAAAATCCATCAGCAGGGCAAGCTTTATACCACTCCCGAGCTTGTTAAAAAAGTCACCGGCGAACCGCTTAATCCGGATTACTTTATAAAATACCTAGAGGAGAAATTCGCGGCTCTTTATTCCCAGTAACCGCCTTTTTATGCACGAAGTAAAAGTCTTAATTGAAGGCTATGCCATTTGGCTTGAAGCCCACAAACAAAGGGCATGCGGCACTATTACCTTGGTCAAAGGCCAAAAAAATACTTGCATGGTTGATACAGGCAACGTAGGGGATGAGGACAAAATTAAAAAAGCTCTCAGCAAAGAAGGCTTTAAGCCGGAGGATGTTAACTATGTCGTTAATACTCACGGCGATATAGACCATGTCGGTAATAACTGTCTTTTTAAGAAGGCGATCTTTATAAGCGGCCAGGATATTTACGAAGGCGATGTCGCTTCGTTTTTCGTCGACAAATATGAAATCGAACCCGGTGTCGAAGTTATCAATACCCCGGGCCATAGTATTGAAGATGTTTCCGTTGTCGTCCGGACAAAGAAGGGGACCGTAGTGGTCGCCGGTGACATCTTTGAGGATGAAAACGATGCCTATGACCATCAAGCCTGGAAGGTTTTCAGTAAATATCCAAAAAAGCAGGTCGAAAGCCGTCAAAAGATCTTAAGTCTGGCCGATTATATCGTCCCCGGCCACGGTAAAATATTTAAGGTTAAGAAATGAAAACCAGATCTCGCAATCCCGCGTTGACAGAAGATTATGACAATAGTAAACTTTCGTTACTAAAACCCCCTGTGCGAGCGCGAGCTGTGTGCAGGGTTTTTTATTGGAGAAAATGAAGAAAATACGCTGTTCTATTGCCATTGACGGGAGTAATTTTTATCACAAGCTTAAGAGCTTGGGGTTCCGGCATCAGCTCAATTTTGACTTTGGGGCATTTGCAGACTTCTTGGTCGGTGATAAGAAGATCGTTTCAAAAAAATATTATGTCGGCGCAATTAGAGAGAACCCTAGCGAGCCAAAAACAAAAGAATTACTTGCTAACCAACAACGACTTTTGGCTAAATTAAAATATCAAGGGTTTACTTACGAGCTTGGATATTTATTGAAATCTGACCACCGTTTTCATGAAAAGGGTGTAGATGTCAAAATGGCGGTTGATATGGTTGCCGGTTCTTATAAGAACAGCTACGATCACTTTATACTTGTAAGTTCAGACTCCGATCTGGTTCCTGCAGTTCAGGAGGTGAGAGCCAATAAAAGAACTGTAGAGTATGTTGGTTTTTCTAATTCAGTGAGTATTGCCTTGATCCGGAACTGTTCCGATGTTAAGACTCTCAAAAAAGAAGATCTCGCAAGATTCTTTGACAAAAATCCATGAAATTCTCAATTTCACCCGAAATCTTTGCCAAATGGCCCGAGGTCAAAGTCGGTGTCCTTGTTATCACCGATATGAATAACTCCGGCCAAAGCCAGCGAATCTTGCGTCTTTTGCGCCAAGCCGAAGACGAAACCCAGAAACAAGTTAATGAGATTGGTATTCCCCAAATGCCCGAAGTGGCTGTCTGGCGATCTATCTACGAACAATTCGGCTCCAATCCCAAGGAATTCCGTTCCTCAATCGAAGCCCTTCTGCGTCGGGCGGGTAACGGTAAACTATTACCTCAAATTAACGATTTGGTCGATTTAGGTAATTATCTTTCTTTGCAGTATCATCTTCCAGCTGGCGTTGAAGACTTGGACAAGGTAAAGGGAGACATCGAGTTGACCTTTGCTGATGGTACCGAAAAGGGTATCTATCTTGGCGCCGAAGCGGAGGATACCGCTTATGAGGGTGAAGTTATTTATAAAGATGATGAGGGGTTTATCTGTCGGCGTTGGAATTGGAGAGAAGGGGAGCGAACCGCTGTCGATAAACCGACTAAAAATGCTGTTTTGGTACTTGAGGCGATGAACCCGGCCCGCTTAGAAACTCTCGAACAAGCCCTCGCCGAAGCCGCTGACGTTCTTTCGAAGGAGCTTTCCGCCAAAGTCGAGAAACTTATCCTCTCTGCCGACAATTCCTCCTTCGATTTCTCGTCCTCGTTCTCCTTGGGTAACCTGGGTTCCCTAGGTGCCGTGGACTCCCTAAAATCCGAATCCCAACCTTCTTCTAAGCCCTCTAATAAGAAACCTGTTTCTTCCCATGAGACCCCTACCCCGCTTCGTCCGCGAAGCCAGGTTATCTCGGCGAGCGAGGCGAGCTTTTCTCTTGCCGCTATTCCCGGTCCCGCCGCCGACCTCCAGGCGCTTATCTATAAGGCAGTTTGTGAAGCCCGCTTCGACTCGCGTTCAGCGAGGCGAGCTGCCGGGGTTTGCATCCCGCAAAAAGATATCCACGTCGAACATCCCGCCCAGGAAGCTTTCGGTGACTATTCTACCAATGTTGCACTGGTTATGGCCAAGCAGCTAAAGAAAAACCCAAAGATCCTAGCTGATGCCATCGCGAAGTCTATCGGTTTACTGCTTACTAAATCCGGCTTACTCTCTCGTGTCTCCGTCGCCGGTCCCGGTTTCCTCAACTTCTGGCTCAAAGAAGACTATTTCTTTAAGCAGACGAATTCCGCAATCAGCCTGAAGGAGGACTTTGGTACGAACAAGACCGGCAATAGCAAAAAAGTCGCCCTGGAACACACTAATGTTAATCCCAACAAAGCCCTGCATATTGGCCACCTTCGTAATGGCTGTATTGGGCAGGCGATAGAGCGTCTGTGGGAAGCCAATGGCTATGATGTTGAGGTCCAGTATTATGTCGATGATACCGGTGAACAAGTTGCCGGCACCGTGCTGGCACTTCGTACCTTAGACATAAAGCCTACTCCTGGAGAAAAGTTCGATCATTTCTCCTGGGATATGTATGCCCGTATCGCCCAAATGTATGAGACCGACGCTGAAGTGGTTCAAAAGAAACAACAAATTCTTCATGATGTTGAACAGGGTAACAACGAGATCGCCGAGTTTACTAAGAGTACCGCCATTCGGATTCTTTATGATAACCTTATTACCTGTCACTGGTTTGGGCTAGATTATGATGTACTAATATGGGAGAGTGATATAGTTCGTCTAGGGTTGTGGCAAAAAGCCTTCTCTGTTCTAAAAGAAAACGCCGCCTTTGTTTTTGAGAAAGAAGGCAAGAACGCCGGCTGTTGGGTGATAAAGGATGAGCTGACAGGCGGGGTTCTTGGGGGCGATAAGGTTATCGTTCGCTCCAACGGCACCGTCATTTACGCCGGTAAAGACATTGCCTACCACATGTGGAAGTTCGGATTATTGGGTATCGATTTTAGATATCGCCAGTTTCCCAATGCTCCTCAGCAAAAACCTCTTTGGTCGACCACGACTGAAAATGAAGCTAAAAATCCAGGTATCGGCCATGCCGATATCGTTCTGAATCTAATCGATGTCCGCCAAACTTTTACTTTGGGTTCAGTGAAGGTTGCCCTTAAGGCTCTCGGCTATCCCGAACAAGCTTTAAATATGCACCACCTTGGCTACGGCGTTGTTTATCTTTCCGAAGGCTCAATGAAAAAGATGGGTTTTGCCACTGAAGAGGGGAAAAAGGTCTATGCGATGGCTGGTCGAAAGGGGATAGGTATCATGGCAGATGTCCTTTTGGACAAAGTTCGCCTCGAAGTCGAGAAAAAGTTCCCGGATTCAGCAGAGATTTCACAATCTGTTGCGGTGGCGGCGATAAAGTATGGAATGTTGTCCTACAACACTTTCTCTGACATTGTCTTTGATCTCGATCAGGCTCTGGATATCGCCGGCAATACCGGCCCCTACCTCCAATATACCTTCGCCCGCACCCAATCGGTTCTTAGAAAAGCTCCGGCTTACAGTACACAGCCTACAGCTTACAGTCCTAACTCCGAGGAGCTCTCCGTTCTTCGTTGGCTTTATCGCTTTCCCGAAGTTGTGGCTGAAGCCGCCCAGCTTTACGCTCCGAACCTAATGTGCAACTATCTTTTCGAACTGGCTCAGCGATTTAATCTTTTTTATCAAAAACACAGGATCTTAGGCGAGAATATCGAAAAATCTATCAGCACTCAACGGTTATTGCTGACAGCCGCGACGGGGCAGGTACTAAAAAACGGCCTTACCCTCCTTGGGATAAGCGCTCCGGAGAAAATGTAGCCCAGAAACGAGCCTATAACAGTCGAAAATTTTGGCCTCAGGAAAAGAGTAAATATTATCTTTCACTTGTTACTTAAGTCAGTTAAGTAACGTGGGTGGCTTCTGGTTGTACTTAATCCGAAGAAAGCTTATTATAAAAATGTAGACGATGACTGGGATCGATCGAATTGCCATTATCTGGACAAAGTGGGTCATGATCACTTCTGTTATACCCTTGGTATTTGTAGTTTACCTTAATCGAGACAGCGGTACCCTCCTGGATAAATTTCTAACGGGGTTAAACGGGGGCATCTCTTGGTTTGTCTTTAACGAGATTGTGAGCCTTACTCCACTTCTCCTTGCTTTAATTTTCGTTAACAAGCACCCAAAAAAAATATTTCTGGCTCCCGCGTTTGTTTTTGGTGTCTCATTTCTAATCGGCGGCTACAGTCTTTACGTTATTATTAACCGTTGCTTTGCCCAATACTGTGAGATAGAAGGTCTGCTTTTTATATTCCTAATTGCACTAAGCGTGGTGCAAATCCTCCTTATCGGCATACCCCTTTTGGTTTTTTCCGCTTACCTTTACCGTAAAAAATTCAAACTCCCTTAATTCTTTCCTTAAACTTCTTAATTAATCTTGGGTTTTTTGTAACCTAGCCCACGGAAAAGAAAGAGATACCATGGTAGACAAGCGTTTATGTCTTTAGGTGCGGAGTCTGAATTAACGGGGACAATCTCACCGGAAATTAGATGGCTTTCCAGAGTTCGATCTTTCGCCCAAAAACACCATCGACGTCGTGGAGAAGATACCCGTGCTTTAACTAGGGGAGCGGGGGCGGTATTTGACGATAAAGACTCCGACTTGCCAGAAGAAGCCGAGCTGTGGGTAAAACTAAATAAGGGCCTGGCTCATATACAACGGGGTGGTAATATCCATGACGAAGATGCGATCAGAAGCGTTTTACGAGCGATCGGGGGGTTGGCCATGCGAGGCAAACTTGCGGCGGCAGACTTTGAGCGAGCCGCCGACATCTTGGGGTGGACAGCCGGCGAATTACGGGGCTATGTCTATCCGGAGGATCGCTAATCAAAATAGACCTCATTACGAGATATATCCATCGTAGGCATTGTTTTCGTACATGATTTCGCACTTGCTCGAGCTTACTCCACTACGTGCGCGAGCTGATTTTTAAGCAATTTCCTAAGGAGTCACCTTATAAAATAGAACGAGCCCCAATCGCCACCTCAGTGTGTGCTAGAATTTCTGCGATGACTCTAGAACATGGTCTGCACTATCTCTCTAGCTGGGATAAGGAAATGGCAAAAGCCCGCAATGGTGTTAACCCGGGTGAATGGTTATTTCATGAATTTATGATGTTTCAGGGAGCTGAGGGAGTAGATGGTTTATGGATACCTGAATTTGGATATCGAGTAGATATTGATGCCATGTTCATATCGCTAGACCTACTTTGTCCTGTGCACGATTTTCCCAACCGTATCCTCCTTACTCAAGCCTTTATGCACTTTCGCTTAAACCTTGATGGAATATATGAATACCACATTCGAAGGTCAGCAGATTTTCCTACAGATCCTCCTTATCCTTGGGAAATTTGCGTTGACCGACGAACCGGCGCCTGCCTTAGAAAGGTGGCTGCCTCTATCGGCGGCTATCATTTTGACATCCATGGCCTCTTGCCCGGCGTAGTCATCACTGCGATTCATCAATACCTTGAGTCTGATGATCCCGCTTTCCATCGTTCTCTTTGGCCAAAAAATCCAAAGTCTTACTTACAAGGGCTAACCGGCGGTATGGAATTAGATTTCTAAATTCTATCCCTTTTGCCAATTTTTACCTCGACACCAATTTACCTCTTGTCGCTTAACTTAAATTTCCTCTGCTTGCTCGTGTTTTGATTCCAATAGGCTATATTCGTCTTGGCTTATTCTTTGCGCTCTTCGCATGTCGTTTGTTAATCGGCATAAATCTATTAAGGCTACTTTTTGAATAAAATCCGCTATGTTTTTACCTTTCCAATCAAACACCGCCCTTGCAAGCGAAATAGAGTAAAGTTTTAATATGGTGTTTTCACCTAAATCTTGTTCATAACCCTCAATCCTTAATCCGATACTCCCATTTCCTCTAAAAATTAGACGATTCTCTTTCCAGATGGTATTTTCATAGGTAATTCTAAAAGTTCTCACAAGGTGTCGTACTTCATCAAATAATCTTAAAATAATAGAGATTCTTCGGTCCTTTGTATTAATGTCTTCCTCCTGCACAAGTTTACCAACGCGGTCTTCTAATAGCCCTACTAAAACGCTCGGGTCTGTATCTTTTGGAACAATATAGTCTAAAGCTCTGCTCTCACGCTTTTCAGCTAATACATCTGGTGGGTAAACCATATTTATCTGAAATGTATTTTACACTTATTCTTCAGACTCTCTTACTCGAGATCGATGATAAAAGGCATAACTAACCCATGCATTCGGACTAATTTGAACCGTCGCTTTCATCTCAGGCTCCATGGCTATCAATGTTCTGACAACCGCCCTTCTGGCCGCAGGATCCATCCCTTCTTTCCCTCCTTGCAAAACGATAGCTGACCCTGTTTTTGCTTTTCTTGCCCACTCCGCTTCTTCTGCACTAAGGTATCCCCGCTCAACTGCCGCGGCTAAGGCCTCTGGTTTAATTGTTACGACGGCATAATTTTCTGCACCTAACCAATTTTCAATTGCCTCACCACCTTCCCTTGCCTTGTTCGCTCGGTTAGCTGCCCATGCCTTCATTGCCTCGATTAGCTGTTCTGTCTCACGATTTACCATGGGCGTATTATATACTTCAAAAACTCTAATTTGAGTTTTTGAGTATAACGAATCTAATCTGATTTTTCGCTCTACGAGCTGTAAATCAGAGTAAGATTAGTATATGTCTCACCGAGCATTTCCTCAAAATGAGTATCCTTTTGATTCCAAGTCTTTCATTTGACCAATACTCCCCATCTACTGGTCGGCTTGTTCTTTGGCGTAGAAGCTATAAGTTACGATATGACTTTCGTCGATTTGCATACGAAGGGATATATCCGGTTCTTTGCCAACTAATTGGGTAAAAATGGCGTTACGCCTAGCAGGGTCACCAATTCTTGGTGCTCCGATCAAATATTGTCCTACTGTTCCGGCCCCGAGCTTGATTAGCTCCGCTGCTTGGGATTGGCTTATCAAGCCTTTCGCTTGCGCTGCCCAAGCGGCATCATTGGGAATTATCACGATGGCGAAGTTGCCTTTTTGATACCACCGTCTAATCGCCTCGGACGCCCTTTCCGTTACCGCCCTGTCATCAGGACTTTCTTCCCACTTAGTGATTGCACTGTCTAGTTCGGCTAGCCGCATACCCGGTGATTATAACCCCGGATTGATACCATCGGTTATGGGTGGTGTTTCGTTAGAATCTTAAGTAACTTGAGTTATTCACTCGATTAACTTAACAATTCCTCTTACCTTCTTCGACTCAACCTCGTATTCAAACTCCTCGCCGACGCTTTTGTGTTCCACGGCTTGACCGATGGGGGACTCCGGTGAGATAAGCCTTGCCCCGATTAAGTAAAGCGACTTAGAAACAAAATAAAAAGTATCTGTTTTTTGACTATCGACGTACATAACTGTCACCATGGAAACTGGGCGTACCATCATCGGTGCCGGTTGACCTACCGCTTCCGTTACCTCATTTAGCAGGCTCTCAAGATTCACTAAATTGTCACTCGCAATTTTTGCTTGTTGGTGGGTGTATTCCCGTTCTCCCGCCGCCGACCATGACGTCGCTGCTGACTTGCTTGTCTCGTTCTCTGCCTCTTTTGCCTGCTGGGCCGCTCGTCGGGCTTTCTCAACCGCCGGTTGCAGTTTGTCTAAAAGATCCTTTATTGCCGATCTATCCATGTGAAGTAGCTTATCAAGTGTAAACTTGGATTTCAACGGAGTTTGTCTAATATCCTCTCTGTTCGATCTGCTGCATCTGTCCGGTAATCTGTCCTATTTTGTCTTTTTCCCTTTGAGCTTGATGCTCTTCACTTGCTTTGGCATCTAAATAAATGGACGAGCGAGTCCGGCCATATTCATCTTGATAACGCAAAGCTCCGTCCAGGTGAAATTGGTAAAAAGTTTTTGCTGTAGAAAGGTTGCCGCCTAAGTCGACCAACTGGTTATAGTCGGAACTACTATAACATCGACTAGAACTTGAGGCGTCGAGATGTGTCACCGTATAGCGGTAGCACTCACGTCTTTTCGGGGAGACTGGGCGATTTTCTTTCTGGCTACTTGGCGGTGTTGGGGATTCCTTCCTAGGTTCTGGAAGTAGGCTGGCAGCAGGCGTATTTATAGGTTTTTCAGTCTCACTTGCTAACTGCTCTCCAAGTTTTGTCAGTCCTTGTTCAATCGGCTTAATAATTTTTTGTTTGATTTCACCGCTGGTCCACCCTGCGTAAATCGCGCTTCCGGAAGCGATAATAAATAGGACAAGGAGAATAAGAAATGCCCGCCTGGCCCGGGAAACGATGACTTTAATGGGGGTTCTCTGGTCGGCAACCGCTTCGTTCATGAAATCATCGGCGCTTCCGTCGATCCGGTAGTTTGGAAAAGATCCTCCGGGTCAAACCTAAAAAGTCCGGCCGCAAGAAGGTTGGGGAAAGTTTGAATGAGGTTATTGTACTGTTGAACCGTCTGATTATATTCCTCTCGATATCTGGCGATCAGGTTTTCCGTCTCTTTAAGATCATCTCTGAGCTGCTGGAAATTCTGGCTTGCCTGGAGCTTGGGGTAATCTTCGACAACCGCAAAGAGTGAGCGAAGTGTTTGGGTCAGCATGTTTTCTGCTTTGGCCGCATCACTGGCCGTTTTTGATAGGTCAAGCGCCGATCGGGCTTTGGCGACATCTTCAAAAGTCGTTTTCTCATGAGTGGCATAGTTCTTAACAAGGTTGGCAAGGTTTTCAATTAAAGAAGCCCGTCTTTTAAGCTGGATATCGATATCAGAATAATCAGTTTTTACTTGATTTCTCTTAGTAACGAAGGCGTTATAGGCGGACCACAAATAAAGGAGTATCAGAAACAAAACAAAGGCTGTCGTCCCCAAAACTGTAAAAGCCGTAACATTCATTAGCTTGATAATATATCTGGCGCCATAAAAGATCAACAGCATGTATAAGTCAAGGACATTTGCGACATTCCTCCTTTCGCAACAAAGTATCCCAGCGGGCTTTGCAACTCCAGGGAGTGGTGTCTCCGTTTAGTGTTGTAATAGATATTCCACTGGGATAACTTCTGG
>Ga0209518_1000976_pt1 | contig 33825 bp, 74 predicted proteins | sample RifGroB1_FD_183993 | JGI IMG/M metagenome (GOLD analysis project Ga0209518, IMG submission 183993) | Groundwater microbial communities from Rifle, Colorado, USA - Groundwater B1 (SPAdes) (version 2) | ecosystem: Environmental > Aquatic > Deep subsurface > Groundwater | place: Rifle, Colorado...
TTGCTCAGCCTGTCTGGAAACTATCCACTCGTCATTTGGCAAAGAACCCCATTGATGGAGAGATTTGAACAGGATCTGCGCCGACTTGAGAAGATTTCCATCGACCCGAAGGCTGTTCAAATTTGCAACCATTTTTATTCAATCTATGCGAACAGCAGATCACATTTCTCCTCACTAGACGGAGCAAACACTATTGCCCACTCCTTGCTGGAAGCCCGGCAGATCAGAGATGGAGAGATTTGATGGAAACTCATTGGGATCAACTAAGGACGAGAGAGGTAGGTCAAATATATGGTCCCTCCCTTGGATGGTTGAACACTATGCTGGAGTTTTTTGAGTCAGACGGGTTTGTTCCGCATTTTGGTTCCCACAGCGCCCTTGACTTCACAGGAGAGGACTTGAGCGGACAGATCTTTGACTTTCACAATACCAAATTGACTGATGTAATTAAAAATCTTGAAAAAAGAGGATTCATCGAAATCAACCTCGACGACCAGAAATGCTACATGTTGTTTTATTCCAAAGAAGATATTGATGCATACTATGATAGTTTGAGACGATCGGTGTGGAGATTGGCATTGCTGAACATCAACAATGATTTCCCTTTTGTGATTTGGAGCAGAAATCTAAAAATGGAAAAATATTGGGATCTGTTGAAAAAACTTCAAAACATTTCTGGACACCCCGATGGCAGAAAGTTTTTGTCTCATTTTGATTCGATCTATGGGAGAATACATCATGGACAAGATAGGAATTGGATGATCAAGGAGGAAGTCTGTGGCTTTGCTGCTGAATTGATTGAAATTCATCGAAGCAGACCGCGATGACGCCCCTGAACCTGACAGGACGGAAGGGAAGAGAGATTGAGGAAAGGAATTGCCGCCTGTCCTTGAAAACTCGTCTGGTGATGAGTAGAATAGAAAGGGAATCACATGAAGTCAGTTCACAGATTTGTGGTTGATCAGAACTCCCACGAGGACGACATGCTGCAACACTATTCTGAGATGGGTCGAGCAAGCGTTTTGGGATATGTGATCGAGCCAGATACCGAAGACGAGTGTTTCGTTTTCACTTCGCGTGTTCCGAAGTTTCATCCTGAAACTGGTGAGCAGTTGGAGTATTGTGAAGTTCCTGCTGAATAAGCAGATGACCGAGTCCCGTTCTTCTAATGGTCAGGAAATTTGGTTTTCGCCCAAATAATGCCGGTTCGATTCCGACACGGGATATAGTCAACGACTATGGTTGTTGGTTGGAAAATAGAAACCAATGGGTGTGTAATTCAATGGTAGAATAGTAGGCTTTCAATGGAAGCCCTGGAAAGTAATTTCCAGTGGAAACAGATCGCTAATTCGGGGAACCCTCAGCGGGTCAGAAATGATGCCGGTGGCAATCCCGAGCAAACTCGAAAGAGTGTGTGTAGAGACTTTATACGATCTGCCCAAACAAGTAATGTTGAGGGCAAAGAGAAAGTCCAGACTACAAACAACGAAAGTTGGCTGCGAAAGCAGTAGTAGCAAGTAACCTTCCCATCGTGGTTCGATTCCACGTACACCCAGTTATCATTTTTTCTTGAGAATCAAAAATTGTAGTTCATTAGTAGTGCAAAACTACTTATAACTCAATATAATATATCCATAGAGGTGCAAACTATGGATATAGATCAGTTGGCTTCGTTGGTTGAACAAGGAATGTCGCAAAGGCAGATAGCAAGAGAAACAGGATACAGCCAAACTAATATAAAATACTGGCTGAATAAGTTTGGTTTACAAACAATCCACCCCAACGGACAGCAGAAAACAATCAACCAATGCAGATTCTGTGGAGTATATGTCACGAGAAGAAAGATTTGTTGGACTTGCCAATGTACATTGAAACGTATGACAAACAAAATTCGAGCAGTCAGATACAAGGGTGGGGAATGTGTTGTGTGCGGTTGGAAAGGGAATGACGAACAAGTTGCTGGCTTCGAGTTTCATCACACAGGAAACGACAAAGAATTTCAAGTTTCTGACTATTGGCACTATGGGTGGAACAAGGTAAAACCTGAATTGGACAAATGTAAAATGCTTTGTTCCATTTGCCATAGGATTTTGCACAACAAACTGATCACTTCAAAAATGGCGAAAGAAGCTGCCATCAAGGCTGATGCGGCAATCGCCGAAGAAAATAGGAATCAATGATGCTTCACAAAAGAGACCCGAACGAAGAAAAACAAACGATAGTCCACTGACATTCGGAATTCATCGTTTTTTCTGCAAAAAACAAATATGGACAAATTCAAGAATTTGAAGTTCCGGGAGAAACTATGAATCTAGAGGAAGCGTTGACTTTGCTGCCGAAAGAAGCAGAGAGAATGGAATTGATATCAGTGGCGTTCCGTATAATTTCACTGACAGAAATTTACCTCCATGAGAAAAACAATCTCCTTAGTTGAATTTCCCGCCTCCTTAGCTCAGCTTGGTTTAGAGCAAGACTTTCTTAAAGTCGAGGTCATTCGTTCAAATCGAATAGGAGGTATCAGAATCGTAGCCAGGAGTTGGTCATCTTCTTCGCTAGTCCCAATCTGCATTCACCACCCTTGAAACAACCTTGTTCATTGAGATTAAAGGAGTAACCAAATGGGCTTCGTACCAGAAGATTTCACTCGTTTGATCTATATGATTAATCATCTCACTACTCATCATTGCCGAACGGTCTTATTTCCTGGATCAAATGCCATCCACTCATCTGCAAGACTTCTCGAAATGCTGCCCTCAAAATGGGAGCATTTGTCATTTGAAATCTTTGACAACATAATCGAGATGAGGACACATTCAGAAAAGGCTATGATGAAGGATTTTTCAAATCCTGATTGCGACGTTCTGATCGTTGACAACAGCCTCAAATTGGTGCGTTTCACTCCCAAGGAGATTCAGAGATATTTCTTGCGTCTCGGGGATCTTGAGGATAAAGTTGATGATTGCGTCACCCAGGAGAGGGGTCGTGTTTGGAAGGCAATGCTTTTGACCAGTCAATTTGCTTATTGGGCGAAATATCAAGATCCTTGGTTTTTCTTGAACACATTTCGTCCTGACTACAATTTCAGCGAAGAATGAATGAGAAGCAAAATGACTGCTAAGGAAGAAAGGTTTGACAACTTGCTCTGGAAAGTGAACTTTTTCAATGGTCATGGGGCAACTACGTACATCAAAGGAGATGACACTTGGATGCCATCTTATGACTTGTTCAATAAATTGCCCAAAGATTGTAAATTGATCTCTTTTGCGCTTGATCCTGCCAAAGTTGAGATGGAAGGTTTTTCAACACTGCCCAAACTGACACACTATCCTGCCGAACTGGACAGAGACATCCTTGTGGTTGATCACAATCTTGAATTGGTGCGTTTTTGTCCCAAAGCAATGCTGCAATTTTTCTGGCAGATCAACAAAGTCAGAATATCTCTTCCTCGCTGGATGCCAGGAGACTCACTCCTTGAACAACAAATGCAGAGAGTGGATCGTCTGACGATTGATGAATCTAGACTGATGCTGGACAAGTTTCGTCCCAATTCAGGTTTTTGAGGAGCATCGTCTCTTGAAGATGTCAGGATCGTCAGCAAATAGCCCATAGAACAAATGGAGAAGTGAAATGGCGAAGAATCTGCTGACAGAATTTACAAAGCTTGGAGATAGGTTGAATTATTTCAATCACGCCGATAGTACCATCTACCCCAAGGGCAGTGATCAGTGGTATGACTATGGCGGACTTCTCGCTGGACTGCCAAAAGATTGGAAATTCATCTATTTTGAAATTTATCCTCGCAAAGTGGAAATGCAAGGATTGAAAACATTGCCGACGCTGCCTTATTATTGCGATCTGAATGCTGACATCTTGGTGGTTGACCGCGAGCTGCGATTGGTGCGTTTTTGTCCAAAAGAAATGCTGAAGTTTTTGTGGCAACTCCGCCTAATCGAAGCGACTTTAGGACCCCGCGGAAAGGTGATCACAGACCAAATAGGGAAACTGGGTAGGATGACGATATATCAAGCAAGGCTACTTTTGGACAAATTCAGACCGGATTCTGGATTCGATGATGAGTAGCTTGTTGTAGCCCCTGAACTGCTACGCTAGGAAGTGAATTGCCCACAGGAGAGACAAGCGATGGAAGATCAGAATCTCAAAGCTGCTGAAGGTTTTATTGACCTGGTGGAAACTACCAGACTGGTCGTAGATCCTCCAGCCAGCAAGTCTCAACAAATTGAAGTTGTAGACATCATTGAACGCTCCATCCCGGCAATGGTTTCAAAGGGAATCCCGCCGAGTATAGCTGCTGAAGCTGTGAGGCATTTGCCAGAGTTCTGCCAACACCTTTCGGCTTATCTTGCGGCGCAGGAAGGTGATCTGAGAGAAAACACCAGGAACTATTTTCGTGAGGCGCTCAATGGTCCTGATTTCATTGAACTTGCTGCCAAGCATTTCGACTGATCTTCGACTGCGAATTGCCCACGGGAGAGAAAAAACATGACCACAGATGAAACAAGCCAACTCAGTTCCTTCGTTGCTCGACTGAATGACTTCAACCAGTATTTCAGATATGTCTTCCGCGAGGAAGAAATCACAATTCTTCAAAGTCCAGCACTTTTTGATCGAATCCCGTGTCATTGGAGGTCTATCTCCTTTGTCATCACCAGCGGCAGAATCAAGATGAAAGGATGGACATATCTTCCTCATTTGAATAACTTCAAAAACACCGAATCGGATGTCTTGATCATTGGCAAAGATTTTCAGCCAATTGTCTTTTGTCCGAGTGAGTTGTTGAAGTTTTTCTGGAAACTCGTGGAGATTGAGGGCAGACTGAATGAAATCTATCCGAGAGAACGTAGCATTGTTTGTCTGGGGCTGCAAACGCAATTCACAAATATGTTGTGCAAAGATCCTTGGCATTTCCTCGACACCTTCCGTCCGAATCATGGATTGAGGTGATCAATGAACAAGATCATTCAAGCGTGCAAAGTCCTCGAAGAAGAAGGATTGCCAATTCCAATCAAAGAGTGCGACTCATGTGACGGAACGATCTTTCGCCGGGGTGTATGGTTTCAATGTCCAGATTGTGGCGCGATGAGCACCCAATATGGAGGATGTTATCCTTGGATTCCTTTCCCTGGTGACAAATCAAAGGAATGGGACAAAGAAGGTGAATGGGCAAAGTTGTGCAAGCAAGGAAGAGCAAGATTGAACTGCCTGCTGGAAAGAGAGCAAACAAATGGGAGCTGACTATTATTTTGAAACCTTCCTGGGGATGCCCCTGGGTGAAGTTGTTGAAATGACAACCGAGGAAGTTTCTCAGACAAAGTATAACGAAGACACAGGAAAACAATATCAGATCAAGAAAACGACCGAAGTGTGGCGTTTCAATGGACAGGAATATCACCCCGATGGACAGAGAGACGACGACGATGATGACAATGACGATCTAGAGTCCAAATTTGCAAAGAAATTTGGTTTGGAATTTTGCAAGGGCTATTATGACATGGAATGCGAAGACATCTTGATTGGTGTGTCATTGGCGAGGGGCAACATTGAATATGATTCTCTCATCCAAGAAATTCCAGAAGAAAAAATTGAAAAAGCGCGAGGGCGAATTCTCGAAGCCTTCCACGACTCCAATCCGAGGTTGTTTGCGGTAGGATATTGCAGTGTGTAGTTTGACAGGAACTGCTGCTGCGATGCTTCCACAGAGCCACACCAGCCTCAAATCAATTTTGCACGGCTTTTTGTGTGGTTTGCCACATTCAGAGAAAATCTGATTCGTGCTGCAATTTCTGCGCCCTTGAAATGGTGTCTTTCCAGTCGAAAAGGGAACAGAGGAACGGAACAATGAAAACCGAAGACATCAAGGTTGGTGGAATCTACTGGATATCCCTCAAAGACGACGAAGATGATGATGCCTACTCCTTTGGACCTTGCATAGTTCAGCGTTTGTCAGAGCACCAGATTCATGGAGATGGTGCATTTGTTGAATTTCTGCCAGGACATCTCTGGTGCGGAGTTCTGATCACTGAAAATCGCGGTGGAATCACTTGGTTCCCGTTGTCATCCTTTGTGGCACTTCTCGGCAGGACTGACGATCCACGGGGCGTCAAAGACGAAAATGACATTTGCTTCATTGTCAACGAAGCAATCACAGAAAGATTGATCCGCAGCGAAGAAATTGTCTGAAGCAAAAGGAGAATTGTGATGATTGTCGGTTTCTGCTGGTTTGTGATCGTGCTGGCATTTGCAGCAGCTATCTGGATGGAAATGCCCAAAAAGGTTGTTGTGCCATCAATGTCCTATTCACCGCAGCCGTTTGATGCTTCTGATCTGGTGCTTGGTGAAGAACTGGAAGGTCTGATCATTTCTCTTGGCGAGAAAGTCCATGATGCTTGGGCGAGAAAGAGAATTGATCAAGGATGGGTTTTCGGACCAGCGCGAAATGACAAGCTGAAGCATCATCCTTGCTTGATTCCCTATGCCGATCTCACCGAATCTGAAAAGGATCTGGATCTAGCAGTCATTCGCGAGGTTGTCTCCAATTTGGCTGGTGATTGCGATCTCCCGTTCGCAGTCATCCCCTTGAATTCACACAATTGACCAGATTCGAGCATTGAAAGTTGCTTGTGAGTGACTAGAGAGATAGCCACACTTTGGTTGAGAATCAGCCAGCGAAATGCCCATCTCTCAACTTGTGAAACTCTCAACTTGAGAGACAGAATCGCTTGAGAGGCGGAAGATTCTTCTGGACTCTCAAGTTCGTACTGAAGAATTTCAATTTGGTTGAGATTTCCCAAAAATGGAATCGGAAAAATGTGTCGCTGGCAAGAAGGTGTCCGAGACCAGAAACAGAAGGAAATCAAATCACATCCGCCTGCGCTCCCTGAACGCAGCAGAGACAAACAGAAGAGAAATTGAAGGAGAGACAAAATGGCACATTTCGTGTTTGAACTGAGTGAGGTCTGGCAGCAGAGAGTTGTCGTCGAGGCAGACTCACTGGATGAAGCCGAATCTGAGGCTTTGACTGCCAGTGGAAATGTGGTGCATTTGCAGCGAGAAGACAAAGACGATTTTGAATACTCGCACACCCTCGATTATGTTTCCAATGGTCGTGAAGCAACGCCAGAGGAGATCACAATCTACCGGAGAGAAACAGAGTGAAGCGCCCGAAGCCAAAATTCAGAATCAACGACTTGGTAGTCAGAGAAGGTTTGGAATACGAAGTTGTTGATGTGGTCTGGGAAAAAGGCACTTCTCAATGGATCTGTTGGTTGAGGGGATTTGGGCATGATGTCCCAGAGGACGAGCTGGAACTTGTCAAAGAACAGGAGGCAAAAGATGGAACATGTTGTTGATCTGGGCTTTGGTTGTCAAATGGTTTTTGGCTGGAATGGCAAAGGCTATTTCTGGCGAGAAATCAATTCCGATGGTGATGTGTTGATGGGGGATTCACATCGTCCCGAAGGCGGTTTCATTGACACCATCGATGCGTTGCTGTTTTCTGTTGCTTGCCACAATGGTTCTTGGGAGTTTATGACAAAGGAGATTCGTCAAGAACTGGAACGGGATCGACTTCCCAAATCGGTTGACGTTTTGTCAGATTCGGACAAAAGAATCGTTGCCTGTGCGTTGAAATGTCTTCTTGTCAATTGTGGCAAAACGACAGCAGAAGAACTTGGAATTCCTTTTGACTTGGTCTCTGAAAGAGTTGATGAAGTGGGACGCAAACTGGGTCTGCCAGAAGGAGAACTGAAATGACAATTCGAGAAATGATCACGGCTTTGGAAGCAGTGGCAATGATTCACAAAAGTGATGAAATCCTAGTCAAACTTGGTGATGTCTATCTTGAAGGATCGTTCTTCACTGACATCGAAGAGGTGACTACCAAAGCAAATGATGTTTTTCCAGCACCGATTGAAAGCAATCCTGATGAGGTTGAAGTCGTGATTTGGTGAAGGAGAAACAAATGAGCAGACACGTTCTTGACACTGACGGATCTGAGCTTGTAGTTGGGTATGATCCACCTTTGCTCACTTTCTTTTGGCAATACATCGATCCCTCACATTCTTCTGATCCCTATGGGGTTGTTGCAGAAGGAGGACAAAGAGAAGGAGAAATTGAAACTACTGAAGCATTGATTGAATCAATGAAACGAGAAACAAAAGTCTATGTCCCTTGGGGAATGGTTGACGAAGACATCCAAAAGCAATTGGAGAAAGATCGCTGCAACAGCAAACACCGAACGCCATTGCAGATTCAGTTGGCAAGCATTTGGGATGATGAATAGGGAATGGACAGGGAATGGACAGGGAGAACAAAGATGGGATGTGAAGGATATTTGACGATTGCTCCGGTGATTGAGGGGCAGCACTTTCTTGATGGCAAAACTGCATTTCCTTGGTTTCGAGTCACAGAGCCTGTGGCAGTGATTCCTGCTTTGGGTCATCAGTTTGGTGGCAGATTGAATTTTTCTGCTGGTGCCTGGGATTCTCTGGTTTTTGATCAAATGGGAGTCTGGATTCCAAACATTCAACATCCACAATTGATGCTTGGAGTGGTTCCTTTGGAGTGGGTCAGAAAGAGGTTTGATGCAGCCGTTGAGACAAACCGCAAAGGCAAAGACTATGACGAACATGGGGACATGGGTGCCATTCCAATTGACACATTGATTCCCACCTGGAAAAAGATTGTTCCTGGATTTTGGGCAGTGAAGAGATATTATGAATCTGGAACAGAAGATGACTTCACGTTTTATGCCAAGGTTCCAGAACAATTCAAACTTGGAGAGGAATTGCAGTGGGAAATCTGGACTTAGATTCCTGAACAGACGCCAGCAGCAGTGAATCAATCAAGGGAGGACAAAGATGTGCAAGGAACAAGAGCAGCAGAAGATTGCCCGCTTCGATTCAGAAGTGAAACAGGCTTCTTCTGGAGCTGCGGGCGTTCATGGAGGAACTGCCAAAGAACAAAGAAAACGGGAACGACAAAAGTGGAAGCAGCAGGTGAAACAAGGAGCAACAGATGATCACATGGCATGACAACATCAACAACTCAACCGCAATTGTTGATGGTTTTGAATTGCGTGTTTTTGCCGTGCCACACTTGAAGAATTGGGGATGGACAGTTCGACCCGACAAAGAAGGATGTCCTGTGGGACGAGGCTTTCACATCAAATCTCGTGCAGTCTCGAAAGAAAGAGCAATCAGGTTTTTGCACAGATATCAGTCAAAGGAGAAAGGCAAAAGATGAAGTTCACAATTGTCGCCAACAAAGGACTGGTTGAGAATGAAGAAGGCAAGGTCATCCACCGCTTTTGGCCGCACAGAGATTCAGCAGGACACTTGACCAGATTTGCCAGAGATCTCGGGCATGAGGTGAATGTAGTCTGGGAAAATGAAGACATTGAGAGGAAACTGAATGTGGGCGACAATTGCCCCGAATGCAACACAAAAGGATCTTTGGTGGAAGGAACCGCATTTCATTTCCAAAATGGATTGCTGCATTGCAGCAATTGCCAAGCAGATATATCAGCAATTGAAATCTCAAAGTCAAGGAATCAATGGGTGCAATTTGGAGAAAACAAATGATGTGGGTTTTTTTGCAATTTCTGGCATTGATCTGTGCTGTGATTTTCGGCATTGTTGGGACAAAGAGATTCAATGCCTCCAAAACACTGCTTGAATCCTCCAATCATTTGATTTGGAAATTGAAAGGATTTGCATGGACATTCCCGTTGCAAGCTATTTGCATGCTTTTAGCTGGTTTCAATTCGTTCAGTTTCATTTTTGCATTGATTTTTGCCATGATCACCTTTGCCAACCTTTCACAGATGAGAGAAGCAAAAAATCTGCGACACAAGATTGTTGCCGAAGAAGCAGACAGAGTGGAAACACTGAATGATCCAGAAGCATGGTTTGAACAAATCGAAGCAGAGGCAGAAAGAATGACTGGTGAAGAGAGTTTGAACGGACAAAGATCAATGATGGCACAAAACTGAAGGAGAATGAAATGTTTGATGTGTTTGCCTGGATGGCGATGATTGGTGTGGCGATGATTGCTGTCAATTTGTTCTGTGATCCACCGCTGTACCGCTGGACCATCATGGCACTGATTGGCTTGTTGTTGATTTTATCAGGGGTCATAGGCGAGGATGTTTCCTCGAACTCCGGAATGATCGAGGAGCGCAAACAAGAGTTTCAAGAGATGACTCAAACTTGGCAGATTGAAGAAGCAGTCACTCCCAACAGCAGAAGCAAGGATGATCCAAAGTTTGACCCAAGAGAGCAGGTCTATCGTGTCAGACGAATCAGAGATGGTTTTGTTGAAGAAGGAGTGCTGTTTCAAAATCATGAGGGATATTTGCAAGTAGTCAATCAAAGGATTCTTGGTCCGGTTGAGGAGGTCATGGGAACTGAAAAAGCAGCAGAAGCAATTCAGTCAGAGAAATGATCAGTCACAAGTGACAGAGTCAAAGGATGCAGCAGAGGGTTGCAGAGAGTTCTATCAAACCAAACGATTGATGAAGAATGGCAGAAGAATGGACATTTGGACCAATCGAGAGCCACCGGAATGGTGTCTTCCCTGAACCACCAAGGCAAGGAATGAAGAGAAGCAGAAGGAGAGGAATGATGGCAATCCTGACTGAAATCGAGACAGACATCAAAGCCCGAGCTGCAAAAGTGCAGGATTGGGCGCAAAGGTTTTTCAAGTTGTCCGACAAATTTCCGAAGGATCACTTGGGTTGCCCGCCGGGGAAGAACAATATCTCCATCAGTGGCAGCAATATTGCTACCTATATGTGGCGCCCGTGGAAAGATCAAGACAGGAAACTTTGTCTTGACTTCTTTGTCATGGATTGTGGCTTAGCTGTCAGAATCCGTTTTACAGGAGACAGGGAGGCTGATGATACCACGCAGCTTCCACATTGTTTGCTGTCAATCGAAGAGGAATTTGATGACAAAAAGGTGATTGACCTGATTGGAAAACAGGTTGCTTTCCTTGATGAGCACGGAGAAGCCCTGTTGGACAACAAGGATTGGGAAGGTTGGCGACTTCCTGGAGGGACAGAAGTCACAGAAAAACCAGTGGATTGGGTCTATGTCGGTCCCCCCGAGGCTCTTTTGACATCAGAGGAAAAACAATGACAATCTGGATCATCCATTGGGTTGTTCTGGCAATCGCTTGCTTGGTGTTTTATCAGCAAAAACAACAAAGGGCGATTGAAGATTGGTTGAAAAGACAGAGTGACAAGGTGCTGCTTCAAACGGACGAAGAAGCGGCAACACAACTTTTTTCGCAAATGAAAGAAGAAGTCCAGGTGGTCTGGTTTGATTCTGATCAATTGTTTCAAGTGATATTTCTTGCTGTGATTTTTGTTGTCATTCCTTTTGCTTGGATGCTCTTGTTCACCCGGGCTGTCTGGGAGAAGTATTTGAAATGTCGTCTTTCACAACAAAAAGCAGTGAAAATTCAGAAACAACTGTTGAATTTTCAACAGAAAGAAATTGCCAGAAGGGGATTGGCTGCTGACAACTCAATTTCTCCAGCCAGGATGACTGGCAATGAAGGAATTGACAAAGGTTTGAGCCTGAGCAACTAGAACAGGAGACAACAATGATAGAACTGATTTTGGTGGCATCGGTGGCATTTGTTGCGATCCTGCTTGCCTATGCATGTGCAGTATTCCGCGGTGAAGATTTCTGAAAGGAGAAACAAATGTGGATCGGAATCTGCGTGGTGTGTTTGTTCACCTGTTTTGTAGGAGCAATGGTCTCCAGCAGGAAATTTGGTGATCCATCGTCAGGAGTGATTGGATTTGTGATTTTTTCATCGGTGTTGCTTGTTTTGCTGTACAACACCTTGGTCTCAGAAAACAACCAGAATCACACTGCTTCCATTCAAGCAATTGCAAATGATTGGCAGATCGTTCAAGTGATTGACGACAAGCCATTGATTGAACAAGTTGAAAAGTGGGAAAATGGAGCACATTTGACGGCTATCGCCAGGGAATCCTTTTCCAATTTGCCGAGCTATCATTTGTCCAACGTGAAGGTGGTTGAAGTGCAACCAGGACATCCTGATTTGCCTGAAAAATCGAAGGAGCGAGCAGAGAAGGAGAACTAGGATTGTCGTTGAGGCGACGCTCCTGAAATGAGGGACAAGACAGAGAAAAATCAGCAGGAGGACAAACGATGAGGATTGTTTCAGATTTCAAGGACTACTATGATGGTGTCATGGCACACGGGGTTGACAAGGAAAGAGTCTATGTCCGCAAGACAGAGCAGAAAATTGTCAAAGACCTTGATTTCCCAGGATTGAGGTTTGACGAACAAAACGTCTTTGTCGAGGCATTCGTGATTGGCGTGGCTGGAAGGCTTTTCCCGTGTGTGAAGATGCACACCTGGAGACAGATTGGCAACAAGCACCGATACCTCTCACGAGTTTGTTTCAATTTGGAACAGACTGACACTTTCCTTCAGGACGCGAGGAAAGACGGATTCATCTCGAAGAAGGATTTTGAATGGTGGCAGAAGAGTCGTTCGTTGCCAAACTTCTTTGCAGAGGTGGCAGCAATTGCTGACAAACGGATTTATTTTTTCATCGAGAATGAATGTCCTGTGTTTGTTGCTGCTGCAAAGGACAGATCCTATCTTGAAATTGATGAACACGGAAAACGAGCAAAGTCTGTCAGTTGGGGCAGAGAGGTGTCGTTCAATCCTCCTTTGAGAGACTTTGAGTTTTTCAAAGTGATGGATGCGTTCACGATCTGGCAAGAGATTTCGATGTTCATCAGCAACTCCTTGACCAAGAAGTCTCCCCCGCCGGCAGCGATTTCAGATGAGATCATGCGAGACATGAAAGGATTTGACAATCATTCATTCAAGAAGGGACCGAGCAAACAGAGGTGAGCGGCTGACTGACATTCAATGAAATTCCAGAGTGATTCAGAAATCAGGAGCAGAATGTTTGATTGATCAATGTTTGTGATTGACAGGATTTCGCAAATCTGTTGTTCTGTCCGGGTGTCTCATGGAGATGTCCTTGAAAAACAGATTTTCCTGGGAAGTTGAGATCTGTCAAGAAACAGGAGAAATTGAAAATGCAGTTCCTTGGGATCTATATAATTTCATGGGGAATAGGTCTTTTTGTTTTTCTGGTTTCTCAAAAACACGCAAGATTGCAAAAAACGAAAGAATTGCTGGGGGAACAATGTTTTCCGGACCTTGAGATGACCTGGACGGATGAAATTTTGAGTTGTCCTAGTTCACTAGTCCCTTTCAAGACTTGCCTTGAAGCTAGAATGGACAAATGGAAGCAAAGTCTTGAAATAGCACAATTTGTAGGTTTGTGGATTCCTTTTGGCTGGGTTCTGGTTTGTTTTCACAAACAACTTTTGGTTGGCTAATTGAAATTGTCTGCAAAGCATTTCTTGAAATGCTGAAGCAGAAAGATCTAGATGCAAAGAATCGTGAAGCAAAAGCAAATCGCAAATTCGAGAAACACATCTTGTCATTGCTGCAACATGAAGGACAATTTCCAGCAGATGAAGCACTTTCACAGGCTAGAATGACTGAATCATCTAGTAAAAAAGGATTGAGCCGGGTTACTCCCTGAATCAGCCAGCGGAGCCGAGAAGATGCAACAAGGAGAGGCAAGATGGCGAGTTTGGAAGACCTGTTTGGAGCAAGTGAGCCGGAGCACGATCGTCGACGAAGAAGCAATCAACAACATTGCTTCTGTGGTGCAATGTTTCAGTGATTTCTTGTCCTCTGGAACGGAGATCACTCGGCGGGATGCTTTTACTGGTGAAATTGACAAGGGCATGGCTATGGATTCGGTAAATAAAGTCAAGCAACTGGTGAAAAGGATGAGTCTTCCTGAGAGGATGGTTGTTTGTAACTATTTGGGAGATGTTTGTCGGCATTCTGATGTCACAGGGAGAATAGTGATGCCCAGTTTGGAAGACCTGTTTGGGAGTGGTGAAGAAAAAACTTCACCAGACTTATTTGCGGTTGCAGTACATCTCTTTAGGATGTTTGGCGATTTCATAAACATCTCTATCGGTAGTCTTCAAGAACCACAGAAAAGTGCCGATGAGACAATTTCACAACTTGCAACTTTGGTTCAGAAAAGGAACGAAATGGTTGCCTCAATGGAACGGTTAGAAAGACTCAAGTTGAACATCTTTCTGCGTGAGGTTATTTCTTCAGCAGAAAGCATATTTCTGGAATGGGACAATTAGGAGAAAACTGATGACCGACAAAGAAACTCGAAAGTTGAAGTTGCTGCTGAATGACGTCTTTGAGCAAATCGAGGAAGCAACATTGTTGGATCATTTGCAAGCATTGCTGCAACGAGCAAAAGAAATAGTTTCACCAGAGATGTTTAAGACTTTTGGACCCGATGATGGGCTGAAAACTCATCTAAGTAGGCTGGTGGCAGCCTATGAAAAGCGGACAAATCAAGTGGCGAAAATCGAGGCAATGTTGCAACGATCAGTGGAAACTGACTTTTCCTTGAACATTCCGTCGGAATAGCAAAATCGAAAGGAAGAGCAATGATCTGGTGGCACGGAGCTGTCTGGGGATGGGGATTGATTGTTGCTTTGGGTTGTTTTGTGGGTGCTTGGCTGACGACTTTTGACAGATTAGCGTATGAATCTGTCTTTGTAATATTATTGTTCATTGGATGTACTATCATAATCTTGTCAGTTTTAGTTCCCACTCCAGTAGAAGATGTAAGACTTCTGGAATCTCACACGGGGCAATTTCAACAAGTAATGTCAGATTTCGAGTGGGAAGTGATTGCCAAATGGTCTGATCAAACTTCAGAGGATCCCACGAAGAATCATTGGTTAGTTGAAAAGTCTAATCCTCATGGAACTTTAAGAGGCAGACTTCAATGGATTGATGAGCAACCATCTGTGGATCAAGTTTTCCTGGTTCCAGAAGCAGTGTTGAAAGCAGAAAAAGAATCTCATGTAATCGTCAGAATTGTTGCCGAAGACTGATCTGCATTTTGTTTTCAGATCTCAACTTAATTTTCTGCAATTTCGTTTTTTCCCCGGGAAATTTCAAAGATTTTGATCTTTTTCTGGTCAAAAACGAAGAAAATCCTTGAAATCCTCAACTTCACCAGTGTTTTTGAAGTTTCAAGTTGAGAGTTTTTCTCACAAAACTTGCCCATCTGCCCGATTTGATTGAAATTTCACCAAAATCCTCGAAATTTGGAATTATCCTCCGGGGAAAAAGTTTTATTTTCGTGCAATTCTGAAAATTGAGTCAGATGCCGATCTCAAGTTAAGTTGAGATTTTGGTTGAGAGTTGCCCCTGAAATGCGGCTGTTGAAAATGAACAATCGGAGGAACAAAATCGAGGAGGATGAAAGATGTCTGCGCCAAAGATTTGGTCAGCCTATCGAGACGTGAGTGCATTTTTTTCTGATGCCGCGAAGCTCGCCAAGATGGCATACAATCATGCAAGTTGTCGCATAGTTGTCGTTGACCGCGTCGATGTCAAATGCATCACTTTGTGGTTGCAAGAGCACACCAACATCAACAACGGGGCGAGTCTGATTCTCCGACGACCTGACAATGACACATCTGAAATGTGTTTCTATCCCGGAGATTCGCCATTCTTCTTTTTCTTTCAAAAGACACTGATGTCAGTAGATTTCAAAAAAACATCGGGAGAATCGGTTGCTATTTCTTGTCTCGGCAAAAGCAACCAGCCGATCAAAAACTTGCTTGAGCAGGTCCGACAGGAATATACCTGGGTGGGCAATTCCAACAATGCTATTTTCACTCACACGAATTATGGCACCTGGAAGGACAAAAGATATGTGCCACGCAGAGAGCCGTGCAGCGTCATTCTGGCGGATGGATTGGAAGAATCTATCATTGAAGATGTATCAAGGTTTTTAGCTGCCAAAGATCAATATATCTCTCGTGGTATTCCTTACCGACGGGGTTATTTGTTCTATGGTCCGCCGGGGACCGGCAAAACTTCAATGGCAATTGTCATTGCTTCAGTCTTCCGATTGCCAATCTATATGATTCAATTGGAAGGAATCAATGACAGAGAATTGGGAGATTTGATGCAATCCGTCGGTTCCCGGAGCTTGATTTTAGTGGAAGATATTGATCGAGCTACAGAAAACAAACAATCGATGCGGGTCAGCATGTCAGGACTGTTGAATGTGATTGATGGTGTGATGGCACCAGAGGGCAACATTCTGGTGATGACCACCAATCATCGCGAAGCACTTGATTCTGCTTTGATTCGTCCTGGAAGAATCGATGTTGAATGTGAGTTGTCTTTTCTGACAAAAGAGCAAGCACGCAGAATGTGTTTGAAGTTTCATCCTGGTGAGGAAGACAAAGCTGATCAATTCGCAAATCTTGCTGTTGAGAAAGAAATGACTCCTGCCACTGCACAAGGAGTCTTGTTGCAGGAATCCTTGACTCATTGATTTCTCCATTGGAAATGTTCAGATCTCAACTTAATTTTCTGGGATTTCAGTTTTTCCCCCGGCAATTTTTGTTCAATCTGCTCTTTTTGTTCAATTTTGGGCATTTTTCACAACTTCACCTTCCTTTTTGAAGTTGCAAGTTGAGAGAAATCTGGCAAATGTTGCCAAATCAAGTCAAAATAGCCTAAATCTTTGAAATTGCTCTGATTTTTGACTTTTGTCTCCGGGGGAAAAGTGTTCATTTTCAAGAATCTTGAAAATGCCGATCTCAGGTTAAGTTGAGATCAAGTTGAGGATTCGGCTGTGGCGTCCCGATCCTATACAGATCCCGGCTCCTGTATAGGTCTAGGACGGAGGGGGTCCTGTGGCATCCTGTGAGGCTCAAGGGCGGGTGGTCTGCGGACACTAGACTCAACCGGGTGGTCAGATTCAAGCGGCATGAGAAAGAACAGCGTTTTCCCTGAAAAATCCTGTGGGGGCAGGAAGAGTGAGTGTCGGAGGGAAGAAGCCCTGGCAGAACCTGACCGACGAGGGACCTTGACAGGAACGGGAAGGCATCGGGCGGTGAGAGCCCGCGAACAAGAGCGGAAGCAGCCAAGATGGGCATTCCCTGAACTGGAAAAGGAACCACGGAATTGAAAGCATCGGGAGCAATCGGTTCCCAATGCATAAGGAGAATGAAAGATGGAAACGTCTGAGCAGAAGGCGGAGCGCAAGGCGGCGGTTGCCTCCGCGCTGGCGGCATCGAGTGAGACGGACACGGCTCCGACTTTCTGGGGAACTAAGGAGGCAAAGGGGGTGCAGTTCACCCTTGCTGTTGCGGTCTACGAGGCGACCGGAGTCGCGGAGCAGGTGACCTCGGCGCAGCTCCAGCGTATCGCCGCGCGGCTCGTGGCATCGTTGGCGAAGTCTGGCAACGAGGAGCTGATCGACATCGCCAAGGAGGAACTGGCGAAGAGGGACGGTCGAGGTCGTAAGAAGGGTTCTTAGGAACCCTAGCGGGGGAAGAGACTGCAAACTTCCCCCGGCGAGCTTTGCAATGGGCTGCTGAAAATGAGGGGACTAGGATCAGATCCTAGTCCCCTCTCTGATTTTTAGAGCAAAGATGAATCCGCAGAGAATGACACTCAAGCAGAACCTTGTGGCAATCATTGTCCTGTTTACCTGCTGGTTTGCAATTTACTTTGCAATTGACGAAGAGGGAAAGCAAAGTCAGATTGCAACGAAGAGCAAAGTTTTTGAGGCAACACACGAAATTGATTCTGTGAGGTGAATCAAGGAGAGGACCAATGTTGTGGGCAATTGTCGTGATGTTGTGTTTGGCCGGACTCGGTCCGGTGGGGCGATGGTTCAATGACCACGATCCCCCTCAAAATGGGGTGTTGGCTGTACTGGTGTTGATTGCAGTCCTTTCTTCGATGCCGCTGGTGGGATTGGGCGTCATTCTGATTCTATTCAAAGGAGCAGTTGGCAAGATGCTTTGGAGTAATTTGTGGCACATTCTGACCGCACCAAAGCGAATGATAAAGAAAAGTCAAGACACCAGAACCTTGCAGCAAAATCTCAAGGAATTGCGGGAAGAGATTGCTCACTTGCTTTGGAAGAATCAAGAATTGGAAGAGTTGAGCAGGGAACTAGAGCCTTTGCTTGGCGGATCAATGAGCAGAGTGATTGATCAATGGTTGCATGAGATTCGGGAACAAATCGATGACAACAAGTTTGACATCCGCTGGTTGTGCAGATGGTATGTAAGATACATCACCGAGCAAAGAAAGAAAATCAATGTTTCAACATTGTTACCAGAAATCGAGCAAAGTCTGACAGAGGAACCTTTGCGACGAATGTGGGATGAATTGGGGAATCCTGAAACCCGGTCCCTGCTTGCGAAGATCAAGTGAGGAAGAGAGATGTTTGAACGACGATGGGATGAGGACGATCATGTCGAATGTTTGTCTGCTTACATCATGATCTTCTTCTAGTTGTTCTTGATTGTATGGATGATCTGTGGCTATTTCTTGTGCCCAATGATAGCCATCCCTTTGTCGCTAATAATCTACCATTCTTCTGGTTTATTCACACCAATGATGAAATTGCTTTTCCATTCTTTATTGATGTCTCAAATTTCAAGATGTTGCTCGCCAAAGTTGGCAGATGGATTCATTGGCAATTGCTATTTCCTTGGCGGTTTTACCAGGCGAATGTCAATTTACAGCAGCGAGAAGCCAAGTTGCTCGAAATGCGAGAAATGGGCGAAGAATATCATGATGCCCTAAAACAAATGGGCGATTTGAGGAATGTTTCAAGATACAATCCTGTGCTTCGTGAATGGTACATTGAGCAAAGAGGCAGGTTCGATGATGCTATAGTAAAACATAGAAAACTTTGCGATTAATGCAATACGTCGCAGTACGAGTTCGCCAGGTTGCTTTCAGGTATTCCCAGTTTTCTGCCGAAGAAATCTGTCCCGGCAAGAAAAGCCAGAATGACCGGAGACGAGGAATCCCTGATATCTGTCGATGTTTGACGAAACAGCTATGGAGGACAAAAATGTTGATCAGTCTAGCAAAGGGTGATCTGGTGGTCATCAAGGATGATCAGATCGGCAGAATTGAGTCAATCAATTCATATTCAGTTCTGGTCAAAGTGCTGACAGCGACGGCACCTTGTTTGATCACCATTTTGATCACTGCGTTGCAGACCAAGGGTGTGATGGTTTGGAGGACAGATGCTGACGTGCTCCCCCGAACTGGCTGCGGACAGAGAGAACAGACATCGGGAAAGGAACCAAGATGAATAGGCGGCGAGGACCGAAAAGCAAGGCAATGCGAATGCTGGCTAGGGTCGATGGCAGTGAGGGAAACCTGACCGCCACACTCAACAAACGTGATCATTGCCCTGGTGAATCTCAGCGATTCACACAACGTATGACGGAAAATGAACTGAATGCTCAATTCCCGGAGTGGCGGAAGAAGTTGAATCGTGGCGAAAGCTATTGCCGACGATTCGAGCAGTCTCCCTGAAATGGAAGCTGCTGGCGGGAACGACTAACGGAGAACGAAGTGAATGCGAGAGAGTTGAGAAATAACGTCGAAGAACTTGCTGAAGAAGTGAGAGAAATCGAGGAAGCGGTGCGGCAGGATCCAGCAAATGTGTTGCTGGCAAAACACTTGCGCGAGATGCAGCAAAGCCATCAATCTGCCGAAAAGAAGGCAGTGCTGGCTGAAAGACAGGAACGGCAAAGTTCTCGTTCTCGCAGACGATGGATTGATCCAGAAGACGAGGATTGAAGAAAAGTGTCGCCGACCGGGACGATAAACATAGGCAATGGAAACCAAAACTTGGGAAGGCAGGTTTGTTTAGGTGCAAGTGCGCTCTTTGACGAGTGGCAGACACCTTGTGAATATCTTTACCAAAACTTGGTTCCTTTTTTAGACAGAAGTAGGGACAGACACCTCACGCTCGCAGGACGTGGCAGTATAATCTCCTGCCCCTCTGATATTCTGGGATCGAATATTATTTTTTCGACAATGAGGAAAAGAAAAATGAGATGTTCTAAAAGATGTAGACCTCCGCCGCAGTGAGATGTGGTCTGAAGACCAGACATCCATGCAGAGCAAGACCATGCATGGCAGGTTTCAATCCCGCTCAGCGGTGCTGTGGTCTGCAGACGTCCACACTGACAGGTGCGCCGGACCTGTCTGCTCCGTTTCAATCCCGCTCAGCGGTGCTGTGGTCTGCAGACGAATGATAATGTTTGTTTTGAGTTTCATTGATCTGGGTTTCAATCCCGCTCAGCGGTGCTGTGGTCTGCAGACGAAACAGAGTGAAGCGCACGAAGCCGAAATTCAGAATCGTTTCAATCCCGGCAGCCGCGGGAATGACAGAAGTAGGGAAGTCACCCTCGATAAAAAACAGAAGCTGGACCAGCCCTGCGTTCAGATGTATAACAAAAGGGCACGGCCTGTGCTGCGAGCGGAATCTCATCGCAAAGTAGGTTTTTTTACCGAAACGCATCGAGACGAAGTCGTAGCACAGGCTTTTTCATTTTGAAGTTGAGATCTCAAGTTAAACTTGATAGTCTAAGAGGAGCAACATGAGAGTTGATTGAGATATCGACGCAAATAAGTTGAGCATCGCAAGTTGAGATCGATCTCAACTTCGGCACTTTTTGATCGACCGACGTGAGGCAGGAGAAAATGATGATCACAATCCTAGAATTACAATTCGAGCAGGCTTATGACACAACGAAAATGATCACAGAAATGATCAGAATTGCGACAATCAATCAGTGTCATGTTGCAACCTTTGTCGCCTATTCTGGTCGGACATTCATTGACCGCAGACTTGTTGTGTCCGCGGAAACCAATCCTGCAATTGCCTGGGCAAATCTGGCAGACACAGGATTAGAGAAAAATTGTGGAAGAATCAATTTCCCGAAGGGATGGGTTGATCTTCACTGGTCAAAGCAAAATCAAGGATGTGGTGGGTGATTTCCCTGAATCTGGTTGCCTGTCGAGGAACAACAACCAAGGAGAGATGGGATGCAAGTTCATGCGGCGAAGGGAGACGACGGGATCTACAAATCTCGCCCGCCGACCATCGGAAGGTCATCGGCAGTGGATGTGGGTTACTGATGACCAAAAGATAATCTACTAGGAAGATATCCCGGAGGTTCACCCAACCACCAGAGAATCTTTGGAGATAGGAAAGCCCATCGTGGGATTCCTCAGTCATCCATGATTCCCTGAACTGTCAAGGAGAGACAGGAACAAAAACCAAGGAGACGAAGATGACGAAGTTTGAGGTGTTGGAGCACGCCGAGCGGTTCATCGTCGGGCGGGTTCACCTGAAGACCCGTGGCACCCGCCACAAGGTCGTTCCGGGAATCAAGTTCGTGGAGATGAATGACGGGAAGATCTCGGTGGGCTGGGCGACTTGTCTCCACAAGGCGATGGAGAAGGCGAAGTCCTACGCTCGCCGGTCAGATGCGGTCAAGCTGCTCAACAAGGTCTGCCCACCGGCTTGACACAATGTGGAAGCCCGGATGACACAAGGTTGCTGCCCAGGACCTTTTGATGGTTGACGGGCAGAGTCTCCGGGAAGTGGCTGCGGTTGCCCATTTGAAAGATGCAAAACCTGGGAGTGAAGAACGTTTGAGCTGATGGAGCAATCCAGTTGACGCGAGTTCTTCACTCCTCGGATTGATTTCAAAGGAGTCAAAGATGAGAAGGTGTGTTGCAGAAGATGTCATCCGGGAGCAATGCAAGCGAAGAGACAATCTTCCTTTGACAGAAGAGGACGTAGCAAACATCCTCGCAAATGCTGGCAAGGAGAAGAAGTTTCTTGTCATGAAGGTGAGTGATTTTTCCCCGGGCAGCCCCTTCTTTGCTACAACAGAGGATATCGAGCAAATGTTTGTGACTCTTCCCGACCAGACGGCATGGCTGAAATACTTTGATCTGGATGATCAAGGGCAAGAAGTTCAAGCCAAGATTGAATCAGTCGAACTCTCCTTTGTCAGAAGTGAGTAGCTGTTCCTACAAATCGAGAACTGTCATAGAATCCAAATCAGGAGAAAGAAATGACAATCAAAGAATTGGCTGACACATTGCGAGATCTGTCCCTTGAAGTGTCAGGAATCTGTCAATCTCTTGTGCCAGGAGATCCTCAATTCCTGCCATTTTGTGGAATCTCGACAGCGATTGAGGATATGGCAGTTGACGCCAGGGTTGAATCCAATCGCCTCATCGGCAACGGACTCACTGATGAAGAAGGGAATCCAATCCCCTGAACTGATGCCGAAGGGGAAGAACATCAAGCAGGAGAGGAAAATGAGCTACCCGAAGAACAAAACTGGGTTGCCGTTCGGAGGCTACTTTCGGACTTCTGCCGGACATCCTGGCCGTGTTGCCGGTCCAAGCAACCGGATGCGGACCTTCTGTGAGGTGTGGGGGGTCTGTCAAGAGTGTGGCGATCTCTACACCAACACTCTGCAACCGATCACGAAGGAGCAATTCGAGCAGGAGTTGAAGGCGCAAGGCTATGATCCTGTGAAGAATCCTTCACGGATTGAGAACCTTCGCAAGTTCGACAAGGAACAGACTTCTCCCTGAAATGCCCACAGAGGGGTAGAACTATCAGTAGGAGGACAGAGATGTCGTGGTCTGATAACCTTGCAGAAGCCAAGGAATACGCCTTGATTGGCATTGAATCCGACAAGGCGGGGGAGTTTGAGATGTCATGCGAAGCCTGGGAGAGTGCCTACAATCTCGCCCTGGGGTTCGACGAGAGAGATGACTTCTGGCAGAAGTTTCTCGCGGCAGAGAAGAAGCTGCGAGACGCTGAAGAGGCGCAACAGGCTCGTGTCTGGAAGGGATGCTGATGATACACAGCGTGATCAAATGGTTGTGTCCTGACAACGACGCTCCGAACTTCAACGGACTGAGATATGCCATAAAGGTGACTGCAACGCCATTGCCAGAGAAGCAGGCCGAGGAGGAACATGGTTTTTCTCCGGCAGTCAAAGTTGAGATCGTTGTCCATTGTTCATGCGGACGCGATCACATCATCTACACAGAAGTGCAAAAAGTGTGATGGCTGATTCCCTGAAAAATCGAAGGATTAGCGGAACGACCAATAAGGAGCAGAGACAATGTTCATCTTGCGGGCAGACAGCATGGACGGAGAAAAGTCCGTTCAAGTCTGTGGAGACTACAAAAGCCTGTGGCACGTTTTCTATTCCTTTCTGGAATCAAAGTTCGCGTGCCGGTTGACAATTTCGGATGGATTGACCAGATACGATCCAACTAAGGGCGGGACTCCTGTCTCGTTGAAGGATGGTCGATCAATCGTCATCGAGGAGGCAAAGCCGTTCCGTCTTGTTGGTGCCGCGGTTTATATCCCTCAATCAGAAACTCAATTCATTCCGCGACACGCCGAGGAGAAAACTCTCTTCGACAAGTCCAATTCTGCCCGTCGAGTGGGCATTGGTATTGACGTTGGCGATATTCTCTTTAAGGATATCATCCGCTTCGTTTCACAGTACACCTGGGAAGAGATTACCTACTCTCCGCCGGAGAGGATGGATACCCTTCCCTGAACTAATTGGCATCGCAGAGAACATCAATCAGGAGAAAACGATGAAGGCGGTCAAGCTGGAGGAGTTCAAACTGACTTCCTCCATTGCTCGGAACTTGGCAGAAAACATGTGGGGTCGCGGTGGAACGAGCACTCATCGCACCAACCGCAAAGGTGTTTTCTATTTCAGTTGCAGCGGGCACGGGGGATATGTGGTCGACGCCAACGCTTTGACCGAAGCGGAAAGGGCAAAGATCGAGCAATATGCAAAGCCCGATCATCTTTCTTTGGCGGTGCAAAGTCGGAAAGATGGCAAGTTTGTCATCGCGGTGCGAGATCCTCGCGTTCACCAGAAGAGTGTGAGTTTCTATGCTGATGAGGGACCGACAAAGTTTGAGCAATATCCAATCTTCTTCTTTGAGGAAGACTGCGCCTGGGCTTTGTTGGAGGTGATGACTGACATCCGTTGTCCAGATCATGAAAACTGGGCAATAGGGCGGCACGGACCTGGATATACCGACCAGGAGCGCCAGCGAACCTTCAAGCAGTGGTTCCCTGAAAAACTGGGGAATTGACCGAACAACCAACAAGGAGACTGGAATGAACGTGAAGAGTGTTGAGGTGGTGGTGAAGTTTGAGGATGGCGCCGGTGGTGGTGAGATTTCCGCTCCGACCTTCGCGAAGGCGATTGCTGTTGCGAAGCCGATGGCGGAAGCCGCTCAGATATCTGCCACAGCGGATCTGTATGTCAACGGAGTGTGGACGGAAACTCAGCTCCATATCACCGATGACACCGACCCGGAGACCGACTCCGACCTGCAGGCGGATGTCTACCTGATCGATCGCCTCCTGGAGTTCCTCAATCCCGAGACCGACCTCCCCTGAAAAATCGGGAGCCTAGCTGAACAGATATCAAGGAGATTGAGATGAAAATCAGTGAGGTTCTTGAGAACCCGATCTTCCAGAAGATACTCAAGCTGATGCCCGAGGGCGAGGTGGTGCTGGCTGGAGAGGGTTCCGCTATTCCCGTCATCGGGCGGGTCTGTCAGAACGACAAGATATTCTTCGGCATCGGAGCCGCCGAGAAGCTGGACAGATCCGTCTCTTTAGCGACCTTCGCCAAGCTGTTGCGAAAGGCTCTGAAAACCTACGGGGACATCCAGATCCAGATTGGTCGATGGGATCAACAGATGTTCATTCCGGTTGTCCCTGCGAAAGGATGTCATTGGGGATGGATCACCTCGAACCTCAAACTGCTCACCCGAACGAAGCGGGATGACGCAGTTGCTGCGCTGGTTTTCGAGTGAAAGAAGAAAAGGGGAGGAGACTGCAAACCTCCCCTGAACTGGTTGGAAAAGCAATGAATCAGAGGCAGGAGAGTGAGATGGAAAAGGTTTCTCTTGAGGAAATGCAGGCGATGATGGCAGGAACGAGAAATAGTCCTGTTTAGCCATACCTTTTCTAAAGGAGACGTCAAGAAGTTTATTTGGCGTCCTGGTGCGAGGATCGAATACGGATTCGTGTTGTCAACGCCAGATGGACAAGAAATTGCCTCTGATGTTGATTACGACATCGACCGAGCGATGGAGATGTATAATCGCTTTGTCGAACCATCCTGATCAAAGAATAGTAGGCGGAGAGAGCAATGAAGACACAGAAAATCGAAATCGAGGTTCGCATTCCCGAACACGAAATTGGGGATGTCGTCGAGTTCTATCATGGACTCGGCGGTCGGATTAGAGGCGAGGTGGTAGGCTTATCTGACGCTAGTGGAAAATGGGCTTGGACCGCTAAAGGCGGTCTGTCAGTAAGAACCGACTGGTCGGCAGGTTACGCCATCAAGTGTCTTTCTGGATCCGCCGACGGCGATGGAGCAACGTTGGAGGGGATTGTTCTCACATTCCCCTTGGGGATTGTTGAGGACGGTCAATTCCCTGAATCTGTTGGTTGAAACAAGAACGGACATCAGCTTGGGAGGCTGAGGAGGCTGACTGGACAAGGTGCGCGTGATCCGCCCGATGAGGGACTCCAATCCTTGTCTGCGAAACCAGACTCTGCACAACGAAATCCTGCCATTGAGCAGGTGTGGGGAGAAGACTGCAAACTCTCCACAAAACAATTTTCCTGAAATGACAATGGACTGGAAGAACAACAACAGGAGACAGGAAGATGGTATTTGAGCCGGCGGCGGGAATGCACATCATTAGAGCCGCAAAACAATCTCACCAGCTTCGGCGTTCTCATCAAGGGGAAATCGAAATGGTGTTCAACTCTGTGCGACTCCAAATCGACGAGACGATGACAATCACAGACATCATCCGATACTACGCCGGGGAGCTGCGCGTAAGTTTCGATGATCTCGTCGATCAGGCATTCTACGCATATTGAGGAATGTCCCCTGAACTGACAGGAACAAGGCAGAACAGAAGTCAGGAGACAGGAATGCTTCGTGAAAATATCGTCAGAATGATTCGGGAGGAGCAGACGCCTCTGACGGTTGAATGGCGATATCTCACTCCGCGGATCACCGTGAGTGAGATTATTGCTTCGTGTCGCAGGATTGTCGTCCTGCGAAAAGTGCTGAAGACACTTCCCTGAACTGACAAGTGCAAGGAAGAACAACAACCAGGAGACAGGACAATGCAACTGGTGAGAGTCAATCCGCAAGGAATCACTGCTATTTCGATTCGTGACAAGGCGACATTCGCCGGAGAGCGCAACACTCGCTTCCGGGTCCGTCGCCAAGGATTTGACCGCATCGTCGGGATCAATGAGAAGACCGGCGGGCCGATCAAGGCGGCAAAGTTGCTACTGGTTGATGTCGATGCCAGGGCAACCAAGTGCGGGGACTTCGTGATCTGCACTTGTCAGGGTCCGGTTCTCGACAAGTTGGATTGGGAAGAGATGCGGGAGCTCGCCGACCGGCTCAACCACGGATGGATCACCAAGGAGCAGGCTCGGGAGGAATATCTCTCACACCACCAACTCATTCCCTGAACTGCCCACAGGTGGGCAGTATTGTAAGAAGGAGACAAAGATTATTGTCAACGGCACAACCTATCATGACCGAACCGAAGGCGAAGAAGGAAGCACGGGAGCACCTGCTCCCCTGAACCGAAGGCAGCCTGACAGAACAACCAATGTGAGAGGAAAGGCACCTCCTTCCTCACCGCCGAGAAGATGAGCAGGTGAGAGGCGCATAGGAGGAACCGTGCCGGGGTGAATGCAACCCCCCTCTCGCCTCCCCTGAACTGGGGAACGGAGCAGAGAACAGAGAGCACGGGAAGAGAGGCAGCCGGCAGACAGCACAGACTACCTCTCCTGAACCGTGAAGTAGGACCCGGCAACTCGGGTGTTGCCGGAAGGACATTGTGAAACCTATTAGACCTAATTGAAAGGAAGGTAGACCAATGCAGCCCCTTCGGGGGCGAATACCAAGCCTCGCAGAAGTGCGTCTCGGCGACTTCTGTAAACTGGCTACCCGAGATGAAATCTAGTTTTGGTGAAATGTGCATCAATGCAGCCTGGACTGCTGAGAAGGAACCAGTCTGGTTGAGTGTCAATACTCGCAGAAACCAGGATGAAATCAAGGAGAAGCCCTACTCTCAAAAAGGGCGGCTGCTATTCCCCGGTTAGCAGCCGATTGAAATCTGTAAAACCGACATGTGACTCGAAATCCGGGGATCTAAACATAAAATGACGGGTGTAAAAGGTCCTGTCGTGAGAATACTGGAAACAAGGTTCTTTCGGCAGGACCTTTCATATTTCCCTGAATCCTTCAGATCCAGTCGGAATCAAAGGTGGAGAAGGAAAGTGGATAATCCGAAGGTTGGCGATCTGGTCTGCGTCGATGGTGAGGTGTTCCTCATTGTCGAAGTTGAAGATCGGGTCGCAATCTTGAGTAAACTCACTGACAATCACATGTCAATTCCCACGACCCGGACATGGGGTTTTGCCTCCCTCCGCAGCACTGACCGCAAGGTGTGGGAGGACTGACTGATTTCCTGAAAAACAAGAATCAGCGAGGAACACCAACCGGAGAAGGAAATGTTCAACCCATTCGGGTTCAAAGAGGACGTGTTCGCTGCAATCGAGACGAAGCCAGGGATCGGCATCCCCGCGATTGCCAAGAGCACGGGGTTGACGCAGGGAATGGTCCTGGTCGCAGTTTCGGTACTGCTCAAGTCCGGACACATCGAAAACATCAGGTCTGGACTCAAAGTGAGGATTGACTGATTCCCTGAATCGAGCAAGTCGAGTGGGAACAACAGATGGAGAAGGAAATGGAAATCAAGGTTGGCGATCTCATCGATTTCAAGGGCGACATCTATGAGATCGAGGATCGGACAGGACGTGCCTGTCCTGATGCTCCTGGTGTGTTGTGTGCTGCGCGATTGACAACCCACAACCCTGCCAACCCGTTCAGAATCCGTATCGTCGATGGTCGACTGGTGCTCGGCAAGGAGATGGTTCCTTCCGAGCGACAGGTCTGGCGGTAATCCCTGAACATTCCCGGTCAGATCGGAATCAAAGACGGAGAGGACAAATGTTTGGATACCTGTGCTATGTGGTTTCTGTGCTCTGTCTGATGCTCGCCGTATGGTTGAGATACAAAGCGGAGAAGAAGCAGGAGCACGAGGAAGCAAAGCAGAAGCACGCCCGAGCCGTCGAGGTCGGATGTCTGCAATTCGAGCAAGATGAACTGCTGATTCAAGCGATACGTGTTCTTGAAACAGCGAGAATCGTTGGGCTTTGCCATTCCGCTTGGGTCCTCATTGCTTGGGCACAGGAAAATGTGGACCGGGCCGAGGAGATCGGGAAACAAATCGGAGAAACTTCCCCGCTCGGAAAAGACATTGAACATGAGATTCAAAGTGAGATTTGTCTCATCCCGAAGCGGATGTGGAACGAACAATTCCAAGAAGACGAGCATATCAACAATTTCGTCAGACGATAGCCCCTGAACCCTACCAGTCGATGCAGAATGGAAAATTAGGAGCAGAGGTAATGGCAATCGAGGACATCGCAAATGCCGAGGTTGAGAGGACTTGCAAGCTGGAAGAGGTCTGCGGCGGTCCTGACCGAGCCTTCAGGATGATGCGTCTTTGGTCTTCGGCCCACCGGGCGGCGAGCGGCAACAGGTTCACCTTGTCGAATATCCACCACGTTGATCCTGTCGCCATGTTCCGCAACCTTGCGAAACAAGAGAGGTTTTCGGAGGAAGCAATCAGAGTCTGGTTGGAAGAAACTGACTGACTCCCTGAATCAAGCAAGTCTTGCAGGAACGACAAGCAGGAGAGTGAGAGATGAAGTTCAGAGTCTACTTGCCATCGAAACGCTGCCTGGAGATCCTGCGGGACGAGAGCGAACTTTATCTCGTCATTGGTAAGGAAGTGCCGACCATCTGGACAGCCATCAGACTTGCCAGATCGATTCTGGCTTGGTTTGCAAGGAAGGAGATCGGAGTCTATTGTGCCATCTTCTATGGCAAAGACATCTGGTCTGACGTCGAAGTTGCAAAGGTGAAAGATTCGGGGGAAGTGAACTTCACCGATGAGGCGATCAATATGCTCGAACAGGAGGAATCCTGAATCCCTGAATCGAGCAAGGATGCCGAGAACTGCACACAGGAGACATCGGATGCCAGACGGAATGGACAGGGACAAAATCCTGTCAAAGCCAGTGGGGAGCTACCGCGGCAGTTATGACTTGGCTGCCCGGAGGGATGTCTACGCTGTTCGTCGCCACATCATGCGACTGAGCCGCAAAAAGGTGTTTCAGATCCTGGTCGTGTGCCTGGGTCAACTGATGTGGATCAACGTCAATGAGGGTGAAGTGACGATATTCTGAATCCCTGAATCTCACCAGTCAAGGCGGAATCCAAGGTGGAGAGAGAAGATGAGCCGGCAATCAGAAGTAGTAGATAGCTTCCTCCGTTGCGATTGGAAGAAGTCGAAGGCGGGCAACCTGTGGACTGCCAACGGGGTGATCTTCACCTATCAGGTGAGATTGGCGGAGTGGCAAGGTGGGCAGATCCATCTTTGTGAAGGATTCCTCGGAACGCGCCACACGCAAACTTCGACGATCCATCGCAATTTGATTGCACGGGCGATGTGTGATGCCGGATTGTCGGTCTTTGCCTTTGACACCGGCGAAGCGATCACTGGTGAAGAAGTGTGCAGGCGTCTGATTCCCTGAAAAACAGGAATCAAGGGGGAACATCAACCGGAGAGAGAAAATGACGTTGTTGGACAGAACCCGGGAAGCAGCGGGCAGCTTCGCTCCTGAGCAACTGATCGACGTGCTGCACCATCTCGTGGTCGATCTCGAGTTCAAGGGGGCAAGGAACTCCTTGCGGACTCCTCTCCGGGACGCCCTGGAACTGGTGGAAACCGCTAAGCATGTTCTGCAGATGATGGTTCTCGCCTCCTATCGGGGAGTCGACTACCATCCCGATGCTTCGATGGATCTTCGTTGCATTTCCGGCTTGAAGGTCTATCGTGACCTGATGAAGATGGCAGTCGGAGCATTAGAGGAACTCGAGCAGTCTCCCTGAAAAATGGGGACCAAGGGGGAACACAAACCGGAGAGAGACATGCACCAAATCACACTTGATGAGATGCTCGCCGCAGTGGACGATGTCGATGTCCAATTGGCATCGTCGACCAGCGAGGAGGGGCACGTCAAGAGACTCAATTTCAGACCGGCTGCAATGTTTCCCTATCTGATCACTTGGAAAGTGGCAGACAAAGAGGGAAAGAAATGGGTCAAAGAAGGGGAAAAACGAGTCAAGTCTGCGATCGGGGCGGTTGAGGAATACAACAGGCACCTCCCTTGAACTGCTCCTCTAAAGCAGGAACAACAAGTGTGGCAGAGAAATAGCACTGGCACCCGGAAGCATTGACAGGTTAGTGCCCCGCGAAAAGCGGATGCGACGGAAAAGAGACAGGTCGGAGGCAATTCAGAGAAACCTGTTCAATGAAAATCCTCTGCTCGTAGTGCCAGTGTTCTCTTGCCCCTGAAAAAAGAAGGAATCGAAGGAACAAGAGACAGAGAGAAGTGATGAGCCCTTGTACCAGAATGGAAGAAGCCCGAAAACTGCCGCTTGGACACACAGAGCGAGCAGCAGCTTCGAGGGCACTGGTAGTTGAGTATGGGGCGTGCCAAAAGCGTCAGCGGGAACTTCACGAAACTCTGATGCCATTCAAACTGCGTCACCGGCTAGGTCCCGGCAGCGCCTCCTGTACTGGATACCAATCTCGGCAGATCATTGCACATCTCGACAAAGAGTGTCGAGTCCGACGGTGCAATCTCATTGAAGCAACTTCTCCAGGAGCGGGAGGATTTTACCGTTCACAAGGGAAAACGATTGGTCTTCCGAGTTTGGATCACATCTACATCTTGACCCTCCTGCACGAATACGCACATCATCTTTTTTCCCAAGAGAAGATGAGAGGGGCAGTGCATGGCGAACAGTTCATCTTCTGTTTGGAATGGATCTATAATGTGTTGGAGACTACAAGGTTTCTGCACAAGGTGATGGGATTGGATGTTCCCTGAAAAAAGAAGGAATCGAAGGAACAGCGACCAGGAGACAGGCAAGTGAAGGTCAACAAGATCGAAGTGCTTTCGTGAGTCCTGTTCCCTTCTCCCCTGAATCTAGAAATCCAGACATGAACATCAATCATCGGGAGAGCCGAGACTCTTCCGGGAGAAACAGATGGAATTGAGATTCGTCGGGAATTACGCGGAGGTCATCTCGGACTACGCCGAGTTTCAACAATTCCGCGATGCCGAAAAGAACTTTCCCCCGTGGCAAGCTGGATTCACATACCGCAAAGCAGACCGGATCTGGTGGTGCTATGCATCGCAGACCTGGAAAATCGACGACTTGCGTCGATTCTGTAATTGCGCCGCTCTCGCGGGTTTCCCCGGTCTGACCGAACCGGAAGAAGGCTCGCCAAACGAGATCGGAGAAGTCGACTCGTCCCCGATTGCTCCCCCGGCGACCTACACCATAGTGTGGAGTGAGGAAGACTACACAACGATCCGGTTAGAGGAACCCTGGGAAGGGTGCAAAGTTTCTCCGGGAACTTTGGTCCTGTCAGTCCTGACCGGCTGCGACAACACCTCCGACTTCACAAAGATCGGGTTTGTCGACATGAAATGTGAAGTCAATATCTGGCAACGCGCAAGCGGTCAGGATTGGACAAAGGCAATCGAGTCCTGTCAGGTGCTCGCGCAAGGAGGCTTGGAGGCGCAACAGGAATGTCGGGAGTGCTATGCCCTGCGGAGCGGCAAGTGTGCTTGCTGCGGGAGGGTTCTGACCGTTCCTGCTTCTCTTCACAGAGGATTAGGTCCGACCTGCGCCAACAAGTTCTGAAATATCACAGGGGGAAGGGACCGACTGACCTTCCTCCCTGAACTGAGGAACGGAGCAGGGAACAGAGAGTGTGGGAAGATAGAAGCCCACACGAGAGACAGAGAGACAGAGTAAAGTTGACCGAAGTGCGGAAGGAAAACCGCCACAAACAAACCAAAGAGACAGCTTCTGGGATCCGCTCCGCCAGAAGTGAAGTTTGAAATAGGGCGGTGCGACCTGCGGGGAAAGTGCCGCAGAGTTAATTAGGACTGAGCAAACTCTCCTGCGGGAACCACACCTGACTCTGAGGTGCCCGCAGGGGCTTTGCATTTGTGGAGAACTGAATTGCAGTTTGCTTGCGCCTTGGTTCTGTATGTGGTCTGCATTGCCCTGGCTTGGTTCGGAGGGAATGAAACAGCCGACCACATCCTGCGTCACAAGGACCACACAGGACGCTGAGAGGGGCAAGGAGGCTAGGGCAGGTTCGAGACTGAGGAATGGACCGGAATCGAGCAAGCCTGCCCTTCACGGGATTTCTAGGGGTCTCACGGGGCTTGCATAGATTCCCTGAAAAAACAAGTCTGGCAAGGAACACAAACCAGGAGAGACTGAGATGAGGCGCGTCGTCGAGCAGGAAATCAAAGAGACGCAGGATGTGACCCTCGGCGAGCTCGCCGACGAGCTGCTGCCGCCGAGGGATGTCGTGGAGATGCTCCGTGTCGTGTTCACGCAAGACCAGTTTGCGGAACTGGTTGACTACATCCGCTTCCGGATGGTCTATCCCTGAACTAACAGGAAGCAGGGGGAACAGGAAGCACGGAGAGACAGGATGAAGGTGGCAAAGGCGTCTCGGATCTTTGCTAAGTCAGTGGTAGTGGTGGGATGGAAGACTCTGAGCATCCTGGCGCGAGTAGGGGCATACGCCACCACCGGTTTGGTACTGGCGTTGCCCGGCGGCACCTCGGGAACGTTGAACCCGGACGATGCCCTGCTTGAGCACCTGGCGATAAACAAACTCGGCAGCGCAGCCGGAAGGCTATTTCATATTGCCGAAATAGATGGTGAGTTCCTCACCGCGCTCCAGGAACTGCGGGATGGACTGCCATTGAAATAATGGACGAACAGTGGTAAGAAGGATCAGTGCTCAGAAACTCAATGAAAATTACAATTGAATGCAAGATTGCAGCAGCCATCTGTTTGTTCTGTTTGTTTGGAATCTTCACCTATGCAAGTTCAAACTATTTGAAGATTCCTGACAAACAGAACAATGAACCAGTCTGGTCAATCTCATCAACAGATGGCAACTCAATCGAGTTCAATTTGAAATAGAGGAGACTGATGCCCACGACTCTCAACTTCAAGTTGTGAAAGAGCGAGACAAGTTGAGAGAGAAAGAGTCAAAAAAAGATTTCGCTCTAGGGACGAAAAAAAGATGAACTTGACAACCAAGCCATCCAAGTTTTTCTGGTGTCATGTTTCGTCAGTTGAGATCTGGTTGAGATTGAGTTGAGAAACAGAGTGTTGCCTGATGTCAGCTTTGTTCACCTTTCGTCAACGACAGCAGGCAACGAAAGAAAACATTAGGTGAAGTTGTCTGACACCAGATGACGAAACACAACATAGCATTACACTGGACAACAAATTGCAACACCAGACAACGAAACATTTCATTGAACAACAGCAGGTGAATACAGGCAACGTAGGATGACAGCAGGCAACGCCAGGCAACAACAGAGTGTGACAAAACCTTGTGTCAACCTTTGTTGCCTTCGGCAACCTTTGGTTGTGCAGTGTTACCTTGTGTTACCTACGAAACCTAACGAAACATAACAGCATGTGAACACAGGTAAATTCAGGTAACAAAACATAAACAAACATAAATTTAGATACCAATAGATAAAATG
>Ga0209518_1000978_pt1 | contig 33804 bp, 50 predicted proteins | sample RifGroB1_FD_183993 | JGI IMG/M metagenome (GOLD analysis project Ga0209518, IMG submission 183993) | Groundwater microbial communities from Rifle, Colorado, USA - Groundwater B1 (SPAdes) (version 2) | ecosystem: Environmental > Aquatic > Deep subsurface > Groundwater | place: Rifle, Colorado...
CTCTGGCGATTTGGTTCCCAATCTCGTTAGCCCTAGTCTGGCAATCCATAAGGATTTCGTATAGACCAGTGCGGAACCACTTGCCCTGGTATCTACCGCGATGGTATTCCCTATATGGCATTTCAGAAATCGTGTCTGCGTATAGAATATATTTGAGTTGTACTTGCCCACCTCCCTTGCGAATACCTGCAGCAACAATCTTTGCTAATACATATTGCTCCTCACTTCCACCACCTTTGCCCATCGCCTCAGCGAGGTCTTTGGTGGAAACCTCTCCGTTACGTTCATATACCTCGTAGTATGGAGTTTCCTTTTCTTGTGATACACCACTTGTGACGGTAGTCGTTCGTGATTTGTCAGAGCACCCCTTAATGGTTTCATCTATGTTCTTCCAGATACCAGCCTTATCCCTTAACTGGGTTTGTGTCATAACGTGCCTCTCAATGGCTGGCGTGTCGTTGAGAGAGAACGCAGTTTGGTTGACTACGTAGAAATCTTTTAGGTCTACTTGTTCATAACCCCCCTTAACCTTTTTCCAAACTATGTTGCCCCATCCCGAGCTATCCTCCACAACTGAGTTAATCTTCTCTCCCTGTCCCGTGGTGCGTAACCACTCTTTCAAATACAGATTGCTCAAAATAACCTTTGCGGAATCCACAGCAGAATCCGAGTAAAGCATTATGTCTGCGGTATCAAAGTCTATGTTCTTTACCTCGGTGTCTATACGAGGAGAAATGATGTCAAACCAGTACTTGTAGTTGCCCTGCGAATCCATCTTCCCTTTCGGGTAGATTTGGTTCATATAGAGGACTATTCTGCGGACTAGCTTATATTGCGAAAAGTTGTACCCGTCATGAATCTCAGTTTGCCCTTCGACATACTGCTTGATTTCATTCTCAATGAGTGAAAACAGTTTCATATTATTTACGGGTTATCGGTTTATATTTGGAAATTGATGGAAAGCGCTGTCGAGTACCCAAAACGCGTGCCGCTCTAGCCGCCTCGTCGGCATCCCTTAGCTTTTCTTCTTTTGTCTCATGGTCTAATTGCATCGCCTTGCGCAAGTTGGCCTTGGCATTAGCGGCACGATAATGAATCGTGTTGGGATTCTTCGGGGGAAACACCTGGCGCACATAGCCACTGATGTCATCTTCCCATGTATTGATGGGCTTATTAAAAACATAGGGTGCCCTACTCATGTTTTGTGCCTTTGGGGGCTTAGCTTCTTTGGCCAAATCACCAATAAACTTATATGTCCCTTTGCCAGTCTTCTGCAGTTTCATGTTTGCTTAATTTTAACACATAACCTAGTTGTTTTGCGACACGTCAAGCCCTAAGTCTTCCTTTTTATCCTCGATTTTCTCCTGCTTGCGACGAAGCATCCTCTTTAACTCCTGAATCTCGGGGTCGTGGTGGGCTTCAAAAATCGCCCTGAACTGTTTAGTTTCTTCGTTCATAACATTTCGTTGGTGAATCTCTCGACCTTATTCTGCATCATGTCGTATCTTGTCACTGTGTCCTGGGGGAAGGGCCTCTCGGCTATCTGCATCTGATAGGCAAGGGAGTCCGAGAGGTCGTCCCACTTCGCTTTGGGGAATCTAACCAGTTCGCCCTCTAGGTCTTCGCATGCACCCTCAATGTGATACACGCCACCTCGTTCGTATCTTGGGATAAGCCCCCTTATGCGGACTTCTTTAGCTTGTTGGCGATGCTCCAACTCCACGATAGGCAAGTAGACTCCTCGTTTACGCATTTCATCATCCATAAACTGTTTAATGGACTGCAGGTAAATAGTCTTCTCAATGCCGATTTTCTCCCACTGATGTTCTCGGAAGGAATCAAACAACATGTTAATCAGAAACCCAGGGGACACCCTGAACCTCTTAGCGGCGATGTTCCAGTTCCCCTCTTGGTCTACATAGTTCTCCACCCAACCAGTAAAGTCACCAGACGCCTTCTCGGAGATAGCCGTATCAATAGTAAGAAAGTTCCTAGTACCATAACCCTTGACCTCTTCGGCGGGGCGATGCTTAAACCACTGCTTCTTAAACTCTTGGTGCTCTACGTCCACTGGGTCTTGCTGGTGAAGTGACGCCCACTCGTAGGGACCTATGTTGGCTCTTATCTCCTCCAACCTCTCTAGGGGAAATCTGTTGGGCCATAGGGCTTCTCCTGTTTTGCGGTATTCCGAATCCTGCGTAGCGATACTTTCGAAGTTAATAATCTCCCATTGGTCGGCCTTCTCGTCTCCCATTTCTAAAAGACGCCCAACGAGGTCGTCGTCCGTCCATCGGGTCTGACAGATAACTATGGCTCCTATCGGGGACAACCTGGTGTAGGCAGTAGAGCGATACCAATCCCATAGGGCTGTACGCACTGTGTCCGAGTTTGCTTCTTCACGCCCCTTTATGGGGTCGTCGATAATCATAAGGTCAGCACCCTTTCCCGTAAGGGCACCACCCACACCAACGGCGATGTAAGACCCACCCTTCTCGGTGTGCCAGTTTCCCACACTCCTAGAGTCTTCTGCTAGAGATACCTTAAATAAGTTTTTATATTCATTCTGTCGTACGAGGTTTCTGGTGCTTCTACCAAAACCCACAGCTAGGTCTGCTGAATAAGATGCTACCACCACCTCTCTATCGGGGTTCTTGCCTAAATACCACGCTGGGAAATAAGTAGATACCAACGTAGACTTGCCCGCCCTTGGGGGCATGTTGACGATTAAACGACGAATTTCACCTCTTTCTACGGCTTCTAGTTTCTCAGCCAACACCTTGTGGTGCCAGTTTGTGTCGTAATCCGAGAAGTTATATTTAACGAAGTCTACGAGGTTACGCCTCGCTTTCTCCCGCTTCAACCTCTCCAACTGGAGCAGAAGCAACGGGTCCTGTTTCTGTGCCATTTAGCAATGCATTTAAGCGTTCTTCCTCTGCGTCAATCTCAGCATCGGTCATTTGGCGAGTAACTGCCATGGTAATCTCCGTAGGCTTGTCCTGCAGCAGGTTAATTATCTTAGTGTAGGACTCTAACGCTATAACCAGCGTTTTGTACTCTTCTTGGGATGGGTCCTTACCCTCTAAACCAGCTATGGCTCTATCTCGTAGCCCCTGTAATCTCTCTAATTCTTTTTGCATAAGTCTATTATAACCTTTTGTTCTCTTAACTCTATGAGGATTGAGGGAATAAGAGTCGGAATAGCCTGCCGCCCTCATCGCTTTCCCCATAATGTAGTTATTTCTGGGTAATTCTCTTACTAACTGTCTTACGCGGTTTGTCGCCATCCTTGCTTATCTTCCTTAACTCTTTTATTAGGACGTATCCAGCATCTGCTAGCGCGGCCTTCATCGCGACCTCCCCATTACATCCCCTTTTGAACACATCGCTAAGGATGAAAGGGACTACTCTTGTCCCTTCGGGGAAGTCCTCTAGTTTTTCTATCCACCTTCCCCGACACCCCACGAGCATCACCGCTAGGTCGTCTTCCCCCATCTTTGGCTTTGCCATCGAATCTATTTATCAAATCCTCCATTAACGACCTTTCCCCCTTGGTAGCATGAGCTAAGTCCAAAAGGTAGCGTAAATTGAAAATAAAGCCCTCTTTTGGGGGCAAAACCCACCCAGGATATATATTATCACTTTTAGATACAGAAACTTCCTCCTGGGGCAGTTTTGGAGCATTCTCGGGCATTCCAAGAAAGAATGTCTCTAGCCTTCCACCAGGGAAAGCCTCTGACTTATACTGAAAATCCTCATAACCCATTTTCTTAGCCTCGTTTAAGAAGTCTTCTAGGTTCATATTGATAAATTAGTGGCTACTTGAGTACAAATATCCTCATTTCTTTCCCCCAACCAATGGCATAACTCATGATATAAGACATATTGCCTCCCCCAAGCGTCTAAACGCTCGTTTATATAGATTACATTATCAGCAGTACAGCCCAAAACAACATCTTCCCCGAATAAACATTTCTCAGGCAAGGAGTATATAATCAAAGGTATTACAATAGCTTCTAACACCCACACATTATAACTGATAACAGACATCTATTCCAATATTAGGTGAGATTTTATGAGAGACTATCATTATTATTCTCAAGGAAACAAAATGGGGGTAGGGGGGGTATGCACTACCTATATACTCTATATATGCACTGCATGCCCCTTTATGCGGTTTCTATCATATACGCATACATACAGGGGGTATATCAAGGGTTTCACCTAAGGCATATCACCTTATTGCGGGTTTCTATGTATGCTATGTATACGCTATATATAAAGTTAACAACTCCATATACCCACCAATACTCCATATCCTCAACCTATATCCTATAGTACTACTTAACTACTAATACGCTCTTTGCCGTTTTTCGGGGGTTTCCACTATCTATCCTACTATCTATATATCTAACTCCCAAGGTCAAAGCCCCCTTTGCGGTTTTCTATCTATTTAATATGTATGAACGCTTTATGGGGCTTTATGGTGGAATACTTGCCTCAAAACTGCCCCGTATGAGGTTATCTATCTATATGCTTGATACTTGCTTATACCCTTTCTGGCGGATTGATGGCTTATTTACTGGGTTTTACGTTGTATAGTTATCCCCTTGTACTATCTGTCAGTTATGCTTTACTTACATTGTGAGGTTAGGGAGTAAAGCCAAGCACATCACATTTAATTACTGATTGAAAATACTTGACGCTTTCTACTCCCTACACCTCACCATCAAAGGCCGTTAAACAAAACAAACAAAATGAAAGACACAACATATAGAGTAGTGTGGGAGGAAAGGCACAGTGCCCTAGTGGGAGCAAAGAGCGAGGAGTTAGCCAAGACGATGGCTATGGAAATGCCCGTAGACGACACTTTTGAAGAGCTAACGCTAATCGAAGTAATCAAAGAATAACTAAAATGACAATACTAAAACAAACACCAAGCGAGGATAGAGAGCAGGAGCAATTGATGAGAGATAGAATAAATCAGCTTTTGGGGTTTTTTGTGGGGCTATTTGTAGCCGTAGCAATTTACCTATTCTCACTATACTTTTAGCCGTTGCTTGAGCTTCTTATCAAACGGCATAAGGGGCTCAATGGAGTGGCTAAGCTATTCCCTAGCTTATCGGAGCTAGTAAAGAGCGGGAGATAGGACTGCACCTTACAATAAAATGAGAGTAAGACAGATGACAGGAAGCAAGGGGCAACCTGTTAAAAATCAGTTTATCCTTGAGGAAGAGGGAAGAGGCGCTTTGGGGAATTTCATCAGCCGTACCACTTTTCAATCTTATGACTCCATTATTGCCGTAAAGACAATATGGGACAAAGAAGACGTTAAGGGCTTTGGTGATGAGGGGACTGTTGAGATTGAGCTTGACGAGGCCAAATGGGACTACTCAACCACAACAGGCAAGTACCGCAACCTATTTCTAGGGGAAGACAAAAAGACCACAGAGAAAAAGATTGCAGACGGCACATACCGCCTAGTCAATCTTAACTAAGTCAAATAAACGGCTGTAAGCCAAATAAAAGACGCATAGATTATGCCTATCTCATAATCGCAAATGCGTCTTTTTGTTTTGTGGGGAAATCCCGCAAAAAAGCATTTTCAAAAGCAACTCAACGTTAGGCGAACAGATACTGAATATAGCAACTCAACTTGGGCGACGCAGAACAGGTGCGAACAAATTATTCATAAAGTTAACAGAGGATTTTAAGGTTTAGAATTTAGGGCCTTGTACTTTTCTGCGATTTTTTCATAATCCTTTGTGCCCATATTCTGATAACCTAACTCCTTGTCTGCGTTTTTTAATGCGAACAGCTCGTCAATTACCGCTTGCCCGTACTGCTTTTGCATATAGAGAGTATATTTTATGAGGTTTCCCGATAGATATAAATTACACGCGGTACACTGACATGAAACATTACGTTCATCTAGCCATAGGGGCATATTGGTAACTCCGTGCAGGAAATGACCACCTTGGGCGTTTTTGCCCTCAACCTTAGTGCCACAAGTAACACATGTCCAATTATCCCTATTGAGCACAAACAAGCGAAACTCTGCCCACGCTTTCCGCTTTGCAGTAGCCCTACTGGATTTAGACCTCTTTTGTAATACAGTCTTCTTCATTACTTAGTCTTTAGACTCTTTTTGGGGGCAAACATGATTCGGACTTTCTCTATATGCATCTTATGGTTGAGAGGATACATATTGTGGGTATCCCTTTCTATTACCGCTTGTTGCTTAGTGAGTGTTATGTAGGCCAATGTGTAGTAGTGGCAAAGTCTGTCGTCTTCTACTAATGCCCAAGCGTCTATGTGGTTATCTTTTATCTTCTTACTCATTACTTAGTCTACTCTTAATTAGTTTTTTAGGGGGATTTTCGCAAATCCCTCTGCCTTGTATCTCGCCCTTTCCTCTTCTTCGCTGACTATCTTGGAGGTAAACCCTATATACACCCAGTTTATCTTGTGGCACTTCTTGCAAGTAAAACTCATTGACCCAGAACTTTCTGCGTGCCAATGCTCATTTAGCTCTCCACAATCCGCACACTTTATTTCTATTTCGTATCTATCTCCCATCTTCTTTCTTAATTAGTTTTTTACGACTTTGGAACCACATAAACACCTTCCGCTTTTCAAGGATTTGTGAAGCTATAAGGTCCCACACTTGTGCTGTAGGGGACTTTTCCCTGTATTCCGTAGTATCTATTGCCATCTTCTTTCTTAATTAGCTTTTTTGGGGATTTCTAGGATTAACCTAACCAACCTACGCTTCTTGCCAACGGACAGCAATACAGAAGCCAACACCACTTCTATCACTCGCACGCCACCCTGCCTCACGAGTCTTGAGGCTCCGCTTATAGACTCTGTCAATCCGCCCTCGGCAACCCAACCGATAATCTGCTTTTCGGGGATTTCTATTATTAGCTTACCATCGCCAGTCTTGAACCCCCTCTCTGGGGTTTGAAATTTGGCTTTCCACTCCGCTTCTGCTGTTTCACTAATAGTCCTATCCATCTTCATTGCTTTAATGTTTTATTTGAACTTTTAACTACTTTGCCGTCACTCACCCAGCCCTCTTTCTCGCCTTTCTTGTAGGGCTTCAGATTGTTTTAGGGCTTTCTCTAGTATCACGTCAATTCGTAGGAAGTCAGCTAAAGTCAGTACTACGTCATACTTCTTTTCTATGAGCCTCACGATTTTATTCGTTATCTTGCCATACTCTCTCATTCCTTTATCTCTTTAGTTTGCGACTCTTTTAGGGCTTCACCCGTGAGGGGGTTAGTGTAGTCACCCTCATAGTAGTTCGTTCTTTGTGACTCTTTTAGGGCTTCTAACTGTTCTAGTATCCAATTGAGAGTAGGTTCTCCCGTGTCTATGGAGGTTATAACAGTCTGACCATTATCCCAATCGCTTATCGCCCCTATCGCTTCGTCTAGTCCTGCTAATCTACCTATTACTTTACTTTGTTCTCTGGCGACTTTTAGTATCTTCATCGTTTCTTCTCGCTCATCTAATCTACCTTGTTCGTGGGCTTCTTTGCGGGTTTTGCGGATGAAGCCATAAATTGGTCGGGTCATTTCGTGCAAATCGCCTAAAGTAACATCTCTGCCCGTTTCGTTTGTCCACTCATCCGCCCTCTCAAGCAGGATGATACCCCTAGCACACTCATCAAACCTCTTCTCCCAATCTTTCTCTAGTTCTCCTACCTCTTTGGGGGATTCTACCCCACAATCGCAACTCTTGTATCCAGGGCAGATACCGTCTGCGTGGAAAACCGCACAATGCATGTGAGTTGCACAATCGGGTTTATGTCTCATCTCTGTGTCTTTCATAGTTCTTTCATCTACTCTTAATTCATCCCTCTTTGTTTCGGCTTTTGACACTTCTTCTTCTGGGTTTAATTCGTTATCTATTAAGCTCATATTGTCCAATAAACTTTATATGTGTTTGTATCCTCGTGGCGGATGTAGTCGGTGTGGTCGTCCCTATCCTTCTTTTTGAGAGGGCAGACATATTGGTAAGCCCACTGTCGTTCCCCCGTCTGGGTATCAAAGTTGTCATAAACCCCGTAAGAGGGGATGAACAACTCACCCAAACCATCATCTCTCAACCCACCAGCGGGTATCTTGACCACATTCAGTTCTTCCCCACATTCTGCACAGTATTTCTTATCTATTAAGCTCATATTAAATTAGTTTAGTTTGTGTGGATGGCTGTATTGTCCAATCTGTTACGGGTAGAGCGACCTGTTGCCCGTGTCCATAATCTATTAAATGACCTTCGTTTCTTATCTTTTCGGCGTTTGCCGTGTAGGTAAATCCGTTCTCTATCTCTCGGTACTCAAAGTTTGCTGTCGGGTATTCATCTAACATGTGTGAGTCTACTGTCCATGCATTATCTCTTTTAAAGAGGTGTAAAGACCTTCTCACCCTTTTCATTACGGTGTTGCTCTGGGGATTAAATGTGTAGCCAAATTTATTCATTAGAAGTCTACTAAATCTTTTGCGTTTTCATGTAAGCGTAACTTTTCTAGAGCCTTCGCCTCAATTTGTCTAACTCTTTCTCTGGTCACGTTGAATTGCGCACCAACGCTTTCCAAGTCGTAAGCATCCCCACCGTCTAGCCCGAACCTCATGGTCAGGATAGCTCGCTCTCTCTCCACAAGGGAGGGTAACATTTTGCGTATATAATCTCTAAGTAGCGCATTCTCCACGCCCCCCACCACTTCATCGGTAGCATTGGGGTCCTCGAGCTGTAACGTGGTGGGCGTATCTAGCCTCAATGTATCTACTTCTACCCATGCGTCTCTTTTAATTGGAGCAATGCGCCTATACATCGCATCATATCCCTCTGGGAATATCGTATCCTCTGTCACGTTGAGGGCAATCGCCATTTTAAGTTTCTGTTCCTCGGTAGGATTGTGCTTGAAGTTGGCAATCATTGAAATAATCCCAGGGTTAGTGCCGACCGCCCTCGCCATCTCCATGTTCCCAACGCCAGCACTAGCCATAGCGTCCTTAAGGCTTTTATTAAAGAGTCTGCGATGTGCTCCTATGACTAATTTGGTATTCATTAGAATGTGTCTTCTGCGTTTTTCTTGGCGATACGCACGTATTCCTTCATCGCCTCTATCTTAGCTTCTTGGTCTTTCATTAGACGGAATGTATCGCTAGCCTCAACCTCTACTTCTGCGAGGGCTAGACTTCTCTTCTCTTGCGAGCCGAGTATGTCTAGCTTGGCTCTTGCGACTTCCTGCCTCATGCCGTTGAGTATCTTGGACTCCAGCGGATAGAAAGAGTTGAGATACCACGCAGCATCTAACCACTCGTCTTTGTCCATGCGATAGGTCTTGTCCTCAGATAACTGTTGTAGCGAGGCTATGATGCTATCGGCACTTCTCTTGTCTATCCTGTCTTCCATTAAAAAGGTAGGTCGTCAGTGTTTATTTCTTCTTTCGCGCCTTTTGGCGTAAACACCTCAAACTCTAAATCAGTAAGCCTCTTGTCTACTTCGTCTTTCCACGCCCTATCCACTTGTGGCGTTTTTACTTCTTGGGTGTTTACAGCACCCTCTCCATCGGTTTCAAAGTAGACTATGGTTCTCTGCTTGTACTGGATTTCCTGACCCTCAGCGTTCTTAAAGCTCTTTGGGATTTCTTTGACCCCAGCCACCACCTTGATACCAGCCTTCAACTCAAAGTCCTGCCATTGTTGCCACGCTTTCGTAGTGCCACCCCCCTTCTTTGACTCATAAAATTGGAATTTGGTCTTCCCATCAGCGTCTACAATGTTGTGTAGCTTGTTGTCGGGGAACTCTTTAACAATGTGTTGCCCGATAGTTATGCTCTTAGTTATTATGTCTTCCATTATGTTGTTATTGTTATTCCGCTTTCGTCTTCGTCATCTATTATCTCTTCTGGCCTAAAGTCTAACTTTCCTTTTTCTGCCTTTTCCTTATTAGAGAGTTTTGATTCAAACAATGTCTGGGGCAATTCCATTAGGATTTTCTCATCTACGAAGTTCTTACAAGTCAGGAATAACCTATCGTATGTTTTCTCTACATCTTTGGGGCCACACACTTCCGTGAGCGAACAACTAACATCTAATGGTTCGTACTGCTTTAGTTGAACCTTGCGTGAGTAAGACGCGGATACCCTTACTTCGTCTCCTGTTAATTCTTTAGTTGTCATCTGAGGATTATCAATTTAACCAGCCATAGCACCAACGCCACTCCACTCAGAAATATCACCACGTTGAGTAACACTGCTACCACAGTAAGTAAAACTGGGCGTTCTACTAATTTATCAAAGTATTTATTCATCTTTTTTGGGTTCTCCCCATTTTTGCTCTTGGTCTTGGACTTTATCCATGTACTCTTCGGCTTTTGTCTCCTTGAGGTTTTCGCTCTTTAGAGCAACGATGAGCACTTCGGCGGTATCTATCAAACCACTAACTGCGAACATTACTTCTTGCTTGGCAATTCTGTAATTCTCTTCTGCCTGTGCCACTAATTCTTGTGTTGTCATTGTATTATTTGGTTAGTTTTTTACGACGATTTGCCCAACCCTTGTTCCCCATATCTACATAGTGCTGACGACCATATAGCTTTAGGACCTGCCCCCCGCCCTTTAGTCCTCTGCGAGAAGACATCAACCTTTCAATCTCTTCTATCTTCTTCCCCGCCGATAATAGTGGGTTCTCTATGAATGAGGAGATTGCCTCTACATAAAATCTATCGTCCCTTTTCGTACTTCTAATCATACGGATAGTATAAACTAACGCTTCGTAGAAGTCAATACTCTCTGAGAGCCCCCTGTGGATAGACTAAAGAGCCTCTAATATTTTATTAGGATTGTAGCCAATAATGACAGCGTTCCCGATAGTGATAATGGGCACGCTCATAGCCCCTACCCTGTCTGCGATTTTTTGAAACTCTACTGGGCTATCTTCGAATTTAACTTCCGTAAATTCTCGCCCGATTTTCTTAAATAGGTCCTTGGCTTTAACGCAATATTTACAACTCTGGGTAGAGTAGATGGTGATTTCGGAGGTCATGAGACCTACATCATACTCCCTTAAATAACTCCGTCAAATTTCTCCGTTTTTACTCGTTTTTTCCGATATATCTACTAAACCCCCCTTACTAATAATAGGTTGTAGTAGGGGAACCGTTTATGTATCTCTATATAACTTTTATGAACTCTTACGTTTACTCCTCTATGGGGGGTTAGGATAGAAGATGTCCGTTTCTGATAATACTCTGAATGGTAGGTCAAATATTCCTAGAGTGAGTCACCCTCACTTATTAGATGGCTAGTCCAATAAAGAACTGCAGTTTCTACATTTTCGGCCTCGGTGGGGTTTATCTTCTTTGCCCTGCCTACCTCAGTACCAGTTACTAACTAATTTTGTGTCGGTCTCTCGGCTTTCGATTTCTCGACGCTCAATGGTGCGACCACTCTATCGTTAGTCCGCTTATCTGTACGAGTTATAAAGTTATCAAAGAATTGGATAGCGTTCAGAATATAGAACACTATGACAATATAGTACCAGAACAGAAAAAGCCCCGTCAAGGGGCCTTCTCTGTATTCTGATTTCTATCCTAACTCCACTTACTATTCTATACAATCAGCTTGTAGATGTCAAGGGCTATATCTCATCCTCTTCATCTTCGTCAAGTCCCTCTCCGTCGTCATACTTTGAGGGGAATAACTTAGACGGGAGACTAGGCTCATCTATGAGCTCATCTCCAAACTCGTTTCGTTCTTGTAAGTACTGTTCCATGAAATGTCTATCTAGTGGACGACCTTAGTTCCAAAGGCCATGCTTGTTGGCGCAATTCCGCCAAGCAGAGATAGACTCTGGTTCGTTCTCTAGCATCTCATAGACTAAGTTGGACTGCAACTCCCCATCTAACAGCAAAGGCCTCAACTCGTCGTTTGTGAGGCCCTTGGTTATTAGTTCATATTTTTCGGCGAAAGCCCTGAAGGTAGCAAGTTGGAACTGGAACTTGCCGTAACTCCGATACCCGTTTGTATCTATAATCACCACATCTTCTCTGTTATTGGACTCACAAATAGCCAACTTATCCATTTTGGCTAAAATCGCGGGGTCTTGGACTTCAGGGATAGGCATTTCTTGCTCAAAATTGCCCTGTAAGAGGCGTTCTATGTCTGGGAGTAGAAAGATGCCACTTGACCCCGTACCAGGCAAAATAGGGCCGTTTATTGATAGAAATGATATTAGTGTAAGTGCTGAGTATTTAAGTTGATTCTTCATCATCTCCGCGGGACTCACCCATGGTCTGCCATAGATAGATATGACAAATCCCCTCAAAGGGGACGTCCTACGGACTTTAACATATTAAAAGGGGGATTGCAAATCAGGTAGAATAACTATTCTTATCGTGTCAAGGCTATTAGGATATTCACTACAATCAAAGCCACCGCAAGGACTTGAAGAGTAATTTGCCTCTCTTTGAGGTCTAGGTTCTTTTGATAATATTCTTGTTGTTTAATCTTGCCGTTTTTCTTTTTCATATTTTTCCATAGCCTTAGCGGCTCGTCTAAAGTTTATCTCTTGCATAATACACTCAGTACACCACCTTGGCTTCCTTTGTACATTATCCTTGGTTCTGTGGCAGTTTTCGCAAACGCTTCTCATTTAGTTTTTTGTCATAGATTTCATCGGCGTGAGCAGTCATACACTCTTTGGTGTCGTAGTTGGCGTGGTAATGCCCCGTAAGGTTAAAGTAGTTTATCCCCTTACCAATAACACAATACTTCGTCCCTACTGGTATGGGTTCGCCACAAAAGGCACACTCTTTCTTCCCTCTTTTTGATATTAGCTCAGGCATATTGTTGATGGTGGGCGTGGGGTTACTTTCCGTAGATTTCACCCCACACCACTTTCCTTTCGGCTTAACGCCTACTAGGACATCTAGTTGGCCTTGTACAACTTGCCACGGAAGATGGCTTGTCCTTCGTGGATGAAGGCGTGGGAAACATTGAAGTCCCCCTCGCCCTCTTCGTAGTCAACAACGCCGAAGCCCTGTTGCCAGTTCTCGTAGTTGGTGACGGGACGCCCCAGATAATCCGTGCTCCCCTTCGTTGAGGGGACAGTGCCGTCGATACGGCAGAGACACCCAGGGGTGAAGGCGAGTGAGATGCGACCACCCTCTCGCACGTTGACCGTCTTGTATTGAAGCTCAATACGGTGAACGTGTCCGAAGATAACCGACACCCTCTCGTCGTCAGAAACCCTGCGGGCGGTGGATGCACGCGAGGCTACTGCAATCCCGTGAATGCACTTCAGCCTGTTGTTTATCCAGTACGTAGCGGCGGGATAGCCACTGACGTACTCAACGCCCATCTCCTCCAAACGGAGCAGGTGAGGCACCGACAGAACGGGCAGACGCTCGGTCCAGGTTTCTGGAATACGAGCCTGGCTGATGCCAAATGCCGCCGCCATGTTATTGACGGTAGCCTTCTGCAATCGCCTGTCGTGGTTGCCCTCAATCAGCACGATGTGTGCATGTGGGGCAGCCGCCTTCTGCTCTGCGAGGAACAGGTGGCCCCTGTCGATGGTGGCCTGTGCCGTCCTCTGGAACGTGGGGGTCTGCTCGTACTTGCCGAACTCGGCGAAGTCCAAGAGGTCTCCCAAGTTCACGATGAGGTCGGGCTGCAAGTCACGAATCGCTTGAAGCACCACGTTCATCGCCGACTCGTCGTGGAAGGGCTGAAGCTCTCCCGTCTCGATGTCCCGCCAGAATCCAATCTGGGGGTCAGGCACGATGACCGCCGTCTTGAACTTCCTGTTGGGAGTCTTGACGACAGTTGCCTTGATGAGAACGGGCTTCGCTGGCTGGATGGCGGGCCACTGCGGTCCGTCAGCCCACTTGGGGTTGATGACGAACTGGAAACCCTCCAGGTCGGTTACCTGGGGATTCCCCTCAGCGTCCTTGCTCCCCATCTGCCAGTTCTTCACCTTGATTTGGGTGATGTCCCGTACGTCTTCGACGGGAATCTCCTTCTCGGTGAGAGCCTTGTCCACCAACTCGGCGATACGCTGGGAACGCTTGCGACGTTCATCCAGTACCTTCTTCTCGTCGGGGGGTAGACCCTTACGCTTGAGCTGCATCTTCAGGCGACGAATCTCGACTGCCTTGGCGGTGAGTCCCGTGGCCTGGGCGATTTCGATGTCAGACATCGTTGCCCAGTTGTCAGAGATGAATCGGTCCTTTTCCTTGCTGTTCATAGCCTTCTCCTTGTTGTTTTCGACCTTAATGTACGTTTGGAGTCATGAGACTCCGTAGGGGTGGCGTTCCCATTGTGGGAAATCGTGATGCCCCACCCCTACGCAACCTACGACTTCTTACGTTTCTTTATACTGAAATCAATCTTTGGGGGTCTTACTACCTTCCCCTCATATACGGTTTCCCACACTTCTTCGTGGGTTAACGACTCTTTGTGCTTTAGTATCTCATATAGATAGCCCTGTACGTTGAATAACAATCCGCACAAAGCGTCTTCTATCCCTTCCCTGGATGTAAGCCCTCGGTGTTCTTTCCACCAATCCATAAAATGTCTAAAACCAGACTTCATATAAGCGTCTTTGGGGATTCCCTTCTGCCAGTTATCAGAGTCTCTTAGTTCTCCGTCTGCTTGGACTCTGTGCTTATGCATATACTCTCCAAATCTTTCTACTACTAGGGGGTGATAGAATCCCTCGAAGTCTATCTTGGTATCTTCGTTATCCCGAGTCGCTCCAGTTTTGAACTTTCTCATAACTTTATAAAGTTGTGTTGTTTTTGTATTCTTCTATTAAGTATGCTATCTCGTCTCCATCTAATTCGTAGAGCATATCCATTAGGGTCTCTTTATCGGTGGTTTCGTATCGGTGAGCTAGGGCATTAAAGACTTCTTGCCCGAATCTTAATCCGTTCAATTCTTTTTTAGTTGGTAGTTTTATTTTCATAATCTAGTTGACAATCGCTTTACGATTGAATCTTGCATAGGTTTACAATCAAATCTATGCATATTTGTCTGCAAATGACTTTTAAGGTAACTTCCAGTCCACATCTCAAGGTTATAACCTTTGTGTATACAAGAGTTAGCCTATGGCAGGAGAGGGTTTGAAGTCCCCTCTCCCACCAATTCTTAGAAGCATCCACACTCGTGATTGCGATGTCGCTGGATGGCGACAACCATATCAGTGTGCGAAGGCTTGGTTGGGGGTTCGTAGTGCAGGTGGATGAGCTTGTGGGTGTTGAAGTCCAGCTCCACCACGTTACACGGCAGGTTGCGGAACTTCCGTTCTGTCGGTGTGGTGTAGTTCTTCCGACACCACCAGAGATGGTGCCTAGAGGTAGCCACCTTCGGGCACCTCCTTCACCTTCGGCTCCTCGGCGTTCGCTTGGAAGGCGAACCAGTCAACGTGCTGACACCGAGGGCACTGGTACAAGCAGGAAAAGACCCGCTCTTCCCAGTCAATCCACGCTGTCCTGATGACGGCATCTTCTCCGCACCGCTCGCACTTGGCACTGAAGCCTTGTGCTATTTCCGCAAAGAAGGTTTCGTAGTTCATCACCACCATCCTGAGTCGGGGAGCTCAAGCTGGATACCTGCGTCTGGGTCGGACTCAACAAGTGTCTCATCTTCCCAAGCGGCGAAGTCTCCAACGTGTTCTCCGTAGCGGGTGTCCTGCACCACCATCAACTCGTCAATGAACTGGTCGTTCAGGTCGTCAAGACCAAACTTCCAATGCATCTCGTAGAGGCAGGTGTTGCATTCCAGATACAGGTCGAAGTTCCACTCGGTGCTGGCTTTGAATTTCAGCAGACGAGGGAACCCGATTTTGCAGCTCGGGCATCGGGGCGGTAGTATGCTCGCCCATACCTCGTCCACTTCTCACCTCCTATCGGTGGTTCTCGGCGGAAAACGCCTTGCGGTCATGGCAAGGAATCCATTGACCAAGCTCTGCATTCCAGAGGAACAGATGGGGCTTACCCATCAAGCACTTGTCGCACAGAGGATTGGCGTTCGGATTCCACTTCCCCTCTACCCAGAGGGGGATGACGCTCTCAGTCACTTCCGTCATCTCCTTCGTTGTCAGGGTCAGGGTCTTCTACGTCTACTTCATCATCACAGCAGATGCACATCAGAGCTTCTCCAGTTCCTCAGCCAATGTCACCAGTATGCGTGCATACTCGAGCACACATTTTCTGTTGAACTTCTTGTCGCCGAGTTCTGCTCTGCACTTCTTGTTCTTGCACACTCCACCCTTGTGGGTGTACGGAAGATGGGAAGTCAGAGATTCGGCAACAGAGTCCATCGCTTCTGCGAGCTTCTTGGCTCGCTCCAGTTTGGTCATCATTGCCTCCTTATTGTACTCCTTAGTTATAAGCCTGTGATGCAAGGCTACGTTCGGGATAAGATAACTTAGAGGATTCGCACACTCTATCCGTCCACCGAAGAGGACGCTTCTACTCTTGAACTAAAGCCCAGTATCCCCATAGCCCTGCAACAGCGACTTACAACTAATGTCTTTTCTTGTAGTTATGAATAGGTGGGGTGACTTTTGTTTATCTCGTATTCGCCAAAAGCCTTATGTACGACGAGGTTCGGACTAGATGCCTATATACAGCATACGAGCCTTGACCATCCCCTCATCATCCCCCATCTATTCATAACTAACTTCATATTTCCCCCAGTAAAGGTGCAAAACCTCTCAGGGGTTAGCTTTTCATTTCAGCAGTTCCCCTGCATGAGTTGCTCCTCTCCAAATGAAAAACCTCTAGCGAAAAGTCGCAAAACTAAAACGCTAAAGCTAAAAGAGACGAACAACTCACTCAAGGTACCTACACTAATACTCGTACCATAAATAAATACTTTTGTCGCTCCCTTGTGGATAACTAAATTCTCTTTGTCGCTTTCTCTAGGACAATCTTCAGGGCGGCTCTTGCTGCTGCGAAAATAATACCTACTACTGCACTCACAGTAATGGTGTTGAAATCAAGTGCGGCGATGTTGTTTCCTAGTACCACCAGAAAGGCGGAAAGAAACGAAAGTCCGAAAGAGATAAGATGACGCTTCAAATCTTCTTTGGTCATGTTAAACATACTTCTTTAAATCGACCTTGGATTGCTGAAAATCTTTCAAGGCATAGCCGTTCATAATTTGGAAGTGTGGTTTGTCTACAAAGCTCTTCCAATCACCACCCCACTCTAGCCCGAGACTTTTACCTAAGGCACCAAGCTTTGCCCAATCAATATTATATCCCTTGTATCTATCTACCACATCAAAAGCACACCCGTAGTTGTGTAGACTTTCTCCACCCCTTGCGTTGGTAACGATATTCCCAGGGAGGGTTCTTCCTTGTGCGTATAGGGTGTCTTGTTCTGCAAAACTTCTAAAGCCAGAGGTGACTCTCAATGCAAAACCCTGCAAAGAACTTAATGTGAGCAACTCGTTCATCTTGCGTTCCACTAGGGGTAATAGCTTATCTATCTTCTGGGGGATTGGGGCTGGTGCTTCTGTCACGTAAGACCACGCCAAATCTTTATACGCCTTCTTGCGTTTCAATTTTTTGAAGAATTTTTCTAGGTCAAATGTTTTGCTTCCAAAAACTAATATTCTCATTTCATTAGTTGGTTGATTATCCACGTCCACGCAACGCTCAGTAGGGCCAAGCCCCCAAACATCTTAGCCTGTCCGTCCTCTAGCCTGTCTATCTTAGTGGCGTGTTCTCGGAGGATGTTATCTACTTTGTCTTCGAGCCTATTCATTACTGCATATACGTCCTTGAGAGATGCTTTGCCGTTAGTCTGTGTCATGATGTTTTATTTTAACATTATTCTGCGACAGTAGACGACTGCAACCCAACCGCGCTAAGGGCTATCCACGTTTTAATCATTTGTTTTATGTCTTCTTTGGGGGTTCCCTTAGCGACTTCTTGCGCCACCCTCTCCCTAATCATGCTTTTAAATCGCTCATTTAGGATGGGCATTTCTCTATTCAAGATAGCGGTAGTGGCGGCCTCAAGAGATTTCTGCGTTGCTCGCTGTGCTTCGGGCTCAACTTCTTTGATATTCAACCCGATTGCTTTCATCAGTTCTGTCTTCAGCACGTCTTCTTTCTTCTCATCGCGGGTTCCTTGTTGAGTGATAATGTCTAAGACAATGGCCTTGCGTTCTGATTCGTCTACAAACAAGTCTGCCAAGATGGTATTAAGCCCCTCTGCGGTGTAGCGTTTTTCTCCTGCAGTTAGCAACGTCTCCATTAGCACATATTGGGGTATGTAGTTGCGTAGTAGGTTTTCTAAAAGTCCTGGGCGTACTGTCGCATCGACTTCTACCACCTCACCCAACTCGGGGTCGAACTTGTACAATCTGCCACTCATTGCCTGCAACACGTCGTTGCGCGTAAACTGTTGCCCAGTGAATGTATCTCTACCAGTTGCTTGGTCGGCCAATGTCTTGATGCCAGGGGCAGAGCTTTGCAGGGCAGTACCAAGCAGGCCTTCGCCCATTAAGTTGTTCAGAGTATCAAATGGATTCATACCTTGGGTTTTCAGATAGTATACAGAACCATCTTCGTCGGTTTGGATTGGCACCGCCCCACGTAAGTACTCTGGGAGCTTATTCTGCCCAGTAAGCATATAGAAATCCCTAGCGAATCCCCTGATAATTGCGGTTCTTACTGGCGCCTCCGTGGTCACTCTGTATGAATAAAGGGTTATCCAGCGCATCCACGAATAAAATGGTACCAATCTTCTCACTATTCTCCTCTCAAACTCGGTTAGATTCAGCCCGTGGTAATACCAGTTATGCACGCCGTCTACTAATTTTGCGGTCAACTTACTGCTTTGGGCTGTTTTCTCCAGTATAGCCATGGTCTCTTTTTGGCTAGTAAGCATGCGACCAATAAAGCCCTTACGCTCGGTGCGGAGAGCGTCATTGATATATCCGATACCCTTGAAGAAGTCGTCCACCATCGCATTGAGTTTGAATGAGAAGTCTCCCACAACCTTCATCGGAGCGAACGCGCCCTTAGTCACGCCACGCTCGATGTTGCTAACAATTTTACCCACCACGCGAGTGTCTAGCATGGCGTTATGTAGGGCGGCGGTAGATTTCACTATTGGTAGGTCGGCGGCGGCCCCCAGATGTCCAGCCGTTGTCCTTTCTGCCCTGTGCACACCAGCGAATAGTTCGTCTGGGAATAGCCCAAGCTTCTTGGCGTTGCTATACGCAAACCACGCCTTGGGGTTAAATATGTCTCCCTTGATTGTAGAAAAAATGACATTGCCCATAACATTATTAAATTGCCAACGGGGGAAGAACGCCAACACGCTGTACCTGAATGCATCCAGTGGCTTGTCCCAGAAAAGTTTAACGTATGGCATGGTTGATGGAGCCATTTTTTGTACCTGCTTTGCCATTGCAATGGGCATCTCATAAAGGGTCGCCTTGGTGGCTGCGAGATAAGACTTTTCTATCTTGGGGAACACATCTTCGAACGCATTTGCGACCACGCTCCATACATTGTCGTCTTTGGCAATCCTACTGACGCGTCGAGACAGTTCTTCCGAGACATCTATGGTGGTCTTGTAAAATCTAAGTAGTCCGTCTGGCGCAAAGATTGTGTAACCATCCCTGGGCGCTTCCCCCACACGTAACCTTCTCACCCTTGGGTCGGTTTTTAGTTTTTCGATAAGGTCAATGTTTTTCTTCCACTTAATTGTCTCTGCCGCTTGACGAGTCAGCACATCTTTAAGTTGCTCCTTGGTGACATTGCCCCCCTCTCCTATGTAGCCAGACCTACCGTAAGATTTTTTCACTGAACCTGGCTTCCATGTGCGCACTGGTCTCGTGTTCAGCACAAACGCAGAGAACTTTCTTGGCGCATCCTCAAAGAAGTGGCGCATGTAAATTGGGTCGGCATCTGGGAAAAAGTCTTGAATCTTTTTGATGTAGACCCTTAGTTCGTCTCCCGTCAGCGACGTGTAACCAAACTCGTCCCTCACCCCCTCTAGGTTTTTTTTAGCTTCGTCTATTTGTGAATACAGCTTCTTCAATTGTTGTTTACCATCAGCGGTTGCGAGTTTGCCGCTAGACATTTCTGCTCTTATCTTTGCAATGTCTGTATTGCGTTTGGCTACTACCTGCTCTGTGGCTTGCCTAGTTGTTTGTACCCTTGGCGTCTCAAGTTTACGTTCACGCTCTAACCACTTTGCTAGCGGTTGAAAATTACGTCTCTCTAATATTTCGTGCGTAAATACACCCTGTTTAAGCCCAAGTCTTTCGGACTCTTTGCTAAGCGAGCGCAACATGCCTAACGCCTGGTTGAATCCTTCGCTCGCCCCTGCGGGAATCGGCACAAACCCCTGTGCGGCTTGGGGCAACAGCTTCACCTCGTCTGGGGTAAGCCTTTTTACAATAGTATCTATGTCATTAGTCACCCTCTCTAGTAGGCGTAAGTGCGTGAGGGTTTCCTTTTGTACCACCTTGCGAGTGTCGGATGCTAACTCGAGATACCTTACTAGGTCATCCCCCCCAGGAACGGCACGCACTATGGTCTTAGTGGCATTGGAAATGTTTTTAAACGATAATGGGTGAGCAATTTTTTCTCCAACCGACACCGCCGTCTCGCCAGCCCTGAAAAGCGTGCTATCGGGCACCACTCCAGCTGCGGCTTTTCTAGCCAACGCTAGTGCCTTAGTCGCCGCATTGGTTTCCTCTGCTGTCCTAGCTAGTTTTAGGGCTTCCTGTGCGGTGCGTACGTTCTTAGCCACCTCAGTAGACTTAGCCACCCCCGTTAGGGTGGTTGCACCAGCTATCTTGAGCCCGCCCCCAACGAAACTAGCTACTATAGTCATGTCGAGTAAAACATCTAGTGGGTCTTCGTGCCATTTCGTCTTGGGGTCGCGATACTCTTTGTATTCTTCTACCGTTGGCTTAACCCACGTGTTGTACCACTCTTGTCTATATTGTGGAGATGTGAGTAATTTCTGGCTAGTGGTGCCCGCCAAGGATATCGTGTCTATTGGGTTCAGCACGGCCTTGACCGACAACCCCACCAAGGCTCCCAACCCGTCTAGCATCGCACCCGCATCTTCTTGAAAATTCTGCCACGTCGTTTTCTTCGCGGGACTTATCTTAGATAGAACCTCCGTGTTAATTTTTTGTTTGATATATGTGTTGACATCGTTCTTAATGGTACTGGACTTAAGTACCCCAGACTGGATGTCTCGTAAAACAATAGCTTTGATTTCTCTTTTTAACTCTTCTGGGTCAGAGAGCACCGTTTCCTGTGCAACAAAAAAATCCTCTTTAGTTGCACCCGAGGTCTTTACTTGCTTCTCAATTACTTCCGCCTGCGTGGGTGGGGGCGTTAATCCGAGGACTCGTTCCGCGGATTTTGGCAAAAGGAATTTAGCCACCCCCTTAGCCACGGTGTTGGTCTGGAAGAATTTAAGTATTGAATCACCGAATGCCATTTCATTGTGTTATGCTGGTCCCCAACTCGCTGAATATTGAATCGATATACGCATCTATTGCGTCACCCCCCGCTGCTGGGTATACATGTGCCCCAAAGTCCTGCGTTAATGCGCCAGTGTTTTTATCTATCATCACATCCCTACCAGCTACCGTGGCTGTGCCGAAACTACCATTAGCACTCGCGGTTGCCTCTTTCCAGTAGTATCTTGTGACCCCCTTGCTATCGCGTAGAATTTGGACTTCATCTGCGGGTTTATTCTGGGCTTCTGCGGAAGTTAAGAAGTGGTATCCGTCCGCCTCCATACCGTTGGATTGGTCGATAATCTCTTGCTTGTATGCGTATGCCGCAAACTTTCCTTGGATTATCTCTGGGGTATCGTTCAACGTAACACCAGCCTGTTGTAATGCCTTAGCAGAAGCTGGGTCCATCATCAACTGCTTAATGTAGTTAGCTGTGGTCTGGGCTTGGGTAACATCGTTTTGTAGGAGTTCCATCTGGGCTGCTACGTACTGCTTTTCGTCTTGGTTTAACGTAGCCAAGAGAGACTTCTCTCCGCTTATCTGGTTGCCATAGAAGTCTAAGACTGTGTTGTAGTATGCAATCTGTGCGTTTCTGTCAGCCACCTTAGCTTGGACTGCACGGTCAATGAGGTTCTCACCCACCGAAATCTGATTATTCCTAGCTGCCATAACTGCTTGTAGCACTCCCACTCTGGCGTTGTAGTCGTCTTTAATAGCTTGGATTCTTGGTGAACGAATAGCGGTTAGGCCAGTGGCCGAAGACGCAGCGTTGATTTCGTTCATCGCCGTGGTCAATAGGGATTGTAGTTCTCCTACCGCCTGCTGATTGGCAAAATAGTTTTCTTCTATCTTGAGTCTTTCTCTTTCGGTTGTTTCTAGGTCTGCTTGGAATGGAGTGGTGGCGTCTTTTAATCCACCCTCAAGAATGCCCTCTTGTTTGGAGGTATAGTCATCTATCTTCTTCTGGGCAACCTTCTGTTGTGTTTCGATATTCTTGAGCTGCGTTTTATACGCCTCATCAAGCGTCTTTCTTGTATCCTCCAACTCTTGAGCGATTCCCCCAAAATAGCTTACGGGGTCTGTCTGATTCCCCGTTGTCGGTGGGGTGTACGAAGTATCTCCACCTAGGTCTTTAGTAGATGGGTTAAATAATGTCACTGGTGGGGTGGTGGCAGTAGGCGTTGTGGCAATCGGTGCTGGTGTGGCGGCGACTTTCGCCTCTCCCCTGTATGTACCATCAGACATGAGTATGCGGCCATCTGACATGCTTGCTATCGCTACTGGTGCATTAACTGTCGGGGTTTGGGCCGCGGGGTTTGGAACGTATGTGTTGTCGGACATTTTAATCGTACCATCTGCCATGGTTGCGATGCCTACGGGTGGTGGGGCAACGTACGTACCATCAAGTTTCTTAATCGTACCATCTGCCATGGTTGCGATGGGTGGGTTGGTTTCTACCCATGTCTTTTTTGTTTGGTCATACTTCCAGTTGCCGTCGTTAGATACTGTGCCTCCACCCGTTGCTGGCGTGTACGCTGGGGCTGGGGTTGTGACAGCGGTTGAGCTAGATGAGCCTCCTCGTAAAGAGTTAAGTAATTGCGTATTTTGTTCCGCCGTATATGCGTAGTTGGAGATGCCCGCTTGAGCTGCAAGCTTAGCCCTAGCAGCTTGAGAACTATCTTGCCCGATACTATTTAGATAATCTACAACCGATGAGCCAGTGTAAGTAGATGTAGACTTAGACGAACTAGATGAAGAAGTCGTATTGGTCTTTGGAACACTGGCAGAAGATGTGGTGGTAGTCTTTGCCTGTGCGGCGAGTTGAGTATCTAACTGTTTCTGTAGGGCATCTCGTTGTTTTTCCAATGCAGCTTTTTGTGCTGCCGTAGAAGAAGAACTAGAAGAAGATGAGCCAGATGAGCTACTGCTGCCAACGGTAGTTGCGCCCTGAGCTGTATATTTCTTATCTGCCTTACTGCCAATCTCAACCTTATGGGTTTTACCGTCACTGGTCTTGACCGTCTTTGATTTCGTGCTAGCCATATATGTTGTTTATTATATCACTAATTGACTTTTTTCTTTATGCTGCAGCGGTTCCGCCACTGTCCACCGCTATCCAGTTTGTGCCATCGTGAAATACCAATACTCCCGTTCCTGCACCCACCCCCTCTCCTGCTTTGCGACCATCTGAGGCGTAGGCTAACGAACCAGCTTGGATTGGCAGGGTAGAGGTGCCGTAGTAAATCTTGACTGCGATAGCGTCTATGGAAAGTGTCGGGGCGTTGTAGTTAGCTTCTACTGTTACCTCTATGCCAGTCAGAACTTCTGAACCAGTAGTAAAGCCAAAGGTTTTATAAATGTGTCTATACCCTGGGTGGGTTATTCTTAACCTGAAGTTGGCATCTGTCATATCTGCCCTTGTCCAGCTTGTCCCCCATAGTTCCGTTGAGCCGTTGCCGTAAGTTTCTGTGGTATCAGCTGCGCCAAAGGTTTTACTTAACGCCGTGTGGTAATTCACCCCACCGTCTTTGGAAAGTTCTACTGTGAGTACCCCACTAGAAGCCCCAGAAATAGTAGCGTAGGAGTTATTAGATGAATATGCATTTTCTGGGTCTGTGAAAACCGCAGGAGAAGGCGAGAGTGAGGGAGAAACTGAGGGAGATAGGGAGGGTGAGGCACTCGGGCTTAGCGATACTGAGGGCGATACTGAGGGACTGATACTAGGCGACACGGATACGCTAACGGACGGAGAAACCGATGGTGACACCGAGGGGGAAACAGACGGCGAAAGAGACACGCTCGGAGAGACCGAAGAACTGATGCTGGGCGAAAGCGAGGCGGATGGACTGAGTGATGGAGATGCGGATGGAGAAAATGAACCCTGTCTGTAAACGTAAAAGGGCGTGTCGGTTGCGCCGTAATAAGACCAAGTAGAGCCATCCGTTGAAGAAGATGAGTTTCCAGCATGGGTTGGCGAACTATTGTCTACTCCTATGAATACATAATTACTTGCGTCTCCCCCGCTATAGCGGAGCACCGCCACCGCATAACCAGCACCAATGGTCTCCCCACCAAAAGTGAAGGTGGCGAGACCCTTGCTCGCTCCCAGCGTTGAAACGTCGAATGGGTCGGAGTGAATAGCGACACCCCCCGTGGGGTAGCTGCTTGTGCCGTAAGTACCTGTGTGGGGATAAATGGTTACATAAGCGCTTCCAGTCGGAGAACCGTTTTTGGATAAATAGAATTTAACACTATCTATGGGGAAATCTGATGAACATGCAAACGATTGTCCCCAATATGGATAGGTGGTACTACTTACGTGTACGTCGTAATTGCTTTCACTATAACTATCTACAATATTTGCCATATATTATCCTGATTCATTTGCGGTAGGTGGACTAAATCCTGCTGTCGTTGGCACTACGGGTAGATTAGCTACTGTGTATGAGGATGTGTTAATCAAACCTCCATCTCCAACGTCAAAAGAGCCTTTTAATATTATATTCGTTCCGTCCCACTTCAAGTAACTATCCGCACTACCAATGCTTATTTTGGCGGTTCCACCAGCATTACCGATGAACCACCCAGTCCCCGTTTCATATGCGGTTTGCCCAGAACGGATGTTGCCTGCGGTATCTATCTCAATAGAACCAGCGTATATCAAAGCGGTAGCCAGTTCGTTGGCAGTAATCGTGTTGGCCAATATCTCGTTTGCGGTAATTGTATTCGCTGCTATCTCATTGGCAGTAATAGTCCCTGCTGCAATTTCGTTAGCGGTAATCGTTCCCGCCTGAATCTTTGCTGCGGTAATCGCCGCTGCTGCTATCTTAATTCCTGTAATAGTGAGGTCTGCTAACTCAGCTGCGGTCAAGCTCCCAGTGGCGATGTTAGAGCCGTTGATGTTTAATTCTCCACCCTCGAACACTAAGAACGTAGCCTCCACCGTGCCGTTTTGTGCCACCCCAACCATTACTTTTCCTGCCCCCACCGCTACTGTGTATGTGGTTGTTGTTTGAAATGTAGTTGCGCTGTTATCTGGGTAGAAGTAGATATAGGTCTTTGCCGCCATTACGCCAGTTGTGCCAGCGTCTATCGCATAACTCGTCCCATCCGCTGATGTGAGGTAGCCAGAACTCCAGTTGACTGTTGTGCTTGGCGCACTGCCGTCTAATGTGAATACACAACTCTGTCCCCAACCACGAGCCGCAATGTCTACTGTGCCAATAGGAGCTGCCCCCGTCAGGTTCTCTGCGTTCACCGTACCGTCATTGTTTATCGCATCTCCTACGGCAGCAACGGGGGTTGAACCTAAGCCACCCACAGTGCCACCTAACGCATTGGAGTCGTCTTCGGTAACGAGCTTCAGATTGCTCGGAATGTATGGGAAGTCTTTGGGGGTTATGTCCATGGTTAAGACTCTACGTAATGCCCGTAAACGGATATGTCGCGTATCTTTACGGGGTTCGACGTGTCGCCGCTAGAGAAAGAAATATAAATACGGAAGTCTTCGATAGCAGAAGCACCCAACCCCAATCCACTAAAGGAGAACCTAGTCTTGCCCGTGCCAGTGATGGCTTTACTATTGGAGGTGACATTGCCCTGATTGGCTTCCACCACTAGCGTGGCAGTCGCATCCGCCCCTAGCGTGCGAGTGAGTACGGAGATGGTGTCTATGTACCCCCTCAAGTTCCCCGTAGTGGTGGGGATAACTACTGACTTCCACACACCCGTAGTGGAATACCCCGAGAATTTAGCGAGTTGATATGTGCTCCCAGAATACGAAGCTACCATCGGTGTGCCAAATGGAGCAGCTACCGCACCCACTGTGGCATACCCCCCGTCTGCAATTTGGGAAATCTGTACGGGGAACTCTGGGGAGACTGCACCGCAACTCCATAGAGAACCAGCTGCGTTGAAGAGAATAGTGTGTCGGTAAAGAGTCTTCTGTTGATAGGTTGGTAGCCCACCCGTAAAGCTAGCAAGTGGAGTAATCTTTCTGCCATTGAGGTAGCCAATGTGATAACCATTTGTGTCAGACAGGTCTTGGTAAGCCACATACATCACACCATCTAGGACGTATATAAATCCTATTCTCTGGAACCCAACACCCAATTCATCTGCGAGAAGCGTGTCCACCACAGCACCATCGTAAATAAAGATTTGTCCTTGTGTACGGTTTGTTCCACTTACGCTTCCGTTTACTGCGACGTACCAGTAGTTGGCGTGGAAGGCGACATCCGCCACCTCACATGCAGTACCAAAGTCTAGTTTCGTGGGTTGGATTGTGTTGTTATCCTCTGTATAAAATCCGAGATAACGTCCATTACCAAATGCCATAATATCTTCTTTGACTGCTACTGGGTGGGCCGCTGATTGAAGTGCTGCAAATCCTGTAGGCGTAGTGCTTCCCCAATCTGGGTCTATCGTTTCGTTGCCGATAGGCATCTTGAGAATATCTCCACCCGATGCTTTGTTATAAAACCCGTATATGTTTGCTCCTAATCGAGCGACACTCTCTCCTTCTGTGCAACCCGTAATCGCTTGTGGCCACGATGGTGAGCCACCAGTTGTTACTGTGGTTGGTGTAATTTTGAATAGTTTGGATGTTCCGATGCCGTAGGTGATTGAATCTGCTGCTGGCGTATCAAGAATATAGTTGATGAGTTCTGTTACCACCCCAGCCTCCGTGCCATTTGTGAGGGCTTCTAGCCCTGGTCCCTGTGTCAGTAAGCCGTCGAGAATATCTACGTCAGTCATCACTGATGCAGAACCAGAATTGCCTCTTTCTGTGAGGGAATCTAAATGAGCTGTTGGCGAAAACCCAACCTCAAAGTTCTTGAATTGAACATTAAATTCGTTGTTGCTAGCCATTATGAACTCCAGTCCACCGACTGCATACCATCAGTAGCGTCATCTGGACCATATTGCTCCTTCTTCAAGGAGAGTCGCACCTTTTGGTCGCGGTCTTTCCTAGAATAGTGGTCAACCAATCCCTCTTCAAGGGCAGCTATCTGGGCACGAAAGACATCAATGCGTCCACCCATATTCTTGGCGATAGCAAAGTCTAGCGCAGCACCACAGGAAAGTAGTCTGTGAAATAGTGGGTCAAATCCAGGAGCCTGAAGCGTGTCTGCTGTAGTGAAGTGGTCAAAGTCTCTCTGATAATAAATCTTTAATCCTCCACTCGCTGCGAAGTCTGGTTTCGGATATAAGAACAAAGAGTTAAAGGCTACGTCGTAATACTGTGGGTTCCCCGCTATCTCCAAAAACTCCGTCAAGGCTGTGCCCCTTTTCTGGTCTTGGTTAAATGGAACAAGTTGTACAAAGTTTCCCGTCTCGTCTTTACACTCTACCCTGAGGACTGTCAGTATTCCCTCTCCTGCAAGTGAATAATCCTGTTGGTTCGCTACTAATGACGTCGTTGCAATAGGACGAGTAGATGTGTAGTTTTCGTCATCCCACTCCCAGTTGCCATCCGCACCCAAGATTAGGTTGACTGCCCTGTCGTACCAGTTGTTTATGTTCCTTGTTTTTTGGGCGATTGGATAATCAGTAGACCCGTTGTCTACGATGTCTAAAAGAAAATCTATTTCCTCTACTATTCCTTGCTTATTTGTTGAATCCGAAAAAATCATATTGCCTTTATTATATCACGTTATCCGCGTCCTGGAACATGTTTAACCCAGCTACTAGAGTTCGGAGACTCCTTAGACCAGTCGCTATCATTGGGTGTTTCCTCTGTCCAAACACTTTCGTTAAATGTTCCTCGCGTCCACACGCTTGAGGGAAGGCTAGGCGACATAGATGGACTTAATGATGGCGAGACACTCGGCGACAGCGACGGAGATAAGCTAGGGCTGACACTAGGCGATAAACTCGCAGAGTGGGATGGAGATAGAGAGGGAGATAAGCTAGGCGACAAACTTGGGCTAAGGCTTGGGCTGAAACTCGGAGACAACGAAGGCGACAACGATGGGCTTAACGATGGAGAAAGAGAAGGCGATACGCTAGGACTCTCTGATGGTGAAATGCTAGGGCTTAACGATGGACTCTCGCTGGGACTAATGGACGGACTAAGCGATGGAGAGACGCTAGAGGATAGTGAGGGGGAAAGAGATGGAGATTCACTCGGCGATAACGACGGAGAGGCACTAGGACTTATGGATGGACTGAGAGATATGCTCAAAGACGGAGACAAACTCTCGCTAGGAGAAACGGAAGGAGATATGGATGGGCTGAGGCTGGGGGATAACGAGGGCGAGAGACTTGGACTCAAAGATGGACTCTCGGACGAGGAAAGACTGGGACTCAGGGACTCACTTGGGGAAACGCTAGGAGACAGACTCGGAGAAAGACTAGGCGATAAGCTTGGGCTCAGAGAAGGACTCTCGCTAGAAGATAGTGAGGGTGATAACGATTCTGATGGAGACACCGAGGGGCTAACACTCGGAGATAACGAAGGAGACTTGGACTCTGACGGGCTTTCACTAGAACTAATACTTGGAGATAGTGATGGGCTTAAACTCTCCGATGGTGAGACCGATGGAGAAAGGGATGGACTCAGCGAAGATGATATAGAGGGAGATAAAGAAGGGGACAAGCTTTCTGAGGGGCTAACTGAGGGCGAAAGGCTCGGGGAAAGTGAGGATGATATGGATGGGCTTAGGCTAGGCGAGAGCGATACAGAGGGAGATACGCTTGGTGAGACAGAGAACGATAACGATGGAGAGAGTGAGACAGACGGACTTACGCTAGGCGAAAGACTTGGGCTCTTGCTGGGTGATTTACTAGGAGATAGGGATGGCGATTCAGAGACACCCCCAAGGTCAAGTATTATTTTATCCCCCGTTTCTTGTAGGAGGTAGTCGCCGTCTTCTTTTAATAGATAACTTGCCATGAGTTGTGTTGCAATAAACGCATTTTGTCTATGCAATTATACCACCCACGGCGAGGTTTCGCCTTAGTCTACGCTAACCCACCATTAGGTTGGTAGCGACCTGCGTGCATATCCCCTCGTCCATTTCTCCTAGCCAATGGCAGAGTTCGTGATATAACACGCATCTTCTTCCCCAGTCATCTAGACTACCCTTAATATAAATGGTGTTTTCGGCGGGAACAGTGCAACCCAAGACTACATCTGCTCCATAGAGACATTTTTGAGGCAATACACCATAGACTATTATCGGCAGATTGGCGGTGAGCGTCCCGAAGACTTCACTAGCATTCACCACCCTCGATGTTGGCATTAACCCAAGCGTAACTAGAAGAACTAGTAGAGAGATGAGAAATTTGCCGTTAGTTACTTTCATGGTTCTATACTAAGCCATACTAACTTTGTTGTTGAATTACCCATATCGTTATTCATCTTCGTATTTTTTTGCTTCTATTGTTGCTAACCGAATATCCTCTTTGCGTTTATTGCGGTAAACATTTTCTTTGGCAGAAGTAGCAACGTCGGGGTCATTTTTATCTTCTTTCCCTCTTTGTTTTCTGTCTTTAGCTTCAGTAATTTCTGTTTCAATATCTTCTTCGCCCATCACTGTAATTGTGATTTTTTTATCTAGATTATTCTCCTTGAACATCAAAATTTCTTTCTTCATCCCATCTGGGCATTTTCCCAAAAAACATGCAGGACAGTATCCAGCCCTTACTCCTTCTGGGAAGTTTATATCCATCAGTTCTTGATTGTTCACGTCAAAATCTTGCCTATATTGGCAATCGGGACAACTCCAGGTTTTTACTTTTATTATTGTTTTCATGTTATTGTTTCATTTTATTAAGGCATATCATCTTGAGTAACCCAATATATGATTCCCATATCTTTGTCTGCGGCTTCTGTATTCTTTAACCACCAGCTAGAGCGTCTGCCGGTACTTGTTGGGAGATTGGTGGTATGCGTAGCCTTAAGCGTTCCACCTACATAATATGTGATATTAGTAGTAGAAGACTTTACACAATGATAGAAATTGTAGTTAGTAATTGTTACTCCAGATGAAATATCTGTATTGGTTTGCGTTGTGCCGTTTCCGTTGGTCGCATCAAGCACCCCATTGACACATCGAAAACCCATGTGGTTTTCTGTCGTTGGGAGAAAAGTTGCAGCGCCTGCTTGGAAATGCCAACTTGTTGCGGTATTAGAATCCACGACCATTTTGCATCCAATTTTGGGATTTTTACTAAAATCAATATCCACGGCGGTGGGAGACAGGGTTCTCAATATAACATTACTGTTGATTGTTGCTCCAGTTGAGAGTCCATAAATGCCACTTTGACCCGTAGCAGCCCTTACAACACCTGCTGTGCCATCCTTATAGCTGTCCCATATCATGGTGGTGCCACCAGGATTATCACCCAGACTTTCAAAGGTAGATGTAAAGATAATTTTAGCAAATATATCAGTTCCACCCCCAGCCGCAGCCTGAAATGTCGGAGCTGCACCTGCACCATTAGAAGTTAGGACGTGGGTGGCCGTGCCAACCGCTACAAAAGCTGGATTGCCACTTGCATCAAATGTTGGGATTTCCCCGTCTGTGCCTGGCTTCATAATGGACCATCCCAATTTGTTGATGGTCATTTTCTGCGTTGCTGGAGTACCAGCGGGGTCGTCAACAATCGCCACCAGGTCTGTGCCAAGCGGAGTGGTATTCTCTGTTAGCGCTGTTATTTTCGCATCTGCCATTGGCTTAGATTATATCATACCCCCTCACTTTCTTTAAGGGCCTTGATGTCTGCCTCGCTCCAACCGCTAACGGGAGAAAACTTTTCAACTAACCAAGAGACTGGATAAATCTGGTGGGGGTGTTGTTTCTTCAGGAATTTATGCCACACGTTCTTCTTCGTATCTTTAGTGCTTCTGCCAGAATTTTGCCAAGGGAAACTGAAATCTCCACCCTGCGTGCGGAACATATGCGCATACCAAGTATCGTGGTAAACGAGACATCTGCCCCCAGAAAGCCACGTAGCACACGCAACCTCTATGCCTTGATTACCCCAGTTACCTAATCGCTCATCTGAGACTTCCCACTTCCAATAATTCTCCCGAGTGAGCATAAACGCAGAGCCCTGTAGGGACATGGTTTCCGTGAATCTAGTCTTGTCTCTGTCTGAGATATAGGGCTCTCTGTGTTTCCACGCTTCGAAGTATTGAAAATGCGGGTCTGCTTTCTCTGCTCCCACTTCTGCCATTTTGCCAGAGTCAAAACAATAAGATGTGCTTTGGGGATTATGTTTTCCTATCCACATCATCTTTCTGCGGAACTTGGGATTCTTGCACCCACCACACTCTGTGGGTGTAGGACCCTGATAAGACTTGAATCCACAGTGATAGCACTTCCAGTCAAACGCCCAGAGGTTTCTCATTATGGGAACCATCGTTACGTCATCTCCTACCTTCTCGAACGCTTCTATCATCTTGCGGTCAAAGCCCTTATCTACGGCCACATGAGCATCGAACTTCATCACATATTTTGCGTCACTTAACCTAGCGGCAATATTGGTAGCAGCCCTTTGTCCAATAGCTTCTGGTACGTAAATGACACTCACCCTTTCGTGGGGTTCTATCTTGGGGTTATCCCAAGCGCCATCTAATGTGACTATAATATCGGTGTCCGCCTCAATATTCTCTAGGATGTTGCATACAGTCTCGCGAGTGAACATCTCGTTGCGACTGGGGATAAGGATACTCAGCTGCCTAGCCATTAGAGCCAGTCTTGGTGCTCTGCCTGCCAGTCTAGTGTCGTCTTAAAGGAAACCTCAAAAGATACGGGGGACTTCCAACCTAAGTTGGTGAGTTTTTCCATATCTAATCCGTAGTACAAATCATGACCAGGACGACTTGTGTGTACGTCTACTATCTCGTACTTAAAGTCCTCTTTCCCAAGTAGTTTCGCCGTGAGCTGTGCTAGCTCTAGGTTGTTCAGGAATACATCGCCTGCGATATTGTACCTGTCTGGTTTGTCTACCACGTGAGGTGTGTGTAGATGTGGAGGTAGGTTCTTAATGATGAAGAGAAGTGCGTCTGCTGCATTGCGTGAGTGGATGTAAGCCCTCGCTCCGATTTCTAATTCACCGCCTTCTTTCTGTACGCCGTGGATAATGACCTTCTGGTCGTTGGTAATCCACTTCTGCAAAAGTACTGGGTACTTCATGGCTGACTGAAATTCTCCATAATTATTCATAAAATTTGTAATTACGAGAGGCAAACCAAATGTTCTCCAGTAAGAGATGAGCCACGCTTCCTGCATAGCCTTACTTGCACTATAGGGATTACTTGGGACCATAGGGTCCCACTCTTTGTGTTTCTTGCCCTTCTCTACGGGCCCGTATACTTCATCTGTGGAAATTTGGATAAATACTTCTGGGGGATTCTCCTTAGCGTACTCTGCCATCGTAAAGGCAATATCTACGTTGTTCCTACCAAACGGTACTGGGTCCTCAATAGATGCCTGAACGTCAGAAAGAGACGCTAGGTTGATGATGTAGTCTATCTTACCCATTTTCTTGGCGAGAATTGGCGATATGGGCGTAGTTAAGTCATGGGTGAATACACTTAGCCTACTTCCCCAATCTGGGTGTTTTTCGAGCATCCCAGTAATCCTTTCGCTCCAACCCCTGTGGCGGAACGAGTCAATGCCCACCACCTCCCAGTCTGTCGTTTGCATAATGTGTGCGAACACATGGCAACCTATCGAACCTCCTAACCCCGTGACTAATATTCGTTTCATTTTAATCTGTTTCTTAATTCTGTCGACGAAAAGTTATGGTCTCTTTGATGAAAATATAATGGGATATCTAGGTCTATACCCGTGAAGTCCTTGTCTCTATACTCATCTCCCAGAATCCTAACATCTGGTTTAAGTATCAACAATAGGTTCAACAAATCCTTTTCTGTAGCGTAGGGGATTATCTCGTCTACGTACTTACACCCCCTTAGTTGTATCCACCTCTCTAATATGGACTGCACTGGCTTATTCTTGTCTGGGCGGTCTATCGTGGGGTCTGTCTGCAAGCCCACGATTAGCCACTCACACTGTTGTTTAGCGTCCTCGAGCATTACCACATGTCCCGTGTGGAGCAAATCAAAGGCTGATGCACAAAATCCTCGTTTCATAGCTTAAATAGTTTCTTGAGATTCCATCCTGGTATCTCTTCAATAGGGTATTCTATCCACCCCGTTGGTGGATGCTTGAACTCTTCTAGGGTAGTCTTAGGGACAGATAGAGTCTTATCGTGGCGTATATCTATGTTGGGGAACTCCGAGTACCACACATCGTATGGCTCATCGCT
>Ga0209518_1000980_pt1 | contig 33785 bp, 28 predicted proteins | sample RifGroB1_FD_183993 | JGI IMG/M metagenome (GOLD analysis project Ga0209518, IMG submission 183993) | Groundwater microbial communities from Rifle, Colorado, USA - Groundwater B1 (SPAdes) (version 2) | ecosystem: Environmental > Aquatic > Deep subsurface > Groundwater | place: Rifle, Colorado...
CTAATCTTACATATTCCCATTTTTTAGTTGCTTTTGAATGTATTGCTATCAATTCATTTTCATAAAATATTCGTACTAATTTTGAGTTACCACAAACACGTCCTATCCAAAAACTAAATAGGACACAAAAATAGTTCTTTGAAACAAATATTATTGATTTTTTTTAAAAAAAGAGATACTTTTAGAAGGTAAATGTAAGAAAAAAGACAAGAAGTATAGAAAAGAATTAAAGATATGCTTAAAAGAAGATATACCTCTATTATGAAAAAAATCGGCAGAGAATGAAAAGCCATAAGAATATCAAAGAGCATAACACGGATTACACACAGATTAAGACAGATTGTCACGGATTATGTTTAATATTACTCTAATAATCTGTGTTATGCTGAGTTTTCATAATAATAATGGTTTAGGATACCAGAGAGAAAAGATTTTTTACAAACTTTTCTTTCTGGTGACTTTTTGTAAATCTTTATTTCGTTACTTTCAAAAGATGGAATAGTAATATTATCAATGCCTTGATGAGGACGATAATTATTGTAATAATTGACATACTCTTTAGTGATATATCTGAGTTGAGATTCATTAAGGATAACAAAATTATTCAATGCTTCACGATTGAAAGAACCAATAAATCGTTCGATAAAAGGATTCATATTAGGACATTGGAGAGCAATAGGAATATCTTCAATATTAAACATTTTAAAATCAATATGTTTAAAAAGCATATCATTGTCGCGGATAAGATAAATCTTTTTATCTCCATCAGAAATATGTCTAAGTTGATTTTTAATCCATTGATTAGTTGGATGAGTGGTAATATTGTAATGAATAATTTTTCTTGAATGATAAGAAATGAAAAACATAATATAAAGTCTAATGCCAAATAAAGAAGTAACGAGTTTAAAGTCAGTTGCAATAATAGATTTAACATGAGACTTGATAAAAGTAGACCATTTAGAAGGAGAAGTACTAGTAGGATTAAGATTATTTTGAATAAGAATAGTAGCAATAGAGCTTGGGGCAGCATAAACATTAAGTTTTTTGAGTTCTCCGTGTATTTTTTGATAACCCCATTTAGGATTATCTTTTTTAATCTTAATAATCAGGTCTTTAGTATCTTTGGGAATAGGAGTGCGACCTTTTTTAGGTTTGTTAGTGAAAGTCCAAAACTTCTTTGTGATATTTTTATACCATTTAAGGATAGTATCAGGAGTAAAGATATAACAAAGATGTTTAGGATAACCCAAAAAATAGAACAAAAAAGATAAAGATAACTTTTGAAATATATTAGTTTTGTATATATGCTTGTTTTGACTCTTAACAATAGCAAGTTGAGTCTTTAAGAATGTGAGTTCTGCAATGAGTTTAGAATAACTACAAGCAGTAAATATTAAAATTGATATAGAAATGAGTAATAAAAGCATAAAAACCTCAAGATATTAGAAATAATATATAAAATATTAGCACTAATTTAATAGAAAAACTATATTTTTTGCCATAAAAAGTTGAAAAGTAAAGAAAGAAGTAATATAATATTAGATATAACTATATAAAAGGGGGAAATTATGGCAGATATTAATGAATATGACTCTAAAGTATTACTAATTAAATCAATAAAGGATGAGGATATAGAAATACCAAAAATACCAATAGATGTATATATACAGGAAGCAGAGACATTATATCATTGGAGTTTAGAAGATAAAGATAAATTAGTAAATAAAGGATTGGCAAAAGATTTAATAGAAGATTTACCTGTAAGAACAGCATTATTAAGAGATGCAGAGTCAAAGTGGCAATTGGAAAAATACGGACAAGAGGACTTACAAAAAGAATGGTCAGAACAATCAAGTATTGCATATAAGTTAAAAGATGAGTTGATACATGATTTTAAGTTCGCATTTAGAAAAGATAACGAATTATTAAAAAGAGTAGGAGCAATAAAGACAGGTACAGGACATGCGGACATGTTTCAAGACCTAAGCGATCTAAGTATACTCGGTAGAGAATACGCAGAGAAATTAAAAGTAATAGGATTTGATTTTACATTATTAGATAAAGCAAATGAATTAGCCAAGAATCTACCAGCATTATTTGGTAAAATAAAGAGTAAAAAGGGAAGAGAAACAAAGAAATTTAGAGACCAATGTTATACATATTTAAATCAAGCAGTAGAAGAAATAAGAGAACACGGACAATATGTGTTTTGGAAAGATGAGGAGAGGAAGAAAGGGTATTATAGTCAACATATAAAGAATAGAAATGTTAAGAAATCAGTAAAAAATGAGAAGATATTAGAAGAGGAGACTACAAATTGATGTAGAAATCAGCCTAATATATGCTGATGATTGGTATAAACAATGAGAGAATATATTAAAATACTGTGGGGAAGCCATATAAATAGTATGACAACCTACAATACGAGATATATAATACAACAATCTGTTGTGAATAAGTCTTAATATATTGTGGGGATTGATATAAATAAGTGTGAAATGTTATATAAACACTATAACAACCTACAATATGATATAGATAATACAACAATTTGTTGTGAGGATGACATAATTTATTGTAAGGATAGATATAAATAACTATATTATTAGTATATATAATGTGAAACTGGAGTAAAATACTGCGAGGATAGTCATAAATACTAAAAGTATTGATTAGACTTAATATAATATAATGTTCTTTGAAATAATATAACACAGATTAATGGGAGAGACTCAAAGAATGAGTCTCTTAAACTGTACGCTTTTATTACCAAAGTTGAGTAGGTATCCAACCTTAAGTTTAGTAACTCTAAGATAAGTAAATAACTGTGACTCATAGTTAGGTATAAGTCTATCAGTAGACTTAATCTCAAGGACAATCTTACTATCAACTATGATGTCAGTAAAGAAATGTCCAACATGCTCATCATCATAGTAAACCTCAAAGCGTTGTTGCTCAACTGCTGGAATACCAAGTTTAATAAACTCATGTACTAAAGCATGCTCATAACAATGCTCAGGAAGATGAGAACCTAAAGCAGTATGTACCTTAAAAGCACAACCAATAATCTGATGAGATAAGTCTTTGAATAGAAAATCTTTTGTCATAACTGACTCCTTTTTTGTTTTAACTACAAGGCAATGAGCAACGGAGCATTTGTCAAGGTTTGCGGAGTACTCGGAGCAACCCGATAGGGCTTGACCTTGACAAATGCGAGTAGCGGAATATAATTAGTAAAACAAAAAAATGAGTCGTAATACCAAAGACTAATAAGATGAAAGAATAAGCCAAAAATCCAGTTAATAAAAACACCAGAAATAAACTATATAATAGAAGAAACTAAATTAACCAGTGAGTATATAACAAAAGACAATCATAAAGCAGAAAAGATAATCCATAATACCAATCCACGTAATCTGTGCCCATCTGTCCTAATCTGTGAAAATCCGTGTTATGACATACTTAATAGAATAACAGAGCAGACAACAACTGCTAACTCAAAAGAAATATTTAAGATGACAAATAGTTATGATATAACTACAACAAAAACAGATAGTTTGGAAAGTCAAAGTATAATAAGAGATGGTAAAACATCAACATTTGGATATACTTATGATAAGGCAGATAGATTAAAGACTTATACTTTTAGTGGAGTATCTAAGTATAATAATATAGAGAATGATGAAACAAAAATGGTATTATCAGATGGTAATAATGATAATGCTAGTTATGTATTGGATAGTAATGCTCTAAGCTTAGAAATATTCTACAAGGAGGTAAAAAACTCTGTAAAATGTATAGCGATAAAGAGTGATATAGAAAAAACATTTAGTGACCATATAGAAATATGGCTATCAAATACAATAGCAGATGATAATAGTTATATAAAAGTCGAATCAAATGAGTATTGTGTAAAATATTCTAATGGAGAATATGTAGTAGTACTTGGAAATACGAAGACAGTAGGAAAGATAAAAATATATTTTGGAAATAAGACAACACAACAAAGTAACTCTCTTTATAGTAAGATAAATGAATGGTATGTGTCAGGTGATATATCAAAGGCAATAAAGGTGTTTGAAGTAACAACAACAGCATTGACAGGAAACTTTGGTTATGATAGTTCTAATAGAAGAACGAATGTAAATAGTAGTACAACAAATACAGACTTTAATGGTCATAGAATAACTACTCAAGGAGAAAATAAATATAGATATGATAATGGCGGTAGGAGAATAATCAAAGTATCAGCTGATGGAACATATATTTACAGATACGATATGGAAGGAAGACTTGCAAGGGTATATTATAGCAATGAATCAGTAAGTGGAATGAAAGACGTAACTATTTTTGATAATATATCAGATGATTATAAAACAAAGAGTTGTTTTAGTTATACAGTAGATAGTAAAACAATAACATTCGACAAAATAGAGGAAAATAGATATAATAATAGTGGGCTGAGGATATATAAATGGAGTTATAATGAAGAAACGATATATTATAGAACACCATTTGGGTATCTAGGAACTAAAGATGTAAAGAGTGGAACACAAAGATTATTAGTAAATTACCAAAGCTCACTAAATGGAGCAACAGCGAACTTTGAGAGTGCAACAAAATCATTTGGTAACAGTGACTCACATAGCTATCAAAGTGGGATGAGTACTTATGATGGTGGAGACTTTGGAATAGAAAGGGGGATTGTTAACCAAAATATACCTGTAACAATTGATGGTCAAGTATTGGGTGAATTAACTGGATTACCAACAGGGACAAGAGCACCAGATACAATAAGGTTTGAGGAATATAATTATGTATTACCAAGTGGAGCTACTGACTTACCAACTAAAGACTTACAATTATTGAGTGGGTTTAGTAAAACAAGTGTACTAAATTACCATAAAGATCAGATTGGTAGTGTAAGAGCAGTAACGAATTGCGATAGTACAGGTAATGTTACTATAATGTGGGAAAGTGACTATGAACCATATGGAGAGATGACAAGGTATAGTGCTGGCTGGCAACCATTAAAAGACTTTGGATTACATGAATATGACAGAGAGACAAACTTAACTTATGCTCAACAAAGATGGCTTGACTCAGAGACAGGATCATTTACCCAAGAAGATGGGGCAAGAGATGGGATTAACTGGTATGGGTATTGTGGGGGGAATCCTGTAAATAGGATAGACCCATTGGGGTTATGGGGAGACCATGGGAATGATAGCGATGCAGATACAGCTGCAAGGATAAATGGAACTTATGAACCAAATAGCCATGGAAAGCATGAAAATGATGGAACTAATAAAGTATATACAACTGTGGATTATACTAAAGCTAATGAAGAAATGTGGAGTGAAAATAACAGAATACAAATAAATAAAGATAAAAAAGGAAATCCAGTATCAATAACAGTTTATTCTAATGAGACTAGTACCCCGGGTAATGTACCAACTGATCCATCTGGTAAGGCAAATAAGGAGAAACAAAAAGGAAATACTGCAAATGAAACAGGTAAGAATCCAAAACCTTCAAATCCAAAAAATGTAGGAGGAAGCGTTTCTCCTGATGGTGGAGGCGGTAAGCATGGTGAAGAGTCTACACATGATAGTGGTGGTGGTAGTGGCTATAAATTCCAATCTACATTAGACCACTTTAAAGGTTTTGGTAGATGGCTTTGGGATAATAAACAGTGGGTATTAGAATTTGCAGGTGGAGTCGGGGTAGAAATAATAGGGTTTACATTTGATTTGGGAACTATCCTAGAAATTCCACTTTCAATACCAACTGGCGGAGGAACTTTAGTTTTAGTACCTATCACCGTATCAGGAAGTACAACCGCAAAGGTTGTTGGCGGTGGCATGATAGCTCATGCTTTATTTATGATGAAGAATGGGAATGGTAACAAAAATGAGGTAGAAAATAATTCAAAACCACATGATAATATGAAAAATGGAAAGAAAAATAAAGACAAACATACTAAAAGTCATTCAAGCAGAAATCCTCAGAATGATAAAAGTAGACAAAAGTTTAAGAGTAAGAGAAAATAAATATTACTAAAGGGTATAAACTATGTTTGATTTAAAATTAGGAATTTCAATAATATATATGAAAAATATTAATAAGAAAATAAAAGTTGAAGAACATACTTTTGTAACAGGGATTACTAAAATAGAGGATTTTTATAAACATATTAATGAAAGAAAAAATTATCATAACGCTGAATTAGTTGGAATAAGTGATTTATTTGTTGTATATGGTAAATTAGATTCTTTTCCAATGCTTGGAAGATATCCAAATTGGGGATTTTCTTTAAAAGAATGTAAAAAATTAATGAAATTACCAAATGAATTATCATATTTAAGTCAAAATAATGAATTTGATTGGTATGTTATTACTCCAATCTATTATTATGAGTTTTCTAAAAAAGAAAAATTATCTATATCTTTCAATTCTTTGATTCATGTAAAAAATAAATCAGAAGTTTATGATGAAGCTGTTATTATTGCAAATGATTTTAACTTTAAAAAAACAATGACAGAGTTAGATTATAAAGATATTGATTTAAATAATCTGATTTTTATTGGTTTTGAAGATATATTTCAAATAACAGGAGATATATTTAAATCTGAATCTTATGACTCCTCTTATGAATTTATAGATGATATTAAAGAATTGGAAAAGATTTTATTGACAGATGAAGAAATTATAGATTTTTTTAAAGTATTTAAATATTAGATGTACTTGAAGCTTTTGAAGAATGGACAAGGTTAGGTAAGCCCAGCCCCTCGCACGATAAACTTGGGTAAAAGTGTGCCTTAATTGGAGTTGGCAACTATTCCCAAACCGCAAACGCCGTTCTCCGCCATCGTAGCTACGAACTTCGTCTACCGCCCTCTTATCTAAAATTGTCGTCCGTGACAACTTCAGATAAGAGTTGGTAGACGACTCACACGATGTGAGAAGTGTCGATTTTGCCAAGGAGGGCAAAAAATCGACCGACATTTGCGGTTTGGCTGGTTGGTTTTATATATTAGTTGGTTGGTAGTATAATTACTGGTTAATGTGAGAGTTACGCACCATATTTAAAAAGGGGACTTACAAATTATTCCTGTCAATGTTATTATTACGCGATGTATTGGGTAGCAGGAATAATTTGCAAGTAGTAAAACTATCTGAGAAACAAACTGTTTTTTTCTCCTATAAAAGCGTCAATTCCCTCTTTTTCAATATCATTCAAAGCTTGCTCAAAGGCTTTTTGGTCAGTATCAAAAAGATCGCTGTAAACAGTTGAATTCCAGTACTGATCCACTATTTCAAGAATCCAGCCGCCTTTTTTAGATTCGTCTTCATCAGAGTAATATATTTGGATTTCAACGGTTTTTCCCTCTTTTTTTATTTTTCTGGATAGAGGAGAATATTTAATTTCATCATTTTCATCATTCATAAAATTATTTCCTATATTATTATATTTTTAGTATTTTATTGGCTTTAAGAAAAGTACGAAAATTATTAGAATCAGTCAAGCTAAACCTTGCTTTATCCTCACTTCTTCCCCATAATTGTAATGCCTAAGTCGTGGGTAGGTTGGTAGTTAGAGGTTGTCTGGAGTCGGCATAATGTCGGTTATCGGGACTAGACAGGAGGTCGTAAGTAACGATAACCGACATTATGTCGAAGGAGCAACAAGGATGTTGCGACTGTACTCCAGACTTAATACCAAAGATAAATTTAATACCAAAAAGTTTATAGCTAAGAAAATGCAGAGGGTGGGAGAACTCCGAAGACTTCAATAGGTAATTGATTTTCTAAAGGTTAATTAGGGGGAGTTTATTCAAAGAGTTCGGAATGGCTTCCAGTTCTTTCAAAGAATATTGTATCATTTTCAATTGTATAAATCAGAAGCCAATCAGGTTCGATATGACATTCTCGACATCCTTTATAATTCCCAATTAATTTGTGGTCTTTGTATTTATGGTCTAAATGTTCTTGGTTTACAAGTTTTGTAAGAATAAATTTAAGTTTTTCAATATCTTTTTGTCCAGATTTCTTTATTTTATCTAAATCTTTATTAAATTGTCGTGTATAGTATGGTTTTAGCATTAAATCCCCAATTTATTAAACATATCTTCAATATTATCGCATTCAATAATATTTTTTCTATTTTGAGTATCCTCTAAAGTTTGTAATGTAGTTTTGTTTGGGATATGTTTTCTAATCCTTCGTGTTTTTTTTTCTAAAAAGTCTGCATAATCGAGTAAAGAATTGACTTTATCATCTGGAAAGTTTTTTAGTCTATTAACAACTTTGTCTAAAACTTGTGCTGTCATAAAAAATCACCTCTATATAATTAAAGTATACAATAATTTCATAAAAAATCAAATAATTTATTGAACTTCTGAAATAACGGATTTAAGTTTATTTTTATATGCTAATCCATCTATTATTCTATAAATAGCGTCTTTTTCTTCTTGTGTAAGTAATTCTATGTTTTGTATTTTATCAATAACTGAATTATCGTTTAAAATTAAAGGTCTTCGAGGATAATCTTCAATTAGTAAATAATCAATACTAACATTAAAAGTTTGTGCTATCTTTACAACTGTTTCGATAGAAGGAGATGTTTTGTCATTTTCATAAAGACTAACCTGACGAACATCCGTGCCAATTTCTTTAGCAAGAGTTTCTTGTTTCCAGTTTTTTTCTGTTCTAAGTTCCTTTATTTTCTGTGCAAATGTCATAATTTTCCCTTTGTTTTATATTATATCAGAGAAAATTTAAATATTCAATAATATTTACTTGACAATGAAAGAAGGATATACTATTATTTCATAATATATCAATATTGATTGCATAGTATATCAATATTTTTTATTAAACAACTCTTGTTAAGAGACAAAAAAGCCCTGCTTTCTACCGCCTGAGAAACTGTTGAAAGCAAGGCTATACCAAGAGGAAAACCTCTTATATAATTGAATAATACCAAAATTTTTGGAAAAAGTCAAAGAATGGTTTTCCTCAAAAAAATATATTTTTGAGGAGTTTCTATATTATGGAAACAAAAGTAATCACATCGGACATCTACGAAGCAACTTACTATTTTTTGAATGGAGCAACAATTAACAGTTTAGAAGTAGTACAAGAAGTAAAAAGAGAAATCTGTAAAATCACTTTGGTAGATGAAAATCTTCCAGTCTTACAAAATCAATACTTTCAAGGGAATGTTAGCGTAAACCTATTTGAGTTTAGAAGAAACTACAACAGAGTAATTAATTTAGTAACTATTGCTAAAAGAGATGCCAAAATGAAACTCAAAGCCTCTAAATTAGGAGGCAACCAATGAAGCCCCCAACAATCCTAACAATCACCCAAAGAAAAGGCGGTGTTGGCAAAACCACCACAACCTTAAACCTCGCATCTGTTTTAGCAGAAATGAATTACCGAGTATTAATAGTAGATTTAGACGACCAACAAAACACAACCCGAAGTGTTTCAAGTTTAGTAGAGTCCACAAAAACAATTGAAGACCTACTTTTAAAAGACCTTACCCTAAAAGATGTGGTTGTACAAACTGATTGGCAAAATGTATATATCTTGCCTGCAAGTAGTAATTTATCGGGTGTGGTTAAATATCTTGATGGAGAAGTCGGAGGACATCTAATACTAAAAGAAAAGTTAGTTAAAGATAACGATTTTGACTTTGTGCTAATTGATACAAGTCCATCGCTAAATATACTTGTGATAAACGCTTTATGTGCCAGTAGGTATATGTTCATTCCTCTATCCAGTAAATACTTATCACTACAAGGGTTATCCCAAACAATCGAATCATTTAAAAAAGTCACTGATAGATTAAACCCAGACTTAAAACTATTAGGCATTGGTTTTGTGCAACACGACAAGAGGAATGTCTTAGCAAATGACGTTGTAGAACAGGTTAAGGAAGCTTTCCCAAACGATTTATTTAAAACTATGATAGGGATTAATATTAAAATTGAAGAAGCACAGGTTAAAAAACAATCGATATTAAGTTACGCTCCAGATGACAGAGGAGCAGAACAATATCGAGAACTTGGGAAAGAGATATTGGCAAAAATACAAGGGGTTTAATATGGCTAAAAAAATATTAGACTTAAAGTATTTTGAAGGAGGGGACATAATTGATAAGATCAGTAAAGAACAAGAGATAATTGAAGCTGTTAGTAAGTCAGAAAACATAACAACTAATGAAGCAATTAAGAAACTCAACGGAAGAAGCGAAGATTTAAATAAAATCACGAAAGACATAACACAGATTAGCACAGATGAGACAGATGGTCACAGATTAGAGAATAACTTTAAAATAACTAAAGAAGATGTAAAAGAAGTTGAAGAAAAACCAATAAATCTATCTGAAGTAGTAGAATTTTACCACAAAAAACTCATAACACAGATTTACACAGATGAGACAGATGGGCACAGATTAGGAGAGGAAACCCAAAGCGTTATCGATTTGCTAAAAAGTTTTAACCTAGACAACACTTTCTGGAGACTGTTTAAATTAGGGACAGCTAATGGTAGTCTATTAGACTCGGTAAGCCAAAAACAAAAGGAAGAGCTAAAAAAGATTAGTCTTTTAGATGAAAACTATATTGAAGTATTGCTAAATAGCCTCACAATACCAATAATCGACGAAAACGACATTGTAACAGGAATTATTGGACTTGATACAACTGGCTGTATTAAAACAATTGGTAATACGAAAACATTATTTAACCTAAAAGTCTCTAAGATGTACGATGAACTTATTTTCACCGATAACTTTGCTCTATGCTTTAAATTACTCGGTACTGGATTTAATAATGTAATATGTGCAAACCTAGAAGATTTTGACGCTGGAAACTTAAAAACGCTTAAAAACAACAGAGTTAAAACAATAATTGTTATATCTGAAAGCCTAAGTAACATAGACTTAGTAAAAGAGGTGCTATTAGAAGATTTTAGGGTAAAGACAATAAATTTAGCTTTAAAACAAGCAATTGTTAGAGAAGAAATTTTAACTCTAATTGATAAATCTGAACTCTTTAAACCCAAAAACGATAATGACTTTTCTGTTAAAAGAGAAAGCAATAATTACATATTTACAATTGGAGACATTAGTTACAAGTTATTTGATGTGAAAGAATTATCAATTTCTAACCTAAAAGTAAGTATAAAAGCCGAGTACCAAGAAGAACGCTTTCCAGATAAAATTGATTTGTATTCCTCAAGGTCTCGTAATAGTTTTAGTTTAACTCTAAGTCAAAAGTTTAACATTGAAGTAAAAAGAGTAGAAAATGACTTACTTAAAATCGTTGACTATATGGAAAGTGAAACTATGAAAAGATTAAATCCAAAAACTAAAGAAAAAGAAGAATTAACAGAAGAAGAGATTAAATTAGGTCTTAATTTCCTTAAAAGCCCTGATTTATTCGACCAAATAGTTAAAGATATGGAAGTCTTGGGATATGTTGGCGAGGATATGAATAAAGTACTTTTATACATAGCAGCTTGTAGCAGAATCTTAGACGATCCAATAAGTATAATGATAATCTCACAGTCAGCAGCTGGTAAAAGTATGCTTGTTGAAATGTTAAGAAAACTTCTACCTCCAGAAGATGTAATTGCTTTAACGAGTCTTTCTGACCAAGCATTAAACTATATCGAGGATTTGCTACATAAGTTTTTAATAATGGGTGAAGCAGTTCATAATGACTTAATAGAACACCAAATTAGAGAAATGCTATCCCTTACTGGTTTATGATGTTTTATATGAAAGATGGAAAACTTACATGGTTTTGGTGTAGTATAAGTTACAAAAATTATTATGAACTGTGCAAAACAATAATAGGAAATAATCCAAATTTTGCAGTAGAAAAAAGAATAAAGAAGAAATTAGTAAAACTATATGGACTAAATGCAGATGATATAAAAAAGATGAAGTCCTAACACAGCCCCCAGCCGAGCCCCTCTGCCCCCTCGCACGATAAACTTGTGTAAACCTGTGCCTTAATTGGCACAATACCTCTCCTTACAAAACTCTACATAAAAAACAAATGTAAGGTGATGTAATTGTGAAAAATTATAGGGGTTTATATAAATAATTATATATAATGTGAAAATATAGTCTTAAAGACTCAATTATGACTTATTTGTATATCGCTTCAAAAAGAATAAAATATAAATTGTATAAGCCACTTGAAGTTTGGTACAAAATTTTACTCGATAAGATGATTGAAAATCCAAAGGTTAATTACTATGAATTATTAAAAGGCGTTTCTTAGAATTAAAAATCTTCCACCAAAAACTCAGGAATTACATAAATTTTTATATTTTTAAAAAAATCTCTTCCTTTTTTTAAAATAAGTATTATACTTAATAAACAATGTTTTTTAAAGATGGAGATGTTTTGTGGAAAAACATATTATTGATGAAGCAAAAAGATGTTTGCAGTGCAGAAAACCAAAATGCAAAGAAGGATGCCCTGTTAAAACACCGATAAATGAAATCATTAATTTACTTTTAACTGGTAAGATAAATGATGCGGGTGAAATGTTATTTAAAAACAATCCTTTATCTGTTATTTGTGGATTAATTTGCCCACAGGAAAGGTTTTGCGAAGGAAATTGTATTCTCATAAAAAAAGCAAATCCAATTCAAATAAGCTCAATTGAGCATTATATTTCTGATTACTACTTAAATAGATTAAAATTTGATGTTCCAAAAAATAAATGTAAAAAAATAGCAATAATTGGTTCTGGACCTTCAGGGATTACCGTTGCTTTTATGCTTGTAGAAAGAGGTTACGAGATAACTATTTTTGAAGCAGAAGAAAAAATTGGTGGCATTTTACAATATGGGATACCTGATTATAGGCTTCCAAAATATATTCTTGAAAAATTAAAAGAAATTTTAATAAAATTTGGTGTCAAAATTAGACCTAATACTTTAATTGGACCTGTTATTAGCATAGATGACTTATTTAGAGATGGTTATAAGGCAATTTTTATTGGAACTGGGGTCTGGAGTCCAAAACCATTGCGTATTAAAGGAGAATCTTTTGGAAATGTCCATTATGCTATAAATTATTTAAAAAACCCAGATGTTTTTAATCTTGGAAATAAAGTTTGTGTAATTGGTGCTGGAAATGTGGCTATGGATGTTGCCCGCACAGCTTTAAGAAAAGGCGTAAATGAAGTTTACATTATGTATAGAAGAAGCGAAGATGATATTCCTGCCACAACTTATGAAATTGAATACGCAAAGATAGATGGAGTTAAATTTGAATTTTTCAAAACACCCGTTGAAATTGTAGAAGAAGGAATAAAATATATTTGTACACAAAAAGTTAAATTAGAAGATGGTAAAGAGGATATTGTCAATATTGAAGGCTCAGAGGATATTTTTGAATGTGACTCTATAATTATTGCAGTAAGTCAAAATCCTCGAAGTAATATAGTTTCTAATACAAAAGGTATTGATATAAATAAATTTGGGCTAATTATTACAGATGAGAATGGCAGAACAACAAAAGACGGTGTTTTTGCTTCTGGTGACGTTGTTACAGGAGCAAGGACAGTTGTTGAGGCTGTACATTATTCAAAAAAAGCATGTGATGCTATTGAAGAGTATATAGCAGATAAGTGTAGTGTGGAAAAATGAATTATAAGAAAACAAACAAAAATATTAATTGGTTTTTTAGTCAAATTCCTATCCTTAAAAAAGAAAATATAATTGATGATAATACAGAACAAAAAATTGTTGATTATTATACTAATTTAATAAAAAATTTAGCTAATCAAAACAAAACTAATCATAGTAAAACAATAATTGCTATTTTAGGAATAATTTCTGCCTTATTCATTGGTGGTGGAATAATCCTTCTAATTGCTTACAATTGGCAAAAAATTTCTCGTGAAATTAAAACTGTTGTAGCCTTTATACTTTTAGTAATTCCACAAATTTTATGTTTCTATTTTTTATTCATAAATAAAAATAAAATTGGAGATGGCTTAAAGGAAGGTTTATCTTTATTTCTTGCTCTAATTTTTGGGGCAGTTGTGGCATTTATTGGTCAAATTTATAGATTACCTCCAAATAATGATTTGTTGTTTTTGATTTGGGGCTTGTCAACCCTTGCCATTGTCTATATTTTCGAATCTGTTTCTACTATTATATTATATTTTGTTTTAACTATTGCATTAACAAGTTCTATGCAGTTAAATAACGAAGTTGGCTCTTTATTTTACCCAATGCTTTTGGCTATTATTCCTTTATATCTAAAATTTGAAAAAAATGAGAGTATAGTAAAAAAAACATTCTTTAAATACATTTTGATAGCAAGTACAATTGGAGGTCTCGGCATTGCTTTAGAAAAGGCTTTACCCGGCATCTGGATTGTATGTTATTCAAATTTATTTGTATTATTTTTATTTGCAGGTTTTAATTTTGAAGAAAAAAATAATTCATTAATTTATTCACCATTAAAGGTTGCTGGTATTGTGGGACTTTTTGTACTTTTATGTCTTTTTGTTATGAGTTGGGTTTGGGATTCAGTTGGTTTTTCACATTATAGAGGTGGTGGAAAATTTAATGAGATCGCAGCAATTAGTGACTATGTTATTGCAATAGGTTTGTTTATTAGTAATATATTTTTTACAATTAGTTATATCAAAAAAGATTTTAACATAAAAAAATTTTTGGAATTTGAAGTTAGATTTATACCTCCACTAATAAGTTTTTTTATAACACTTTTGTACATTTTTGTTTCTTTTAATATTTTTGATAAAAATGCGGCTGCAATGATCGTTGGCTTTTTTGCTTTGTTATTGCTATTCTATTTTACCTATTCACGGATATTCAATAACATAAGAAATATTTTTAATAATTTTATAGTTTTTTTAACTATCCCAATTTTTATTAAAATGATAGAAATAAATGATCGTTCTGATAATTACTCCAATTTTTTAGTGCTTATACCTGCGATATTTTTATTTTTCTATCTTTTTGGAACATATTTTGCCGAAAACAAACTTGCATTCATATCTAAAGGTATAAAAATAATTGGTATTTTAGGAGTTGCAATTTTAGCATTTATTTATACTTTTATTGGCGATTCAGATTTATCTTCCAAATTTGAATATGATTTCTCATTTTTTTATCTAATTTCTATTTTTATAGGAACTTATATTCTCTTATATTTTATATTTTCCAAAAAAATTAGGATTAATATTTCTGCTATATTACTTCCTTTAATAATTTTAGTTTTTTATTTATCTTCATTCTATCTTGAAAAACAAATTATGGCTTGGATAATTAATTTATTTATTTTAGTTTTTTGTTTAAATGGTCTATACAATGGATTTAAGTTAAATTCGTTACTAATAATCAATATTTACACAATATTTTTAGTTATTACAATATTATTTAGATTTTTTGATGAGAATGTTGATATTCTCACAAGAGCAGTAGTTTTTATTATATCTGGAATAATAATTTTAATTTTAAATACTTTTTTATCAAAGAGAAAGAAAAAAGAAAATGAAACAAATTAAATTTATAATTTTTATTTTACTAATTATTTTTCAAATTTCTGTACCATGCTATATGTTAATAAATTTGAATTTTAAGTTAAATAATCCCAACAACAAAATAATTAGATTGGAATGCGAACCTCGCGATCCTTATGATTTCATGAGAGGTCGCTATGTTACTCTAAATTTCAAAATTGATAGAATTAATTTTACAACAATGGAGTCTCTTAAAGATGTAACAGGTGATGATTTTGAGAAAAAATATAAAAAGAGCATTATTTATTGTATCCTTGAAGAAAAAAATAGCTTTTATATAATCAAAGATATGACATTCAAAAAGCCAGATAAAAATACTCTTTTTATAAAGTCGAAATTTTCATATTATGATTATTATGATAAATCGATAACTCTTTTGTTTGATTTTAATAAGTATTATATGCAGGAAGAATATGCAAAAAAAGCAGAAGAAATTTTAAGATTTAACTCTAATTTTGAAACACTAAATCCTACCTTAGTTCTAGTTGTAGACGATGATGGCAATGCTTATCAAAAAAGCCTCGAAGTGATGGGTAAAAGTATAGAAAAATATATAGATGAAGAGTTACAAAAAAATAAAACTAAAAATTAATATTATACTACAAAGTTTTATGTTGTCACAAATCCAAAAATTTAAGTAGAGTTATTGATACTTACATGAGTTAATCTGTGTCAATCCGTGACAATCTAATGAATCTATGTTATACACTGAAAAGTTTTATGTTGTCAGAAATTCAAAAATTTAAGTAGAGTTATTGTATATACTCGAGTTAATCTGTGTCAATCAGTGACAATCTAATGAATCTGTGTTATATATTCAAATCATATTTTTTTTCAAAAAAATAAAAAAAACAATGGAAAAATTTTAGTATTTTTTGTATAATCACAAAGTTTTATGGAGGTTTTATGGGCGTTACTGCAATTTGTGGTGTTAATTGGGGAGATGAAGGCAAAGGAAGAATGGTTGATTATTTTGCCCGTTCTGCTGACTATGTAATTAGATTTCAGGGCGGAAATAATGCAGGGCACACTGTCGTTAATGACTTTGGAAAATTTGCATTGCATTTATTACCATCTGGTATTTTTAATAGAGAAGCAATAAATATTATAGGAAACGGGGCTGTTGTTAATCCTGCTGCTTTGATAAAAGAGATTGAAGAGGTAGAGCAAGTAATTGGAAGTATAAATAATTTTTATCTATCCGATAGATGTCATATTATTTTTCCATTCCATATTTTACTTGATGAATACGAAGAAGAAAGATTAAAAGACAATAAATTTGGTTCTACCAAAAGAGGTATAGCTCCTGTTTATAGTGATAAGTATCTCAAAATTGGTATATTAGCTTCAGATTTATTAAATAAAGATTATCTATCTAAAAGGATAAAGAATAATCTTGATATAAAAAATCAAACTATTAAATCAATTTATAACAAACCAGAAGTAAATATTGAAGAAATGGTTGAATGGGGTTATTCAAACGGTAAAAAAATTGAAAAATATATAAAAAATGTTATTCCACTTTTAAGAGATGCTGTAAGAAGTGACAAAAAAATTCTGCTTGAAGGGCAACTTGGAGCTTTAAGAGATATTGAGTTTGGAATTTATCCTTATACAACTTCATCATCTCCTATCGCAGGATATGCTGGGGCTGGCTCTTCTATTCCACCTTATGAAATAAAAAGAGTTATTGGTGTTATGAAGGCTTATTCTAGTTGTGTTGGAGAAGGACCTTTTGTTACAGAATTATTTGGTGAAAAAGCAGAAGCAATAAGAAAAAAAGGCAATGAATATGGTGCTGCTACTGGACGCCCAAGAAGAATTGGTTGGTTTGATGCTGTTGCAAGTAGATATGGTTGTGAAATATTAGGGGCAACTGAAGTTTCTTTAACTTTACTTGATGTACTTTCTGGTGAGGATGAAATTAATATTTGTACAGAATATAAAACGAATGATGAAATTATAGAAGATTTTCCTACAACTCAAAAGCTTTATGAATCAAAACCACAGTATATTACAATGCCTGGTTGGAAAGAAGATATTACTGGCATTAGAAGTTTTTTTGATTTGCCAAAAAATGCTCAAAATTATGTTCTAAAAATTGAAGAATTAATCCAAGTAAAAATAAAATATATATCAGTTGGTCCAAGAAGAGAACAATTGATAAAAAGATAATTAATTTTATCCTATTGGGAGGCTATTACACAAATATTCCTTAAGCCTCCCATAAAATTAATCTATGCTAATCCTGTTTACATTGCTCCATACAATACAAAAGGAGACCAATAAAAAGGGGCAGCATATTTAGGGTATTTTTCTCTATATTCTTTTTTTGTCTCTCTTAATGCTTTATGATGAGGAATGCCAGTTTTAATCTTATTTAAGAATATTTTGATAAATGTTTGCGTTGACTCATCGCCAATACTCCATAGAGTTACCAAAACACTCGAAGCACCTGCAAGCATAAAACTTTGAGATAAGCCAGCTAGTCCTTCCCCACCTTCAATTTTACCTTTCCCAGTCTCACAGGCAGATAAAATTACAAAATTATTATCAAGTTTTAAATTTATAATTTCGTTAGAATTTAAATAACCGTCGTCAACTATGCCATAGTTATTTAGATCTTGCTCATTTATTTTTTCTGGTAAACTTAGTACTAAGGAAGACATAAGAGGGTTTTCTTTTTCAATGTAACCGTGTACTGAAAAAAGAATAATGTTTGCTTTTTTTAACTCTTCTGTTTCTGATAAAAATTTAATTTTTTCTTCACTGACTAAACTTCCGATAAAACTTTTGTTATTTGGGAATATTCCGTTAGCAATCATTATTTCATTCTTTGAAAATGGCAAATCAACCCAATTTAGTATTTTTTGGTTGTAATAATTAGATAAATTTCGCCCTTCCTCTTTTTTTCTATATTCTAATGGAATATCTTTTACCATGAAGGATAAATCATTCTCAGTCATAGGATTTTTTCTAATAAATTTTTTGTTGTCATTGGTATCTTTTGATAAATAAAACGGATAACTTGCACCACCAAAAGCGATTAAATCATAACTTTTTGTATTAAGAGAATTTGTTTTATTTTTTAATAAATTTAAGGCAGAAAGCGATTGAATATAGGTTAAATTATATTTATCACCAAGATAATAACTATTATTTTTTCTGAAATCTTTTACTATTATACTTTCAATTGGCATTGTCCATAAATTTCCATCTGGGCAAAAATAAATATTTTGGGTATTTTTTAACTCATCTTGAATTTCTTTTGTAAATAATCGTTCTGCAAAATAGCCATAAAGGTTTTTAATAGAATCCATTACTTCATCTTTACTTTGCTTGCTTTTATTTCTTTCTAAAATTACACCTCTTGTTTTAATATTAGCGTTATTATTTAATAAAGTTAAATCAATTTTACCTTGAGTAAATAAAGAATTAATTCCAGCCAAATAAGAGTCACTATCTATTTTATAAGAATAATAAAGGCTATTATTTAATAATTCTGCATAGTTATCTATATTTTCATCAAGTTTTATAACTTTTGGTTCTTTTTGACCTTTTTTTGCAATAAAAACATAATTTTTTTCAGAAACAAAAAACATTAAAAAAACATCTTTTTCACCCAACAATTTTTCAATATCATCAAATTGCAATATTTTTGGATTTTTAAAATTTTTAAACTCTTTGTATTTACTTTCTATACTGAGAGTAAATTCATCTAAATCTTTGTTGATTTTATTTAATTGTTCTTGTAAAGAAATAATTTCTATAATATTTAAACAATTATCAATTTTTTGTGATAAAAAATTTATTTTATTTGTCAAATTAGTATAATTTTTTACTTCTGCTTTTGCTACATTAACTTTTTGTAAAGCATTTTTTATAGAAAGGCTATTTAAAAATGATCGAGACCTTGATTTTTCATAAATATTAAAAGCATCTCTAAATTTTTTTTCTTCAATAAAAGAAAGAGTTAGAAATCTGTACGCTTGTTCAGTATTATAAAAGAATGATTTATTTTTTTCGTCGTATGGATTGGTATAATTTCTAATTTTTTCTACGATATTTATTGATTTAGTAAGATTATCAATAGCAGATTTGTAATCTTTTAAATTATAATATGAAATACCAGTATTTATAAAAATAAATGCTTTTTCTCTATCATTTGGATTGTAATTTTTCATAGTTAGAGATTTATTTAAATATTCTAATGATTTTTCGTAATTTTTTTGGTTGAAATATGCAATGCTAAATAAATTATTTAGGTTAAAAATGGATCGCTCATCATTTATGGATTGAGAAAGAGTGTAAGCTTCCGAAAATTTGTCGATTGATAGGGTAGGGTTGGTGTTTAAAAATATTTCACCATAGCTTATTAATGCTTTTATTTTAAATGGAATGTTTTTTTCCTGATTTCCAATTTGATTTAAACAAATTTCAAGTAATTTTATTTTTTCTTCTGGATTTTTAGAAATTTGAGTTCTAATTAAATAATATCTTGAAATTATCTCTTTATCAGAAGAAAGTAGTATTTCTTCTTCATATTTTAGTATCTGTTGGGTATTTAGAGTTATATCTTTCATATTCACATAAATATCAACTATTTCATTTAATATATTTATATATTCAGTCTTATTTATATCCTTTAAAGTATTTGCAGCCTCATTTAAAAAAAATAAAGCTCCATTGTAATCTCCTTGTAATTTACATATAAATCCTTTTCCTTTTTTTACAAATGCAAGTTCTTCTATCATATTACTTGATGTAAAAAATTCTTCACTTTCATAAAAATATTTATTTGCACTCTCAATATTTTGATTGTAATACAATTCTAAAAAACCAAGATTTGTAATCCATTTATATTTTTGTTCTATATATTTATTTTTGTCTTCTTTTTTTAATTTATCGTATAAATTTATAGATTTAAGATAATATTCAATAGATTGTTTCATATTATATGCTTTTTCAAAACATTTTGCAGAGGCAGAATAAGAAAGCATTGATTCTTTAAACATATTTTCTTTTTCAAAGATATTGCCCCACTTTAAATATAGAAAAGCTGCTTCGCCAAACATTTCTTTATCAACAAAAGATTTTATTTTTTCGTTATCGTTTTTATAATCTTTTACATCTATTGCTGAGTATAGATGTAAAATCACAAATAAAAAAACTAAAACTATATATTTTTTAATTTTTTTCATTAAAAATCTCCATATTACTCTTAATTATCAAGTTAAATAACTATATGAGTAATTATTATTTATTCATCTGATAGCATTACTATAAATGTGTCTAGTCCACCTATGTTGTTTTGGTCATTCAAATTACCTCGTGTTTCTCCAGTGATATAATAAAAATCGAGTCCGACACAAAGACCATAGCATTCGTCATCCTTTGGAGTACCATACATTTTTACAAATTGTTTATTGCCGTCTGTATCGTATTTAGCAAGGAATATATCAGCACCACCATTATTACTAAAACCTTCAAAACTACCTTTTGTTCTACCTGTAACATAAACGCTGTCCAGTCTTGCAAATATGTAGTATCCATAATCATTCGCCTGAGTACCAAGAAGTTTTACCCACTTCCTATTGCCATCAACATCATATTTCATGATAACTACATCACTATCACCTTTATTTGATAATCCCGCAAAATTGCCTTTTGACTCACCTGTAATATAAACTCCATCAAGCCCAGCAGAAACACTATAAGCATAGTCAGCTTCTTTTGTTCCTACAAGTTTTGACCAAATTTTATTGCCAGAACTATTAAGTTTTGCAATATAAATATCACTTTGCCCATTGGATTGTAAACCGTCTATATTTCCAATGGATTGTCCAACTACATATATATAATTATCAATTGCAGATATTCCATTTGCTTCATCGTGTGAAGAACTACCTATCATTTTAGTCCATTTTTTATTTCCATTAAAATCGTATTTCGCAACAAAAATATCCCAAAATCCGTTATTTTTTTGCCCATCAAGTTCACTTTCTGTTGTTCCAGTTATATATACTCCATCATCTGCTATTGTAATAGACCTCGCTTTATCTTTTACTGGAGTTCCTAATAGGCGAGTCCACATTCTACTGCCATTAAAATCATATTTTGTTATAAATACATCTGCCTCTCCATTATTTTTTTGTCCATCAAGATCGCCTCTTGTGTAGCCAGTAACATAAATTCCGTCTTTTCCTGCACAAATACCTGTTCCACCATCGTTATCTGTACTACCAAATTGTTTTGTCCAAACTCGTTGTCCTGCAAAATCAACTTTCATCACATAAATATCAGAATCCCCTTGATTTTCATTGCCATAAAGTCCACCGTAAGTATAGCCTGTTACAAAAATTCCATCAATACCTATTGCAATACTTTGTCCAGAGTCAGTAACTTTAGTCCCAAGTAACGCTGTCCATTTATTTTTTTTCATCAATTCTTTTTTTCGTTTTTCTTCTTCATATAATTTTGTTAAAAAATCTTCCTCTGCCTTAATTTTTTTGTCTTCTTCCATTCTAATTTTTTCTAATTGTTGTTGCCTTTTTTCTCTTTCTCCAATAAGAGTTTCTATTCTTAATTTAGTTACTTTATAATATTCTTCCTCTATGTAAGTGTCATTATAAGATCGCTCAAGAATATCTAAAGCAATTTCAAACTCACCATCAGATATACATTTTTCAATAAGAGCTTTAGCCTGAACTCCATTAGAAATTTTTGAATAAAATTTATCTGCTGTTCTTTTCATTTCTTCTTGTAACTCTTTATCAGAAAGATTTCTTTTTACAGATTTTACAAGTGAAACTTTGACAATACTAACTTCATATTGGTCTGTAAATTCATTTGCAAGCATTAGTGTAAGATTTTCATCAAATATAAACTCTTCATTAGTAGAATCTTCCTCATTATTAGATTTATTTTTTATTTTTTTCTTAATTTCAGATAAATTTGTTGAAATTTCTTCTTGTTTTTCTTTTTTTAAATCTTTCTCATAAGCTTTATTTGCATAAAAATCTGCTTTTTCTTTATTACCTTTGATTGTTTCAATAATAGATTTTTCAAGATATAAATTGGGATCCATTTCATCGTTTTTTTCTTTTTGGGATAGAATATTATCGTTTATGGTAATATAAAAGTTTTTTTGGGTATTTTTATATTTATTTAGAGTGTTAAGTTCGATTATTTTAAATTTTTCTTTTTTTTTGGATGGTGACATAATAAAATCGCTAATTGATTTAATTATGTTTATTACTGGATTTTGTTCTACACCAAACAATTGAGATGTTGCTAAAAATCCTATAAATAAAAATATACAAATTTTTTTCATTTTTTTGCTCCATCAGCAAGTTCTTTTTCTTCTGCTTTGCTCATAGCATCCAAAAAATTATTGTAATATTTGTTTGCAAAATATAGGTTTTTTAAGGCTGGTTGAAAATCGTTTTTTTCTATCATAATTTTTTCTATATTCTCATAAATTTTACACATTTCTATCTGATTTGTAATTGCATCTTTTAAATTTGCATCTTCTGTTTTTAAAGACTCAAAATAAATCTTTGCTTCTTTGAATATAACAATCGCTTCATTTAATAAAGATTTTACTTCCTCATCTGAAATATTTTGATTTGATAATGCAATATTAAATTTTTCAAATATTTCTACTTCTTTTGCAATAATTTGAGATGAAAGAATTGTTTTAGAATCAAATTTTTCTTCTTTTTTAGAACAATTTATAATAATAAACAAAATCATAATCAGCAAAAATATTTTTTTCATAGTTTTTCCTTTATAATAATCCGTGTTATGTTATGGTATAATCGTATAAACACAAGAAGATTGAGCAATTGTTTCATTTTTTGAGCCTTTAACGCTTTCTATTATTACACCCCTTAGAGATTCGCTATTAAATACTGGTAATTGGTTTTCATATTCTATATTTGTGACAAAATCTTTTGTGCTTGCAATTGCAACAAGCATTTCAGAACCATAAGGTGCAGAAAGTTTTAATTTAAAAGAAGAATAATTTGGGTCTCCAATTTTATAAACCTGATTTTTCTTAATAAAATTATTTTTGTCATAATAATTTGGGAAAAGTAAAATTGCATTTCCATCAGCAGAAACAAGATAAATTCTTAAAAAACAGTCTTTATTTGAGAGAAAATGAGGTATTAAATACTCTCCATCTTTATAAGTGGAATAATCACCTTTATTAGCCCAAATTTTAATGTTAAAACTCTGATTTTCAAATATATTCGACAATTGAGCATATTTTTTTGTAAAATCATCAACATTGTCTGGTATTAGCTTTATATTTTTAAAAATCGATTTTTTTACGCTAAACATAGAACTTACTATATATTTTTTTTCTTTTAAGTCATAAAGCTTTAGTTCGAATTCTATTTTATCATTTGTATCCCAATAATTACCACTAATAAATCCTTGCACATCTTTATAGAGATTATCCAAAGCATCTGATTTTTCGATTGTAACACCTCTATTTTCTAAACCTGATTGGTCAAGGTATTGATTAAATTCTGGATTTTGATATTCAGAGATAAAACCAAGATTTGTAAAACAACTTGATATTTTACTCCTTAAATACCCGCTTATTTCCCCAGAATACTTTTTACTTTTAAAATTAAAGTTAGATATTGTTAAACTTTTAATTTTGGGAAATTTATTATTAATTTCTGTAAATATTTTTTTTAACTCAAAGCCAATAGGGTCAATGTTTTTTTCAATTAAATCCCTCGCTTTTTCTTTGTCTATACTTGCAAGTATATACCAAACTCTTTTTTTCTTATCCTGATATTGTTCTTCAAAAACAACACCTTCTATCTCTGTTTGGCTTTGAACTTGCAACTCCGATTTTATGTATTCTTCTGTTTGACTTTTGTTATTTTTTTCTACAGATATTAATCTTTGTTCCATTGTAGATTTTATTTCTGATATTATAAAAGTAGAAATATTTTTCAGAGCATCTTTTTTTGCTAAATCAAGCCCTTCGTTATCCTTGCCAAATTTATATTGATATATACCAACTGCATAAATTTTTTTGTCAGTTTCTGGTATTTTTTTAATCCAGTCTGGTTCTTTTGCTGTGGTGGAATATATATTTATAACAAAAAATAATAGAAAAAAACTTAGATTGATTGGTTTCATTAATTTAATCCTTAATTAAAACAATTTTATTTTATTATACAAATAATTCGTTATAATAAAAAATAGCAAATATTGCTAATTTTAATATAAATATATATAATATGGTAAATTATAAAAATTCATAGCCTATTTTATATAATTATATATCAAAAAGCTAAAAAGTCAATAAAATCCTATAAATCAAATTTTATAAGTATTGCAAAAACAAAAGAAATAAACTATAATAAACCCATAATAAATCTATTTTTAGAGGAGATATAGAATGGCAAAAAAAATGTTTATTCTTTTATTTTTTATTCAACTTTTTTCATTACAACTTTTTTCAGAAGTTTTACTTATTACAGATGGAAGTGTAATTAAAGGTAAAATTGTAAAAATGGATGAAGATAATTTTGTAGTCTTATCAAGTTACGGCGAAATTGTAGTAGAAAGAAAAAAAGTAAAACAATTTTTTCAAACTGATGAAGAATATCAAAATTATTTAAATCAACAAAAAACTAAAGATTCTTCTGGTATAGTTCAACCTGATAAAAAAGATTCTAACCTTGAGTCTGTTTTTAACAAAATGTTAGAAGAAGAAAAAAGAAAAAAAGAACTTGAAAAATTAAAAATTCAAAGTGTTTTCTGGTGGAGTCCATGGCTTGGATTTACATGGGAGTTTAAAAAAGATGGACTTATTTTAGCTGGAAAAGAAGCGATATTAAACGCAATGACTGAAGTGCCTGAAGCACAGGAACTTTACAAAAAATACTGGAATATTATGGCTGGTGGTTGGGTACTTTATGGTATTGGTTTAGCAGTAATTTGTTTAAGCCCCTTACCATTGTTAGCTTTAATAAATAATACTAAAGTTACTTCTGCACCTTTTATAGGTGGGTTAGTTGGATTTAGTGTTATGATCACTGGTGGAACTATAATGTCTATTATTGGCGTAGCAGTTGCGTATGTATATAATAGAAAAAGAGGTGAAGCAATACAATTGTATAATAACGAAATAGAGAAAAAATTTTCTCTTTTAAAAAGTAGTGATATTATACTTGTTTTTGATCCAGCAATATCTCTTGATAAAGATATAAATCCAGTTATTGGGCTAAATTTTAACTTAAAGATGTAATTTTTCATTATTTTAAGAGGATTAATAAGTCTTTCTCGGAGGACACAAATAACACGAAGAAAATACAATAAAAAAGATAGTTATGATTAAAAACTCCAATATATTTAAAATATTATCTATTTTATTGAAATTTTATCAAATTCTTCGTAAAACTAGTGTCCTTCGTCTTAAAAATAAATATAAAAGGCTAATTATGGACGAAAAAGAAAAAATTACAATTCAAACTTATAATAATTATGCACTAAATTTTTCAAATACAATAGCAAAACTTACTAATTATGATAAAACTTACGATGATTTGTTAAAATTAATCCAAAATAATTCAAATTGTCTTGATTTGGCTTGTGGACCTGCAAATATATCTTCATATCTAAAAAAAAATAAACCAGAATTAAAAATTACAGGTATTGACCTATCCATAGAAATGTTAAAAATTGCAAAACAAAATGTACCTGATGGTGTATTTATAAACGAGGATTTTAGAAATATAACTTTTCAAGAAAATACTTTTGATTTGGTAATTTTTGGTTTTGGGTTACCTTATATATCACTTGAAAACTTTGAGATTATTCTTTCAAAAATAAAATGGATTCTAAAAAAAGATGGATTGTTGTATTTAAGTTTTATGGAAGGAGATAAAAATCGTTTTGAAAAAACAAGTTTTTCTGCAAATGATTTAATATATATTTTTTATCATCCAAAGGATAAAGTAGAATTATTATTAAAAAATAATAATTTTAAAATTATTAATAATTACCAACTCGATTATTTAGAAAAGAATGGAGATATATCAAAAGATTTAATTTATTTATCAAAAAGATAAATATTTTATGATTTTTTTATTATTTTCATTTTTTAGGTACGTCCCTCTGGGACAGACCTAAAGTAGTTTTTTGTTTTTTATAAAAATTTAAAAAAATCATCAATGAAAACAAATAATTCTGCGATATAATTTATATTTTAACAAAGACATTCCTCCTTTTTATATATTTTTTTTCTTTACAATATTAATTATACCACGAAAAAGGAGGAATTTATTTTAAATCGAAATTCGGTTTATTAGATTATAAATCTAATGAATTTACCAAGTTTTAACATTATTTCTTAATAGAAATAGAAATTCCATCTCCAATTGGTAAAAATTGGGTGAAAAATGATTTGTCGTTTGAAAGGGTTTGGTTGAATTCTTTTAGTAATGCAACGCCTTTTTCGTATTTTTCGGGAAGGTTTTCTTCGATAATTTTTCCGTTAAAGAAAATGTTGTCGCAAATTATTATTCCATTAGGGTTTAATCTATCTTTTATAATTTTAAAATAATCAATGTAGTCTTTTTTTACAGCATCGATAAAAACTAAGTCAAATTGGTTATTATTTTGTTTAAAAAAGTCAAAAGCATCAAGATTTAGTAAATTTAATGTTGAATTTTCCAATTTTTTTAATAATCTCGTGCCTCTTTCATATCTTTTTTTATCTCTTTCGAGTGTTATAAAAATTTCTTGTGAGATTAAGTCTTTTTGGATAAAAAGTGCTGATACTCCAGACCCAAATCCAATTTCTAACACATTTTTTGGTTGTTTTAAAAAACTAATTAAATTCAAAAACAATGCTACATCAAATCTTATTGCAGGGATAAAATAAATATTCTCAAAGCCTACAACTTCATCGTAGAATGTTTTTAACTGAGTATTTTCGTTTAAATTTTGTAAATAAAAAAATATTTTTTCGTAATCCATAAAATATATACCAACAGTTTTTTGTTTGTCAAAAATTCTAAAAATTAAATATAGTTATTGTCTATAATTATACAATTTAATCTGTAACAATCTGATTTATCAGTGTTATATAATTAAAATTTTTTTGTTAATTGTCAATCCATTTTTTTAAATTTATGAGTTTATTTTTTGATTTTATTGACTTATAGCTTAAAGAATTGTATAACACAGATTAGAACGGATTAACTCAGATTGGCACAGATTATATAACACAGATTAGGACACGGATTGGTGTTGTACTATAAGATTATAGGCGTTTGTAAAAATATTTAAAATTTATTGGAATTTTTTATTTTTTTAATTATATTGTTATTTGATTTTTTATTAAAAAATTTGAAATTTTAATTTATTCAAAAAAATAACTTAGATAAATCGTAAGGGGAAATTATGTCTTTTTTAACAAAATTATTTGGATCTGAAAATGAAAGATTCATAAAAAAAATACAGCCAATTATTGAACAAATAAATAGTTTAGAACCGGATATTAAAAAACTTTCAGATAAACAAATGAAAGAAAAAACAACTGAGTTTAAAAATAGATTAAAAAATGGAGAAACTCTTGATGATATTCTACCAGAAGCTTTTGCTTTAGTTAGAGAAGCTGCTTGGCGTACACTTGGACAAAGACATTATGATGTTCAGTTAATAGGTGCTTATACGCTTCATAAAGGTAGAATTGCCGAAATGAAAACAGGTGAAGGTAAAACACTTTCTGCAACTCCAGCTGTTTATATAAATGCTTTGGAGGAAAAAGGAGTTCATGTTGTTACTGTAAACGATTATCTTGCAAAAAGAGACTCTGAGTGGATGGCTCCAATCTATCATTTTTTGGGGCTTACAGTTGGTAAAATCCTAACAAATATGGAAAATGATGAACGAAGAGAAAATTATGCAATGGATATTACTTATGGTACGAACAATGAGTTTGGATTTGATTATTTAAGAGACAATATGGTTTGGGACAAAGAATTTAAAGTCCAAAGAGGGTTTAATTATTGTATTGTAGACGAAATTGACTCTGTTTTAATCGATGAAGCAAGAACACCGCTTATTATATCTGGTCAAGCAGAAAATGACACAAAGCATATTATAAATGCAAAAAAACTCCTAACATTCTTTAAAGAATGTGAAAAAAATCCAGATGGAAGATACCCAGATGAAGCAGACCCATTCAACCCACAAAAACCTGTTGGTGATTATAAAATTGATGAAAAATCAAAAAATGTTACTTTTTCAGATGACGGTATGAACAAACTCGAAAAACTTTTACAAGAAAGAAATGTAATTAAAGGCTCATTATATATTCAAGAAAATTTTGAATATGTTCATTATATGACACAAGCTTTAAGAGCAAATTATATGTTCAAAAACGAAGTTGATTACCTTATTAGAGATAATGAAGTTCAAATTATAGATGAACATACAGGTAGAGTTTTACCAGGTAGAAGATATTCAGATGGTTTACATCAAGCTATTGAAGCAAAAGAAAATATTACAGTTCAAAGAAGATCAAAAACATTCGCATCAATTACATTTCAAAATTTCTTTAGAATGTACAAAAAACTTGCTGGTATGACTGGTACTGCTGATACAGAAGCAGGCGAATTTAAAACAATTTATAATCTCGATGTTACTGTTATTCCAACAAATGTACCACTTGCAAGAGTTGATAACTCAGATAGAGTTTATTTAACATTTAAAGATAAAGCAAAAGCAATTGTTGAAGAAATTAAAGAATTAAATAAAAAAGGACAACCAATTCTTATTGGTACTATAAGTGTAGAAAGATCAGAAATTTTTAGTAACTTATTAAAAAAAGCAAATATTAGACATAATGTTTTAAATGCAAAAAACCACGCGCGTGAAGCCGAGATTGTTGCTGAAGCGGGTAGAGTAGGGGCTGTTACAATTGCTACTAATATGGCAGGTAGAGGTACAGATATTAAACTCGGTGGTGAAAGAAAATATGATGAGGCTTTTGAAACAATTTTACAAGAAGAAGATATTAGCGAAAATGATAAACACATTCTACTTGATGTAAAAGAATTAATTGATAGAATGAAACTTACTGAAGCAGAAGCCTTGATGGAAAAACTTGGAAGCACAGCAAAAAAAGGCACAAAAAATATTCTACAAGCAGCTTATGATTGGATTGAAGAAAATAAAAAGGTTAAAGAAGTTGGCGGTCTTTTTATACTTGGTACAGAAAGACACGAAGCAAGAAGAATTGACAATCAGTTAAGAGGTAGGTCAGGTAGACAAGGAGACCCGGGAGAAAGTAGATTCTATATTTCTATGGAAGATGATTTGATGAGACTCTTTGGTGGAGAAAGAATTCAAAAAATCTTAGCGGGTTTTGGTATGGATGAAGGCGAATTAATAGAACATCCTTGGATTACTGGTGCAATAGAAAAATCTCAAAAAAGAGTAGAAGCAAGAAACTTTGAAATTAGAAAGCACTTACTCGAATATGATGATGTGTTAAATAAACAAAGAGTTTATATTTATCAAAAAAGAGATGAAATGCTTGAAGATGAAAACATAATCGAAAGAGTTATACAAACTTCTGAAGAAATTCTTGAAGATTTAGTTGACGATTATTTTCTTAATTTGAAAAAATCAAATGAATTTGCTTATTTAGAATTAATAAAAGGATTAAAATCAAACTTTTTTATAGAACCAGTTGAAATTATAAGAAAAAATCAAAATGATCCAAAAACTCTTTATTCAAAACTTGAAGTAATTATTAAAGAAGAATTAGAACAAAAAGATAAAATTTTAGGTCATCAATACTTAAATTTAAAATTAAGAGAATTATATTTATATTTAATAGATAAGTCTTGGCAAGATCATCTTGAAAATATGGAACAGTTAAGAGAAGCAGTTTATTTAAGGGCTTATTCTCAAAAGAATCCTTTGATAGAATATAAAATTGAAGGTTCTACAATGTTTGAAACAGTTATACAAAAAATTAGAGATAGCGTTGTAAATCAAATATTTAAAATTAAAATTGAAACTGTTTCTGTACAACCAAATTATGGTGCTTATTCAACTCAACATGCTGATTATTCAAGCTTTAGTGGTGGTGATAAAGCCAATGCTAAACAAGGAGGTCAAGAAAATGAACCAGCACCAAGTATGAATGCTACGATACATTCTACAAAAATAGGAAGAAATGAACCTTGCCCTTGTGGAAGTGGTAAAAAATATAAACATTGTTGTGGTAAGTAGCATAATTAAGCGTTTTTTGATAATAAAATTTTATGGATAAGCACAGAATTTTAACAAAACGGCATAAATCCCTGTTAATCTAATAAAATCTATGCTAAATCCGTGTTATAGGATATTATATATGAAAATAGGTTTATTAAATGGTCCAAATTTAAATTTACTTGGCAAAAGAGAACCGGGAATTTATGGAAATTTTAATCTTGATGATATTTATAATAGATTAAAAGAAATTGCTGGTAAAGATAACGAAATAATAGCTTTTCAATCAAATATTGAGGGAGAGTTAATTAATTTTATACATCTTTCAGTTGATAGAGGAATAGATTACATTATTTTTAATCCAGGTGCTTATACTCATACTTCAATTGCACTTAGAGACGCTATTAGTGGAGTTGACGCTAAAGTTATTGAAGTTCATATTTCTAATATTCATAAAAGAGAAGAATTTAGGCATAAATCAATGACTGCTTCTGTTTGTATAGGTCAAATTTCTGGTTTTGGTATTCATTCTTATGAAATGGCATTGAATTATATATTGAGTATAAAAAATTCAAAAAATAAATAATAATATTTCTTTTTATGCTCATAAAAGCGGCATTTAAATAAATGTCGCTTTTTTTATTAACTTTTATTTAGTTTTTAATTGTTTTACAATATATTCCAAGTTTTCTGAGTTTTCTATATTTTTTATACTCATTTCGGTAATTAATTCAGATGCTTTATGAATATCAAATATCCTATGATTAATTTCTTCAATACCATTTTTAGAATCTTTTGATATAAAAGTTATTTGGTTAAAAGATTGGATTATTTCATTAATTTTAATTTTAGTGGTATCACTCGATTTTTTTATTTTATTTGTAGAATTAATCAGAGTATCCAACGATTTTAATATTTTTTCGCCATCAGTTGATAATTTTTTTGTACCATCTGTTATTTCTAATATACTTAAAGAAATATCTCTAATATTTAATGTCATATTTGTTAATATGTTACCAGTTTTTTCTATTACTTCTTTGGATTGAAGAATTTCTTTAATTACCTCTTTTAAAGAAATTGAAATTTGTTTTGAATTAATTCCTGTTGATTCTGATAGTTTTCTTATTTCATCAGCTACAACAGAAAAACCTTTGCCAAATTCTCCTGCATGAGAGGCTTCAATTGCTGCATTCATAGATAAAATATTAGTTTGATTAGAAATATTGTCAATTACATTTAGTAAATCAATAATTACACTAGCTGAATTTGAAACTTTATTTATGATTGAAATAGATTGTTCCATTAATTCTTCGCCAGATATTGTTAATTTTTCCAAATTTTTTACTAATTGATGTTTATTATTAGAGATATTAGAGATATTTTGGATTGAAGTTATCATATTTTTAATATGCTTCGATGAATCCTTTATCTCTTTGGATTGTGTAAGAATTAATTCTAATAGATAAGAAATAAAATCATTAAAAGATAATGTTAGATTATTAGATTTTAATATTTCGTTGTCTAAATTAAAAATTTGAGATTTAATATTTTCTATATTTATTCTAATTTCTTCTAAACTAGCACTTGATTCTTCTGAGTTAGCTGATAGATTTTTAGATATATTATGAGTCTGCTCTATTGATGTATTTAAATAATCAACAATTGATTTTAAAGTAGAAATATATTTATTAAAATGTTTAGCTAAATTACCAATTTCATCTTTATTTTTTATTTCAATATATTTAGTTAAATCAATTTTTTCGGTTGATATGTTGTTTAGAATACTCTGAATTGGCTTTGTTATAGAAAGTATTATATTTATCATAATAATAAAACTAACAATAAGAGATAATAAAATAACTATAAGTAAATAAATATTAATTAATTTTTCTATATCATCTTTTTCTTGAATTATTTTCTTTTCATAGCTAGTAAAATAATTTGAAATATCGTTTAATATTGGAATGATTTTATTTTCAAGAATTGGATAAATTTTATTTTTTAAAATATTTTTTGCTTCTATTTCTTTTTGTCGTATAGGTATTGAACTTTTTATTATATCATTAATTTCTTTAGCTCCTTCATGAAGATAATGATGTGGTGTTTTTAGTTCTTCAATTTTTTTTACAAATTCTTGATAATTTGATAGTTTTTTTAGTTCATTTCCGTATATATATTTTCCCAAATTGCAATTTTTATCGTTTAACTCACCATCAAAAGGCAAAAGTGTATCTTTAAGTAAAATATCTTTTAGTTTGCCAACCCATTTATAATGCTCTATTTCTTTAACTTTAAAAAAAAGTATCTGCTTTTCTATTTCAGCATATTCATTAAAAATATTTTTTTGGAGACTTAATAAATATAGAAAAGTAAAAGAAAGGATTAAAATTAAAAACATCATTATAGTAAAACCTATAATAAGTTTATACTTAATTTTTAAATTATTTACTAGCATTAATTTTTTCCTAAAAATAAAAATTCAATTATTTATACTAAACAGAAATTTTTATAAAATCATCATTATTATTAATATAATAATAGTAGTATTTATATTAAAATTACAAAAAAATCAATATATTTTTAATAAATTATTAATTATTAATAAATTATTGGTTGATTTTTACTGTTAAATATTATAAATTTAACCATAGTGCCGGTGTAGCTCAATGGTAGAGCAATTCACTCGTAATGAATAGGTTGAGAGTTCGATTCTCTTCACCGGCTTTTAAATTATTAAAAAAAAAATTAATTTTTTTTTAAAAAAAATTAATATTTGTTTTTTATAATTACGAAAAAAATGGTATAATGATTCCTAAGGAAAAATATTTATGGACGAGATACAAAAACAATTTGATGAATTATTTGAAAAAATAGATTCCCTTTATCAAACAAAGACTTCTTCTAAATTTAAAATAACCCTAAAGGGTGCTGCAA
>Ga0209518_1000982_pt1 | contig 33694 bp, 43 predicted proteins | sample RifGroB1_FD_183993 | JGI IMG/M metagenome (GOLD analysis project Ga0209518, IMG submission 183993) | Groundwater microbial communities from Rifle, Colorado, USA - Groundwater B1 (SPAdes) (version 2) | ecosystem: Environmental > Aquatic > Deep subsurface > Groundwater | place: Rifle, Colorado...
TAGCACTATGCTTGATCTGGCCGCTGTTGAAAAGTCCAACGCTACCCTCGGCATGAAGGAAGTGTTTGGTAAGGAAGTGCTTACGTTCCGTGGCATCCCAATCAAGGAATGTGATGCTCTGCTCGAGACTGAAGACGTATTGACCTAATTAGTTACTTAACCCCTGAAAAGGAGTATTACAATGATTATTGACGCTTTGAATCTGTGGTATGACGACGCAGCGTACGACGCTTCCGTCACTGTTCTGGACCTGGGCACGACTCGCCCTGGTCCCGGTGAGCCCTATCGGTGTTTTATCACCTGCGCTAATGCTGATATGGCCGGCCTTACGGCTCTTACCGTTACCGATGGTGCAACCAATGCGGCAGCTGATGGCCACAAAGTTTATACCCTTTTGGCGGCTACCTTGAACCTTGGCACGTTCTTCTTCGAACTATCTCCGGACACTGCTCGGTACGTAAAACTGGCTCTCACTGGCGCCAGCGCTGGTACGGGTATCACTGCTGGTCTCGTCACCGGCCAGCAGACTAACCGGTAATAAAACTAACCGAGGAGGGGGATTAAGTTCCCCCTCCTTTGGAGGATAAAATGGCTGAACCAGGAACAAAAGAAGCGCCTAAGGCGCTAGTAGCAATTAAAGTACCGCCAGTAAAACAGTACGTATGTACTCGTGATTGTTTTATGAAGCATGAGACAGAACGCGCAGTACGCTATAAACCCGGTCAGGTAGCTAATTTCAAAGAGGCTCCTAAATTTCATTTCTCAGCTGTGAGTGAGATTGAGGTTGATTTTGCTACAGCCTCTGAAGAAGTGCTTACTGCAAGTACTTCTTGGACCCATGATGACCTTGTAGCATTCGCTAAGGAGACCTACAATATTAACCTTGCGAAATCAGCGAGTAAAGAGACTCTTATCAAAGAGTTCATTGACGCTCGATTCCGTAACGTGGATATAAAGCATGGCCGCTAACAGCGATATAAGAATGTGCAATATGGCCCTAGCTAAGCTAGGTGGGGCCCTCATTACTGATTTTGATGAGGGCACTAAAGCCTCCAGATTGTGCAAAGTATTGTACCCGATGCTCCGGGATGAACTCATCTCGGAGCACTCGTGGTCTTGTATGCGCAAAGTAGCTGTGTTGAGTCTTCTTGACGCTGAGAGCGACATAGGCACATACGTGTATCAGTTGCCCGCGGACTGTATACTGCCTATAGACCTCCTCCCATTGGGCAGTGTAGACGCCTGGCACTTGGTTGGTAGCACAGTAGTAACCAATGTAGCCGATGCATCTCTTATTTATACCTATAGTAACACGAACCCTGAGACTTTTAACTGGCCTTTTATGCGGGCTTTAATAAGCAGACTCATCGTGTACTTGGCTCCTGGCATAAAAGGTGATTCTGAGTCCGTTGAGAAACTTACTAAAGAAGCTGAGGCTAGAGTAGCCTTAGCTAAAACAGACGATGCTAACATCGGTAGTGAATATACTTATGCCGATAACGATGCTAACAATGACACATTTGTGAACCCAGATGGCTCAGTTACATCGGCTTAAACAAAATTTTACAGCTGGAGTTCTATCCCCGTCATTGGGACTCCGTACTGATTTAGATCGGTATAAGAATGGCTGTAAAACTCTCACAAATATGTATGTTAAGTCCCAGGGGCCTGCTGTACGGCGCCCAGGACTCGAGTTTATATACGACCTTGGTGAATATGATTCAATTAGTTGGACTAGGCGCCCAAGGATAGTTCCCTTTGTATTTGGTACTAATGAGGCCTTCGTACTAGTATTTGTACCTAAACTTGGTGAAGCTTACTACACAATATATGTAGCCAACTCTGAGGGTTTAGTAACAGACTCCGAGGGAGACCCTGTTTTAGTTATTCCTGAGTCAGATAAGGCCGCCACTTGGGCGGTAGGCACTGCTTACACTCTATCAGATTATGTAGTACCAATTACCACAAATGGCTATTATTATAAATGTGTAGATGCAGGCACTTCTCATGCAACTACTGAACCTACATGGCCAACGGGGACAGGATCAAGAGTAACTGATAACGGAGCTATTTGGTTGAATATGGGAGCAGTTACAGCCCCTATTGACTCTAATGAGCCCGGACTTCAGTATACACAAGTTGGAGACATAATCTATGTAGCTTTTGCAAGTGGATCTAGGTCCCCTATAGAAATAAAAAGGAAAAACACGGCCGGCACTGTTTGGGAGTACTTAGAAGTTCCTTTTGACAATTACCCTCAGCAGCCCGGAGGCATATTTACCACTTCATGTTCTGGAGTTACTCCAGCTAACCAAGCTAAATGCGAAAAATACGAGGGCACCTGGGTAACTGGAGGAACTTGTGCCAGTTATGTGATTGAAGACTCAGCCGATTGCACAACTGCAGATGGCATCTGGATAGCTGAATGCAGGAACTACAGGATATTTGACGAGTTATCATGTAATGAAGCGGGTGGTCGTTGGGTAGCCCAGCCTATTTCTACACAGTTTCCATACGGCGGAGACTGTAGAGGAGAGATAATTCCTAGCGAAACTCTTTGCGAGAATATGATTTATTTAGGCCAGTGGTACGAGGCCTGTGAAGCATTTAAAATTGATAACCAAAGCGACTGTGAGACTCTTACAGGAACCTGGACAGCTAGTACCCCTTATTGTCAAACCTGGAAGATTAGGACTAAAACTGACTGCCTGAAAGAAGGCGGTACTTGGGACCCTAAAGGTTCTAAGCCTTGGTGGGGATCAAATTTAGGCTGGCCTACTACTGTGTCTGCATACCAGCAACGACTAGCATTCGGCAGTACATGGAAACGGCCTCAGACTATATGGCTCTCTGCGATTCAGGACTTGTATAACTTTAACACTAGCCCTGGAGATAACGGGTTAGTAGCAGACCAGGCTATGGCGTTCACCTTAGCTAGTGAAGACCAGAATGCTATTAGGTGGATGAAAGCTACCCGTTCACTTCTGGTAGGCACCTATGGTGATGAATGGACTATTGACGGGGGCATTAGCAACGCTATTACTCCTACAAATATTATGGCTCTCCGCCATACTAATCAAGGGAGTGAGAGGGTCCAACCCTTACTTATCGGGCCTGCTGTATTGTTCGTTGAGCGTCTTGGTCGTATTGTCAATGAGCTTGTATACGACTATAATTACCAGAGTTATAAAGTTAATGATATGACGGTATTAGCTCCTCATCTTACCGAGGAGAACTCTATAGTTGATTGGGCCTTTCAGCAGACGCCTAATTCAATTGTATGGGCGATACGTGACGATGGTACGTTACTAGGACTTACTTACCAGAGAGAACAAAAAGTTGTAGCCTGGCATAATCATAATACCGCAGGATACTTCATGTCTATCGGGGCTACTCCAGGAAAGAATAGGGAAACTGATATCTGGGTAGTAGTAGCCAGGCTGAGTGGAATAGAAGGAAATGGCTCTTGGTGCCTAGAAAAATTGCAGACTGAGTTCCGAGGAACAGACACTATGGATAGCCTGTTCTTAGACAGCCACACCATAGTTTTAAATCCAGAGTCATTAACGTTCACGGAGACTCGATTCGCTGGTAAGACTGTTCATGCTATTTGTGACGGTATAGTTCACGCGCCAGTAGTGGCGGATAGCTCGGGTGTATTTACATTAAGCTTTGGCACAAGTAAGGTTGTGTATGGCTTACAGTACATATCTGAACTTATACCTGAGCTGCTGGAACAAGAATTACGAGATGGCACTTCCATGGGCCGTACTCAACGTATAGTTGATGTGAATGTATTATTCAGTAATTCTGTAGGTATGAAGATAGGTGATGGTACTTACTATGAGGATGTGCAGGCTAGAGATGCTTCACAAGATGTGAATACACAGCCTACAACGTTCTCAGGATACCATACAATTAATTTTCCTGAAGGGTATGATTCAGACCCAAGTATAAGCATTATTCAAGAAAAACCACTGCCTCTTACCGTAATAGGCCTAGTAGATACCGTGGAGGTAAATAAATAATGGCTTGGCCTCTTGTAATAATGGCTGCAAGCGCTATATACAGCGGGATATCCTCATATTCTCAAGGGCGGGCTAATTCCAGGGCAGCCCAGGCTTACGCTGATTGGAATGCCACAAATTTAATGGTATTTGGTACTTGGCAGGCTGACGCGATAACCAAGTTCTCTAGGTTTAATGCCGAGTTAACTTTAAGAGGTGCGGCTGCTAACGCAGGGAATGCTTTAGCAGTGGCCCAGTACAACGCGGACTTACAAGACCTCGTAGCCGAACATAACTCCACATTGTTATTGGATGAAGCCACTGGTGTATGGAAAGCCGAAAAACTGGATGAAAAAATCCTCGATCAAAAAATTGCACAGATAGCCGGGGAACAGATAGCTGGATTCGCGGCTTCCAATGTTATAACAAATGAGGGCACTCCTCTTGAAGCCGTCCTTGACACTAAAACTCAAGGAGAATTTGAACGGCACATCATGAGGTATAACGCCGATGAGCAAGCTCGTACTCTTCTTAATGCCGCAACTCAAGGAGAGTGGGAGGCAGACTTAGCTGGAAGTCAGATGGTCTACGAAGCTGAGATGGCTGGAATGAATGCCATGAATAGCGCAAGAGTAACCGCAGCTGGCATGCTAGCCCAGGGTAAATATGACGCCATTATGGCGAAGTACGGGGCTTCTCAAAATGCCCAAAAAGTAGGTATTGAGGGCTCTTTTCAGGCTAGTCAGTATTCTAGAGCTGGTAGTCAGGCTCTGGTATCCAGTTTATTTAATGCCGCTTCTACAGTAGTTAGCGCATCTGGAAGGTCATATGTTCCTAGTACTAGCGGGTTATCGGGTTCTGGATCCAGTTACAACTATAACCCCGTGGCCTCTAATACCAGTAATTTTATGTCTAATTACAGTTTTTATAACACCAACTATGGTTCGTTGCTTACTAACTAGTTATGCCTAAGATACCCGACAGTTATGCCGCGAGTTCTAGAGCGGTAGTAGTAGGCCAAAGGCCATTACAAGCTCGTCTACTCCAGCATTCTGGTGGCATGGATGTAGGCGGTGGTCACCTTAATCCTCGTATAGGGGCTCATAATCCCATACAACTTGATGCCCCTATAGACAGGACTGATCCTACCGAGATAGGTCGAGCGGTAGGCGCCTTAGGCGAAACCTTATTTGACACGTCCTTAAAGATGGCGGAAATGGATGCCGTCACTGAGGCTAAACGAGGAGAGATAGAATTACGGACTAAAATTAATGAGGTAATGTATGAGCGAGAAAACGCTCTGTTTACTAAGTCTGGTAAGGGCTTTATTGATTCAGTTGACGCAGCGAAAACTGAAATAGACCAGTACTGGAACCAAATAAAAGACTCTATGGGTGACAGAGCTAAGTCTCACTTCGTCCTTGAGGGCTTAGAAACCCGTAATACTGCTTTCGCCAGTATAGCTCATAGCTCAGTAGGGCATCGTAGGCAGTATATTGAGGACACCTACGAGGCTTATAACGCCCAAGCACTGACCGAGATCGGCAATAGCTTTAGAGACCCCAAGAGGACTGTTGAGTTAATTAATAAGTACTCTGATAAAATAGCTACTGAATTCCCCGGCCCTGATGGCCGCTTAAAGCAAGCCAAGTTCCAGAATCAAGCTTTTGAAGCCCTAATGAACCAGGCTGTTGTAGACGAAGAATTTGAGTTAGCTGATACTTACTTACAGTATGGCAAGGACGTCGTAAAGTTAGCCTCAGAGCATCCTGAAGAAGCTATTGGTCTATCCATTGAGACCTTGACTAAGATGGAACAGACAGTAATTAGTGGCATGCGGGCTGCAAATGATCGGGCTGAGGTCATGGAGAACAGAGCTCAAGAGAACGCTAGAGAATCTAGGACTCAAGCGTACCTTGGGGCTGTTAGGGCTTTTTACACAGCCACTCCTGAAAAACGGGCATTAATGGAGGCTGGGGTTAAAGCACAATTAGCTACAGCTTCTACTAACCCACACAGTGCTGCACCTAACGTAGATACACTTATTGATACACTGTCATCTTTTAATACCATAAACAACCAAGATGGCGTGGATGAGTCTTCTTCAGTATCCGCGGAGTATAAGGCTAATTGGGAAACATATGCTGGTAGACCTTACACCTATATGAAGGACCCGAGGCTCAAGCCAAAGGATGTGGAAGAGATTGTTTCTTATATGAATACCCGCAAAGACGCGGAAACTAAAGAACTTGAGGGCCAAGCCAAGAGTACCATAGTAGCAGCCTTGCAAGTAAAAGGTCAATTTGATGACCAAGATACTGCTCAGAATTACGCCCTAGAAAAAGTTATGGCTATATACCGGGCTAAAATGCAGTCTGGTCTAGAAAAACTTAGGGCTAGTAATGTGCCTGAAGAAGCCAAACCGGCAACTATACGTGCTCTTCACTCACAAGTATTAAGTTCTGTATCTGAGCAGTTTGTGCCTTCTATTCCTGCGTCATCTAACGGCGAATTCCTGCCCGCCCTGGTTAATGGCTGGAAGTTTTCAGAAGAAGAAAAAGCAAACCCTGAGGCTCTTCAAGCCAAGGCTGATGCGATGACTAGGGCCATAATATTCTCTGTAGACTCTGGTAATATGGATAGAGAAGAAGGTAACGCCCAGTTAGATATCTTAAACTTACATATTAAAACGTACTCACAGGGCGTTTCTTCTGGGTATCTTAAAAATATTACTAAGGGCAAAAAGTAATGGACGCTATTGAAATAGCCCGTCAAAGACTAGCTGAGAAAGATGCTCAGCAAATGCCTATAGCCCCAGGAACACAAGAGGCCGCTCCGACTTCTACTCCGGCTACCCCTGTGCCAGCCCCTACAGGAGCTCCTGCATCTACTCCTACTGATAGTATGGACCAAGGATTAGACGCCTTGTACGCCCAGGATTATATGTACCAGAGGTACAGAAAAGAACTAGGCCTTACTCCACTTAACGCCATTTCCAAGGTCGAGGAGGAGAAGAAGGCCGGAGTTGCTAGTGATAAGCCCTTAGAGTTCGCTACAGGCCCTGTAGAGATAGCCACAGCAGTATACGGCGGTAGTTCGGCATTCGGCTTAGGGACTAAAATGTTCTCTAAGCAGTTCCCTTCGTGGATGGCCCAGTTTGCCAAGTCATTTATTACGCCAAGTCGAGCTAAAATGATTTCTACACTGACTGGCACTGCGACAAATACCTTCATTGCGTCGTACACAGATGAAATAGCAAAAGACCACCCCTGGGCAGCCTTTGGCGCAGACATCGTTCTCAGTGCAGTATCCGGGGCTACTCTGGAAAGGGCGATCAATAAAACTCTATTCAATGCGGCTCGAGTAGCCGATGTAGAAGGGGATAAAGTTGCGTCAACATTGAAGCAGAGTTTCAAGACAATATACGGTAATCTTAAAGCCGGGAAATTTGAAGACCCTAATGTCCGAGAAGCCTTAAAGTACGCCATCACTGATATAGAATCAAGTATACGTACAGGCAAAGTAAAACTTACTGATAAGAATATTGAAGCCCTTAACTTCCTTAAGACTCAAGTTCTTCGTACTGATGTAGTACAGAGCATGGCTAAGTTTACTGGCATTTCTCCTACTGATGTTGAAAAACTTTTGCCTTCAGCACAAGGACAACCTTCCATAATAGGGGACGGTACGCCTAAAAGCACGGGGTCTATAGCTATAAAAAATGTGCCAGAGCCTGCATTTATAAGCCCGGCAAAAGTAAAAGAAGTATATAATTCTAATCCTGCAGAGGCTACCAAGTACGTAGAAGAGTCTTTGCGTACTTTGTACAAGCAATCTGTGGCCGCTACTATAGGTGCTCAGCCTATAGTAGGCTTGACTCCTCAGCAAAACCTTAAAACTGGGGAGACCTTTATTCCTAAAATGGTTGAGGACGACTATCTCAAAGCTGCAGAGTACTTTGGGCACGTTGTAGATAACACTGTATCTCGTACAGACCAGCTAGATAATGCGGCTAAGTTCTTAACTGAGAAACTCGGTACTGGGTATTCTAAACATGCTCGGGCAGTAGTACATTACATGGGCACCCTTGAAGGCCTTGTTAAAAAGTATGATGGCACTCCTGATAGTGGTTTCTACAAGCGCCTGTACGAGAAGGCTAAAGTAATGCTGGTCGAGGGCGGTAAACAACGAACACAAGCCCAGAAAACCAATACAGATACTGGCACTAAGGTAATCACTAAGCTAGACCAGGCTGTAGAAAAGATTAATGGTTCCTTCCCGGATAACTTTAAGATTAAAACTGCTGAAGGCCGAATATCCAATGTAAAAGCTACTGGTGGCAATACTGACCGAGTAATTGGAGAGTACGTTGATGATGTCTTAGGACAAAAAGTAACTGCATACCTCAATAACAAGGACAGCATAAAAGCAGAAACAATAGAGTGGTCAAAAACAGCCAAAGAGCTTATCCCTAAGTTAGCAGCTGAACTTAAAGCCGCTGACGGCAAATTCACTGAAAAGCATGTAGATAAGTGGCTAAACCAATTTAATGGTACTCCAGTTACTATGCCGGCAGGCAAAGAGGTTGTACCAGCTGTTTCTAAAGCAGAACCCAAACAGACTGCTGATTTACCATATCGCCAGGCCGATCCTGATATGCCCGAAGACTTCATGATGGTTAGTATCAGGCAAGACCCTAATGTACGGCCTTTAGCTCGCACAGACACAGAATCTAGGGTACTGAGTGACGGGTCTAAAGTAGACCTGATTGATAATACCACTACTCGAGACAGACAGGGAGCCATTGGTAAGACGTATGCTAGCGCCACAGATCCTAGTGACTTTACCGACGATAGATGGATTCCTCTGGAAAGGCAGCATTTTGTAGTCGAACCTAAAGCCTTACCAGATGCAGTACCTCAGTTATTTGATCCAGCTATTAAAAGTATGGCTGATGCTACCAATACTTACACTACAGTACTTGAGAAAAATAAAAAGAACTTATCCTCCTTTTTTAACTTCTATGTAAACTGGGTACAGAAAGAAGGTCGAAAGAAAAAGGTTCCTCAGTTGACTAACCACTCATTAATGCGGTTAGCTGAGATAATGGGGCATCAAGATACTACAGACTTGACCTGGACGGCTCGTAAAACTGAAGCCATTGAGATTATTAAAAATAGACTTGGGTTATCTAATCCGGATAGTGACCTTAAATGGCTAACTAAGAATGAACAAGACTTAGCAATTATACTCCTTAAAACTCTCGATGATTTTGTTTACGAGGCCAAACGCCTTCAGTTAACGCCTTATAAAGCCGCAGCTAATGACCTAGTGCTATCTGTTCGTGGAGAGATAGAAGGAAAAGATTACGTAGGTAACAGATACCACGCGGAAAAAGCTCGTAGGGAAATGGGTCAATACGAGCCCACTGATGAATGGGACTCTAATGCCAATATAAACCGTGAAGAGGGCTACGGAGGCCCCCAGGGTATAGTGGGTCGGCCTAAGGAAGACGAACCACAATTTGGAGAAGAAGGGGCCAGCAGTGACAAGCGAGACCCATACTACAAAGTGGCCGATGAGTTAGATGAAGGAGTTGGCGGGTTCCAGGACGCTGAAGCTTCAGATGTGGCATCTAGTATAGAAAGAGAACTCGATGTTGTGGAACTTGTTCGTCTTGGTAAGTCACTTGAGAATGATTTACCCCGTCTCGAGGGCAACTGGAGACAGCCTCTCATATATGATAATGAGGCAGGAACGAGAGTTATCAACCAACTGAAAATCAATAGTATTGACGAAGTTGATACAGCTCTTCGTACCTGGACTCTGAGAGAGAAGAGTGCTTATAGGAGTAATGCAGATAGAGACTTAGTATCCAAACGTATGGAGCTAACCCCAAGTACGTCTTTTAAGATAAACATCTTGAATCAGTATTCTGATATGTTGGAGTCTAGCATAGAGAATACTGTTAAGATTGCAAATAGGATTGCTGAAGACGGAACAGTAGTAGACGCCTTGGCTCTCAGGAAACAGCTGATGATATCAGATATCATCGCTAATACTATAGAAGGTAAGGCCACTGACGGATATGCCCAAGAACTCGCCAACTTATCATTTGGTGAGGTGACATCAGACCTAGAGTTGCATGGTAAAGTCCTAGAGACTATCCAGCGAGAGTACCAAGCTCTGTTCCAAGAGTTCGGTGATGGGGCTATGGATATAGACCGTAATATGGCTCATGTAATTAAAGCCATCGGTAATGAACCTAAAGTAATTAGACGGCTTACTAAGGGCTTTTTAGAGATACAGAATAATCCTACTTACAGGAAAGTAAAACAGGAATTGACAGATGTCAGTGAACCAACTTATAAAGATATTGCAGAACAACTGCGCCACGCCTGTAGCTAGAAATCCTCAGAATCAGCAAAGACTTAACCAGCTGATTTCAGCTACTAATGCCGTAGGTCAAGCCTTAAACAAAACTGGCGGCATGGTTTACGAGGTAACGGTTAACGGTTGGCTGTCTAACCCTTTAACTCATGTTCGCAATGTCATTTATAACGGAGGCACTTATGCCTACAGGTTCGCTGAAACAGCTTCTAAAATCCCTATGGCCAAAACTTGGGCGCTAGCCGGTGGAGAAGACCTGACTGCTATGTACAGGGCCCAATTAACTACAGAGGTGTCGAGTCAAGTTAACGCTGTAAGAGAGGCATTCCTAGTAGCCTCTAAGTTCGGCCAGCCCCTGGAAAACTCATTACGGCAATTCGGTCTGCCAGCTGAGTTAGCGGCTGCGGATAAAGCTGGCATGACCAGGAGGTCTTGGCAGTTCCAACAGAATAACGCTTTGGCTTCTGTTATGAATATCCTTGGTAAGGTGGTAAACTTGCCGAGTACCTTCCTGAATCATGAAGACATATTTTTTAAAATACTCGCTTATAGGTCTGAACAGTATAAAATAGTTGCTGAGCGGGCTTTTGAAGTATACCGTCGTAACCCAAATATGACTAGTGCAGACATCGCTAACCTGTATAGTACTCTTACAACCCGACAGTTTAAGTCTGACCAAGAACGAGCTATACGGTCTGCTGAAGAGTCGACGTTTACCGGGCGCCAGCCATTTAAGTCTTTCTGGTCAAAAGGAGAGACTATGGCTCGGCAGCATCCATGGCTTAGGCCGATGATACCTTTTACACGTGCACCTGTCAACGTCTTCAGGTGGAACTTAGAAAGGATGCCGGTTATAGGCCTTCTTATGCCCCGCAATGTCGAAGGATTTAAAGCAACAGTTACAACCGGCAATCCTAAACCTACCTTTGATGCCCTGGGTAGGAATGCTCCGGCTGCAGTGCTTACAGGCGCGGCTGCAGCGACTATGGCGTATATGTGGGATGAATGGGGCGTAGACTTAGACGGCCCTGGGCCTAGAAATGGCAAACAAATGGCTCTCTGGAAAGCCAACGGGCACCAAGAATGGACTGTTAAAGTCGGTGGAAAACGCATATCCTTTAAAGCCTTAGGCCCTATGGAAATTCCATTTCGTATGCTGGCCTTGTGGAAAACACATATGGCCCATGTCGATCTGGAAGACGAAGAAGGCCAGAAGGCCTATGAAGCCGGAGCATCATTAGTTATGGCCGGCATGCTTAACTTCGTGTCCGAGTCCACCTGGTTAGATAGTGCTCTAACATTCTCGGCCGCAATTGATGATGTAAACCGCCGTGATGACTTTGATAGACTTAACATCTGGCTTACACAGACTGGGTCAAGTGCTATAACTCCGTACTCTGGGCTGCTCGGGTTTATGACCAAGACTCTGGACCCGTCAGTAAAAGATATTAGGTCGTTTACGGATGCACTTAAAAGCCGGGTACCTATGCTGGCAGAAGAGCTATCCATAAAACGAGATATGTACGGCGAGCCCCTTCACTACGAGAATGACTTGCGTAAAATGCTGGAGTTCTTTAACCCTGAACTCCGCAGCAAGTACTACAATATCTTTGGAGAGCAGATTGATTTCTTGGACGTCGTGGGCTCTGATGTTGGGAATGTTGCCTGGTCTCCCAATCCTGACAAAGTAGATAAAGAGCTAGAGTCTATAGGCTTTCAGGTAATGCGTGTACGCCGAAGTTTTGAAAGCGTAGACCTGAGTCCTCAGGAATACGAAGTATTTCAATTGCTTGCTGCCCAACCACCCGACTGGCCATCCTTAAAAGACCGGTTTAAAATGATAATGGGTAGACCTGACTATAATAAGTGGTCAGAACACCGTAAGACTGAGAAGTTCAGGGAAGTAACACGTAAGTACCGGGATCATGCAAAAGAGCTTATGCTTAAGAACCCAGACCTGGATGTTCGTCGTCGTTGGGAAGAGAAACAGGCTGAGCATAAAACTTTACATAAACCGACGTTTATGGAGGCTAATCAATGACAGTAGCACTAACCACGGCTAGCACTAACCTAGTGTACTCAGGGGAAGGCGATTATGACTTCCAGTTCCAAGTATATGATCCAGACACAGATTTAGAGGTTACTCATATTGCCGCTGATGGAGTAACTGAGACGCCGCTCACATACGGGGTTTCTGAAGACCCAGGGTATACCGCCGTAATTGACCAATCATACAATGGCACGGTTACTGTAGTTGATACTGGAAGCACTCTTGGGGCAACGGGGTACCTACGAATTGAGAGGAATACCACTCGTACTCAGTTAGTAGACTGGCTTAATGCCGGGCCTATGAACATGGATACGCTTGAGAGGTGTTTTGACAAGCTTACCATGATATGCCAAGAACTGCAGGACAGCCTGGACAACTTTACAATGTCCCTGAAAAACCAGGGAGACTGGGCTGCAGGTACTGAGTATGAAATAGGGGACCTAGTTATTTATGGAGGAGTCTACTACGTATGTATGGTAGCCCATACAGCTGGTACCTGGACCGCTAGTTATTGGGCGGAGTTTTTTGACCCGTCTCACACACACGCGGCCCCAGCAGCTAGTGCTGTGTCTTATGATAATGGGACTTCAGGGTTAACTGCTGATGATGTACAGGAAGCCCTAAATGAAGTAGCTGCGTTAGTCACTGGCCAGCCTGAAAGGTATCGAGGACTCTTTGATGCGTCTGGTGGAGTAGTTCCTGCGTGGGCTGATTTAACCGCCGGAGACTATGGGTATATCTCTGTATATGGCGTAATTGATGCCGTCACCTTCAGTGTTGGTGACCGGATTATTTACAATGGAACTACCTGGGATAGAATTCTTGCCATTCCTGGAACAGGTAAAAATTTGTTCCGTAACCCTAATTTTATACTTGATGCAACGGGCCAATTAGATCGAGGTCTAACAAGTAGTGCTATCGAAATCCCACTTACATCTGGGTGGTATAGGCCCACTTCTTCAGTATACAATGATACTCCAGATTACTTGTGTGAACGGTCATCCTTAAAAGGTACTAGAGGATCAGCCGGTTATTACAGTATTAAAGCTGTAGCAGTTACAGGGGCTTATCATAGGGGCCATATGGCCCAGGTCTTAGAAACATCTTTAACAGACCTTGAGGGCAAGACTGTAACAGTATCTTCTGATATACAGCAAGGGAGCCTACGGGTATACGCAATACCTAAAACAGTAGGAACAAGGTATAATATAGTTAGCCTGGCCAGTATAGCGACCTATCTACTCGGCACTTTAACTACTACTAACATGTCAGTTACAGGAGTATTTCCAGCCCCTCCTGGAACTGAAGATGGGTACTTAATGCTGCTTGTAGACACGAAAACAGATTACACGGATGACGTCACATATGCCTGCCGATTCTCGTATTTAAAGTGCGAGTTAGGAGATAAACCCACAGCTTTTATAACCCCGTCTATAAATGAAGAAATCCAGAATACTGAGCAGTATGCTGAGTCCTCTTTAGAAACAGGGTCTTGGGACGCTGATAATTTTTATACTCAAGCAGCCGCCTCCGGATGGACTGGGGCTGAAAATCTCATCTTGGCTAAAGCCGTAGGGACTGGCACTGGGCCAATAGGATTTAGCGTTAAATATAGAACGGCGAAGCGTGGGACTTTAATCACTGTAGGTACAAAAACTCCGCCAGTAATTAGTTCTATTGCTGGCAGTACTATGGCGATTACAGCTGCTGCTGTAAATAGAACAGTATCTGCTATATATACAAACCGTAATAGCTTTCAACTGAAGAATATGTCTGGGGTAACTCTTACTGACCAAAGTCAGGTGGGCTATCACTGGTATGTACTTTACGAACTTCTTTAAGGAGAAAAACAATGGCAGCTTTAGAAGAAACTTACACTAATGAGACGGGTACTGGAACAGCTGGTGCACTTCCTCAGGGTATCAATGAGTTCGTGGTAGGTGGAACTTTTACAGGATACGTGCACCTTAAAATCCAAGACCCGAATGGTGATTACCGAGTTCTGGTTAGGACTAACAGGCCCCTGGTTAACTGTTTGTTTTACGTGGCCGACCCTACCAGACTTTATCGTATTGACGCAGATCGTATTGTTGGAGAGGCCAAGGCTTACGCTGGGAGTGAATAATGTTACTTAGTCCTGACAGAGTATATTCTCGTACTATGCTTAAAGTGTATAGTCGAGAACGTGTGCATGCTATAGCTATGACTACTAGCAGTAATATGAATGATATCGGTGTTCCTAATGGCCCAGGGTTTGGCGTCGGTATCTGTCCCGCGCTCCCCGCTAATTTTTCGCTGATAACTGGCACCACCGATTCGACGCGACTGCATGACAACTACGGCAACTACCAGTATGCGGACGGTTCAATTATGGTCTGGGTTCCGGCGTTTTATTACCGGATCGGCCACGCCTCCAACCCGACCTATGCTACATACGGGGTCAACTCGGTTGATGTAAAGCCCTACTCATATTTTGCTGACGTGACCGCTGCCAACGCGGCCGGGTACGCCTTGCATAGGGCTTTTCATGACGGCGGGGCGATCAAGCGCGGGTTTATGGTGGACAAGTATCTGTGCTCGCGCAATGCCTGGGGTACCGGATATATCGCCAGCTCGGTAAAAAACGGCAACCCGCTCTCTGCGCACGCAGATCACAACCCGATGACTGGCCTCACTGCCTGCGCGGCCAATGCCTATTACGAGGCGTTCAACGCGGCGCACGCCCGAGACGGCGTGAATGGGGCGGTCAATGCCAGCTCGATATTTTTCCCCGGATCCAGGTTCATCATCAGCGCTCTGGCCCTGCTGGCTACGGCGCACGGGCAGGTGGCCAGCTCGACCAACAACTGCTCCTGGTACAGCGCCACCACCAACTTTCCCAAAGGCTGCAACAACAACGCCCTGGCCGACGCCAATGATACGGCGGTCAAATGGGAGTCGGACGGGTACAGCCAGTGCGGCAAGACCGGCAGCGCAGGGTACGGCGGCGGGGCGGGCAACGTCTTTGCCAAGTCCACACACAACGGGCAAAACTGCGGCATCGCGGACCTTAACGGCCTGATGTGGGAGATCAGCCCCGGCATCTCCAGTATTGCCGCAACGGTGGCCATTGCCGGGATGACCCGCGCGAACCCCTGCGCGGTCACCTGGACAGCGCACGGGCTGACCACCGGCGCGGTGGTGATGGTCGGCGGCGACACGGATATCACTCAAGCCGGCTGGACCGCGCTGAACGATAAGCTGTTCGCCATCACCAGAATCGACGACAACAGTTTTTCCCTGGCCGGCGTCGACTCCAGCGGGTTTGCCGCAGATTATGATCCGGTTGCAGACCCCGGCACGATCACCAAGGCCACGTTCTACACGGCCAAGGAGACGGTGGCCATGCGGACGTTCACCGGCGGCAACAGTGCAGCAACCGATCACTGGGGCGCCACCGGCATCGCGGCGACGATGGACGCATTTTCCCCGGCCTTCGAGACCACCTATCCAAACAATGGCAACGTGATGCGCTTCGGCGACGGGGCCGGCCAGGTGCTGTCCGAAGCAACCAGCGGTGCGGGGTGGCTGAAGTCTGGCCTTGGTTTCCCTGTTTCCTTGTCTGGCATCTCTGCCGCCGGGACAAACCTGTTCGGCGCAGACTACTATTACCAGTGGCTGCGAGGTGACCTGGGCCTGCTGTCCGGCGCGGGTTGGAGCAACGTTGCGTATGCCGGGGTTTGGGCGGCCTATTGGAGTGGCCGTCGGGCGACTTCGGGCGGCGACGTGGGCTTTCGGCTCGCCTGTTACCCTGTCTAAGCGAGCGATAGCGAGTGGTTATGAGCGCTGATTCAGAATCAATCTCGGGAGGGGTGTAATGAATGATATAACTTATAGTCCAATTGACAGGGTTTTTAATAGAGTTCTTCAAAAAGAATTCGAGGACCCTAGCGGCTTTATTTCTATAAATACTCTCGTTACTACTGGAGTAATAGAAATAGATGGAACTACTATTGAAGTAGACGGAACTACTATTGAGGTAGATAAATGAAGAAATATTTAATAGCTTTAAGTTTGCTTCTTGGTCAGTTTCTGCTTGTAGGGTATACTGAACTAACCCCTCTTAACGCTCCGACTTTAGGAACTCCGGCTACAGCTACTGATGCCCTTAGGACTCTTGACTCTAGCGGGGCGACCGGAAGTATATTTTCTCAACTAAAATTTTCAGGAGACGCCGGACAATGCTTATCAGGAACCGCCACCTGGTTAGCTTTCCAGGGGTATGATACTGACCTCGATCTTTATGCCGGAATTACTCCCGGAGCCTTTGTACAGACCTTCCTTGACGACGAGGACCAGGCCACATTTCAGGGTACACTCAAGGCATTATTTCCAGTGACTCAAGCTGCTACCGTTGCTAACGCCGGAACACTGACACCGACTGCTGGATATAAAGAAATCGACATCGCCCTTACCTGCTCCAATGATCCCTCAGCGATCACGTTGGCCGAGGCTGGCGCGATAGCCAATGCTGTGATCAGGGTGACGAACGTAGCGGCAAACACCTGCACAGTTGCCTATGCTGCGTCAAACTTCGAGCATAAAGGGGGGACGGGCACCTCGCTTACCCTGGAAACCGGGGATTCTTTCATTGCTCAATTCCAAACGGATAGGTGGCGGGTTCTGGTCAACAACTCCTCGACTCAATATTTTTCCTACCTGCAGGTACCAACTAAAACTCTTGACCCCGTGGTAGGTGATCCAGACAGCACGACTTTCACCACGGCTAGTACAAACCTATATGGCCAGCGATTTATTGCCACCGCCACAGGAACCTACGCGCATTCTGGTGTGGTCAGCACGGGAGAAAACTGGGTGATAGAATCACAGACTGCTACGGCTGTAGCTGTGACCGTAAATGCATCTGATACCTACTGGCTGAATGGGGTGAGCTGTACAGCCAGCGTGGGCCTGACCTCCGACAGTTCCGTTGACGCCTTCGTTGCCTGCCAGTATCAGGCAGCAAACACTGTAACTTGCAGGGGGACATCATTCACATGTACGCCTTAATCAATACCTTAACCCTGCTTCTGCTGATTTCCTCACCAGTACAAGCAACCTGGATAGATGACCAGTTTGCAGCTATTGCTGCGATACAGGAGAATATCCCTGCTGGCTGCGCTGAGAAAGACTCAGAAGCCGGAGGGACGGCCGGAAACGAAAATGCCTTCAGGTATGCCACGTCTGATTATTGGGCAACTACTTTCACACCTACGGCCTCATATACAGTTTGCCAAATAGACATGCCATCTGGCGTAATCGGTACGCCAACGATGAATGTTACGGCTTGCATATATGATTATGCAGGAGGAACACCAACAACTGTTATCGACTGCTCTACAGCAATAGCAGCCGGTGCTAACTTGAGTTTTACAGACGGTCTCGCTGCCCCTGTTACCAGCGGAACTACATATGCACTCGTTGTTTACGCTGATGCAGTGAATGCTGATAATTATGTCTATTTCCCTTATGTGGCCACTGCCTCGAATATCGATTACTACGATGATGATGGGGCAGGAACGTGGACAGCACAAGCTGGAGATAGACACATGAAGTACACGGTGTATGGACAATGAAATACTTAATACCTTTATTTCTTTTACTGATGTTTCCAACCTCGCTCTGGTCAGCATGTGGAGGGAGTTCTCCGACCTGGACGGCGGCAAGCGCGAGCCAAACAGATGTTGCTGAGTGTATCACGGGGGCGACTGACGGGGATACGGTCAATGTCCCTAGCGGAACCGGCACGGGAACAGGCAGGACGAATATAACCAAAACAATCATCCTCACCGGAGCCGGGATTGCTAGTACCTCTATCAATTACGGATTCTATATTACCACTGGTGGTGATGATACCGTTATCTCTGGGATACGGTTTACCGGAGCAGCTCCCATCAAGATAACCAGCGGCACTGATTACAGCGGGACTCCTATCCCTGGGTTAAGAATAACTGGATGCCAGTTTGATTCAACTACTAATGGTGTAATTAGTTTCCACAATGGGTCTACAGGACTAGTAGATAATTGCACATTTCCGACATTCAACGGAACTGATGCTGCAATTTACACTTATGGGCGGGATGGCACAGATTGGTCAAATGCTTCAGATTGGGGCGGGGCGGGGAGATATGTTTTTATTGAAGACAACCTTTTTCAAGGAACCTTTAACCATGCCGTTCTTGGCTCATGGGGTGCGTCCTATGTAGCCCGATGCAACAAGACCATAGGCGGTGGTGATACCTTTGATGTTCATGGCTATGGGCATGGAACTAATAGGCATGGTGGCAGAGCTGTCGAGATTTACGGGAACAGTATAAACAACCAGAGGTGGACACGGACAATGCAGTTTCGTGGCGGGTCTGGGAGGATATTTACTAACCGCTGGAGCGTCTGCGGAGCTGCTTGTCAAAGCTCAACCTTTGGCGCAGCAGGTGCCGGAATCTCGCTCTTTGATAATCGGATGCCTGGGTCAGCAAACAACCTCGCAATGGCCTACCCTGCTGACGGTGCCGACTGTACATCTGCATCAAGCTCTACCTGCACGACTGCAAACCAAAGTACCTGCTGTTCCGGTACTGAAGGCTATCCCTGTTGCGGCCAAGTTGGGCGAGGGCAGTCTGGAAGTGGTGACAACAACCAAACACTGGACCCCTTGTACTTGTGGGATAACACAGATGTATCGGGCAACGCGGTAGGCACTTCTGTACAGACTGGTGCCGAGGCGTATTTCACACTTAATACCGATTACTACGCCAGCAGTTCTCCTGAAGCATTCCCAGTGGGGTACACTCCATACACCTACCCGCACCCTGACAGGGGCATTGCCGCAACTACTACTTGCCTTACTGGAGTTGACTCGCAGGCTGATACAGCTATTAAGTTCTGGGGAACGGCAGGAGCTGTCTCTGGGACAATCACTTCTTTCGCCATGACTGAGTCTACATTGGTCAGTGGTGGAGCTACGCTAGACATCACTATCTACAATGACACCCTGGAGGCCAATATAAACGCCTACCATGCTGAGTTCATTGCGGGGTGTTTATCAAAGATTGGCGCGGCGACCTTGCCAAACGGATGGAACGCTGAGATAGTGGCGGACGAAGTTGTCACAGCAATCACTAGGGTGAATGATACACTACTCCGTTGGACGCTTTCTGCAAACGCCGCGTATGCTATTGACCGGAACGATGGCCTCATCGCCTGTTATATCCCGCATGAGATGCTGGTGATGGCAACTGAAGACATTGTCCCCACACCCGCATTTTTTATAAGTAACGAAACGCCGATACAACCGCGACCAATCGGAACTCATTCTGCGACTGGCCAGATGGGACAGAATTCTACTAGTGGCGCAAGGATAGTGAGTCCATGACAACCATTGTCTTATTTTTAGAAATCGTGGCGCTGGCGATAATCGCCGGTACACTGGTGTACGACGAGATAGACTACCAAAGGAGGGTACGGAAATGGAAAAATTACGGATCATGTTGATTGTCCTGGCCCTGGTCGGGCTGGGCGGGTGTGCCAGGTACTCGGCCGAGGCGTATGTGGAAATCTATCAGCTTGGAGCTGAAGGTGGGTACGGCCTGTTCGGAGACGTAGTTGCCGGCGGATGCTTGATGTATTCCAAGGGCGCCCTCGATGGGATTCACTTCGCTTACGAAAGCGATAAGTGCAATGTCGAGATCAACCCTGAACCTCTGCCGATGTCAGGAGATTTATAATGTACGAAGTCAAGCTCTCACTGGTCAATGCAAAATTGGCGGACTTGGGCATTAAGATTGTTGCCGATACCGCCCCGGCCCCAGGGCCGACTCCTCCCGGCCCTACGCCGCCCCCTCCTACTCCTCCGCCGGCTGACGGAATTATCGATGTCAACTACAAGGACATCCTCCACCATTACAACCCGGTGAGCCTACAGAAAGAACACCCGCCGAACGGATGGGGTGTGTCCCTGATCTTTTGCGTCGGGGACGCCTACGAGTCGGTCACCTTCAATGGTGTGTCGTTTCGGTGTCAGAATCGAAACGATGAGGGTCGGGAGTGGTGGACCAACATTGATTTCAAAAAACAGCAGCCAACCCACATGTCAGGAACGGTCCTCGCTAAAAACCGAAACGGGAAGACTTATCGGTTCACAATCCCCGCAGGCGGCAAGAGCTACCTGGATTACAAGGGGAATTGTTTTGGCAAGAAGCGATGAGCGAAACTCGAGAACTGGCGCTGGACCTGCTGCGGGTAATCATGGACTGGCACTCCGACCCGTCATCGGTAGATTACCGACGCTGTGATATCTCGCCGTGTCCATGGTGCAAAGAGGCGTCTGAGGTTATTGCAAAACATCAATTTGGTAAGCACTAATGGATAAAGTCGTTGAGTACCGTAAGAAGTACAATTACATAACTAATCGAGCGCATACTTACCAGACTAATATTAACCCGCCTAAAGATATACTTACTGAGTATGTTAAGCTGTATACCAGTGGCGTCCTCTGGTTAGCTTCGGGCTATGCTTGGAACGGCGCAGATGTGGCTACTGATACAGAAACTAATATGAGGGCTAGTCTTATTCATGATGCCCTAGTATGCTTAATTCAAGATGACTTACTTGACAAAGGATTTAAATCTGAAGTGGACTGGGAGTATTATCGTACATGCCGAGAAGATGGCATGAGTCTACCCAGAGCTATAATGCACTTATGGGGTGTGCAGTACAACAAGTGGGAAAGTCACAATTATAGAAAAGTTTACGTGTCGCCGAGGGGGCGTACTAACAATGGAATGTCCTAGAGAAGGGTGCGCAACTGTGCAGGTATTAGCTTCGCAACTAGAGGAATCTGTCGAGCAGGCCACACAGTGCTTGAATGACATGACTAAGGCTAATAAGGACTTCTTAGTTATTATTACTGAAGCTAAGACTCTCGCATCTGAGCAATCAAAACAACTAGCTCATATAGTCAATACAATTGCGCAACTAAGTACTGTAGTAGTCACACATGGTGAGGCTATTGCTGTGCTGAAAAGTCAGGAGAATAAAGGGGCCTCCACGGCTACGGCGTCAACTATATCGTCTACACTAGCTGGGGTACTCATACTGTTATTCGAATGGTTACGGGGGAACGGCCAATGACGTTATCTGAAGCTCAGGTCCTATTCACTAGTTTAATTGCCGCCCATGTTAACTGGATTAATAATGAGCACGGATTAGGACTAGGAGTTAATGTCGCATTTGACGAGGTGGCTGAAAATATAACTACTAAGGACCCTACGTCAGATCACATGAAGAATAGTAATCACCATCGTAGGCTAGCCGCAGATTTACTTATGTTCATAAATGGGGTTTACCAAGAAGACTCAGAGGCTCATGAAGAGTCCGCAGCAATATGGCTTACCCGCCATCCCCTCTGTCGTAATGGTATTGGCTGGGGGGATGGCGGGCACTATTCAATCGAGTGGGGCGGGGTTTCTTGAGAACACTTTATCACAGAAGTTTTGGGCCATTGGGTAGAAGTAATCTTCCATATGCCTAGCCAGAATCATATGAGGCCGTTTACCCGGTTCCTTGATAAGGTCAGTGACTGGTATGCGGATAGCATTCCTGAGCTTCTTGTCCCCATAGGTAACCGTTATTTCTACCATCACTTCATGGTCTACTGTTTGCCACTGCATTTCATTCTCAGCCATTGATATTCTCCTTTTTAAGAATCATTTCCATAGCCTTAACCTCACTAGTACCTTGAGGCCCCTTCCATACCCAAATAGACGTGTACTTAGGAGTCCATGGCCCGTAAAAAACATCGACGACGCTAAACGTATCTAAATTGGCTTTGCTTATCATCAGAGTCCTATACTCTACACCATCCGAACTAAACGTTACTTTTACCATGTATATACTCCTTAAGGTAGTTTAATAACTTTTGCTGACCAGATGCTTTAGCATCAATCGCGGCTTTAACAGCTTCATCAATCGTGTCTGTGGCTATCAAGTGATGAACTATTACAGGATACTTCTGCCCTTGTCTGGCTAGGCGCCCTGTAAGTTGTATGTATTGCTCTAGACTCCAAGTTAACCCATACCATATAAGTATATGTCCCCCATCTTGTAAGTTTACACCATGAGAAATAGAAGCTGGATGGCATATAAGAAGAGGGATATTACCAGCATTCCAACTATCCATAATGCGAATTGCATCTTTGGCATCACATCCTCCTGCTATTACTTCGGCTTTAGGAAAGGCTTGTTTAAGCATATCTAGTTCAAACCTAAACTGTATAGCACATAGTATAGACTTACCGGGATGGGCTTCTATCACCTCCTTAAGAGCTTCTAGTTTGGCTTCATGTAATATGTGGCACCCGGTTCTCTTTAATGTTATGTCATCATAAGTGTATATACCTCCTTGTATTACTTGTCTAAGCTTCATACTAAGAGACGCCGCATTCTCAGAAAATACTGCAGTTTGGTCATCCAGCTGTAAAGCCATTGCCTGTTCTAACTGATGGTACTTAACTGTAGCTTCGGCAGGTAATGCAATAGGTATAAAATTGTAGATCACTTCTGGTAAGTCTTTGTAATCCGCCGCGTCTAACCTAAAGGTTATAGGGGCTACAGCATCATAGATTACCTGCTTATAAATCTCTGGAACTTTGTAGAGCGTAACAGGCATGCCAGGATAACTGAATGACTGACAGTACTGCTTTCTGAAAGCTGATATATTCTTACCAAGACACTGGCCCTTATCAAGCAGATAATACTGTGACCACAGGTCTATAAGACTCTGGGGTGCGGGCGTAGCAGACAGAGCCATACGACGATTGGTAAGTAACATATCCATCTTCTTTAGCCAGTCAAACCGTTTAGTACTATGTGACTTAACGAAAGTTGCTTCGTCCAAAACGAGATTCATATTGACCCATTTTAAGCCTTTCTGATTAGGGCTAGTCAAAGCACTAAAAAGCCATTTTAAACTCGAATAAGGGCAGAATATGGCCTTATAACTAGCTAAATTTTTGAGTATTCTTAACTTATCGTCCCCGTGAAGAGTAGCATAATTTATGTCGAACCCCCACTTCTTAATTTCATTAGGCCACGACGTCATGCAGACCCTTACGGGGGCAACTACTAGAGTCGGTCTGGATAGGGCTTGAATCCATTCCAGAGCGATACGTGTTTTACCCAACCCCATATCAATAGCCATATATGAAGCTGGGTGCTCTAAAGCAAACTGTAATGCACGCCTCTGATAGTCATGCATTGTCATTTGTCAAACCTCCATCTTAAAAACCTTGGGTGCCGAAGACTGCCATCAGGAGTCACCTCATGATAAAGGACTTCGGCAATCCAGCCTGTGTACTTATCTCCTCCGTCCCAGATTTCTCGGCGTTCGTCATCTGAGAACCCTCCGCCTACTTTAACCTGGACTCCATTACGGTTAACAATAATACCGCCAAGCATGCACATGTATTTTCCTTCACCTTCGAAGAGCCCCACCACTGGTAAGTCTTCAGACTCAACTTGCTTCATTTTCATCCACGAGTAACTTCGCTTGTGTTCATAAGTGTAATGTAATGGCCGAACTACTAAACCTTCGTATGTTTGTTCAATAGCCCGTTGATAATAAAACTGTAACTCTTCTATACTCCTAACTACCCAAGCTGGTACTTCTTGAATATACTCTTTTGTGTAGTCAGCGACTAATACCCGTTTTAGCCCGTATTCACTTTCTTTGGATTCAGGCAAATCTAGTATGTACGCCGAGACATTAGGTACTTCAGTATAACTTCTTATCATACCTGAGCCTACTTGAAAACTAACCCCTGGGACATATAACTCGAGGTCAAGTACAGGAGCGTTAATACTTACTAAGTGCTCTTTGAGCCGAGTCAAACCGTATAACTTTTTGCCATTACGAGTATAAAATTCTCCGTCCCGGTATATACTGCGTATGCCATCAATCTTAAGGGTAGCCCAACAAGGAAACGTAACCCGCTTCTCGTCAAACTTGTGCGCAAGCATTACGTCGTGGGTAGGAATTAGCCCTGGCCAGACTGAGTTAATAGTCTTGGTGGATATTCCGCACCTAAGGTCTTTGTTAAGTATGTGCCCAAACAGTATTGAGTCTTCCAGAGTTAACTGTTTCATATACCTAATAACTACATGTTCAGCTTGATGTCCTGACAGAACACCTGAAGCCAGTTGGTCTAGGATTAGCCAGCCCTCTCTATCCAGCGGGCCTGTACCAGTGCCTAAGACTCCAGGGGCCGTTAGATGGTACATCTTAAATGGGTTATAGGTGTACTCCAATATAGTTTTAAGTTCAAGGCTATCCGAGTTCCTCAGTACCTGTTTCTTTGAGTTTGTTGAAGACTCCCTGGTTAGACGTGTGAGTACCTCGTATTCGTTGGTCATTCTTATCTCCTCCAGTAAGAGTATACCGTATAGCATCGACCTCTATTTTAGTTGACACTACCACCACTACTTGATTTAACTTCTGCAGTAAATTAATCTCGTGTATTTGACCAAGAGATAACTTACCATCGGGAGCCTTACACTCCACAAATAACACTCCTCCGCCTGGAAATACACATATCCTGTCTGGCACACTGTTTCGTCCAGGACTCGTGAATTTGTAAGGTATTCCCCCAAGTTCTCGCACCATCTTGCATAGGTACTGCTCAACCTCATTCTCCTTTTGTCCCATGCTTAACCTCCACAGAGTTAGCCAATAATTGTTGCCACTGGGTGTATTGTATAAGACTACTGTATTTCGCATGTAAGTCCTTAATTATTCGTACTCGCTGCTTGTTAAAGTACTCTACCGCCAAAAGTTGTAGTATCCGATCTGCTGTGCCATAGTCTACCCGTATTCTAGCCCACATGGCATCTCTGTTACGAAGAACTGACATGTGGTCTTGAATCTCTTGGTTAGACATACCTGTATACTTCAGAGTTAAGTTATTGTAAAAGTCCATCACTCTTTCTTAAACCTCTTGCCAATGTAACCACCTGCTTGTAATGGGATGGGACGAGGTGTTTTAGCCCATTCTGGAAGGCTACACATAAGCCTTCGGAACTCATCAAACTTAACTTCGAGGTCTCCTTCTTCAGGAACCTCTGCTAAAATCTGGTCGTGGATAGACGCGATGACTTTGTACCCATTGTCAATCAGAGTTTGCTTACCGTGAACTAGTACATCCCTAGCCAGAGCTTGAATAATGTTTTCAGTCATGCGTCCTGGAATAATGGATAACTTAGACCATTGCTTGGTTTTAGGATGAGTACCCATATGAACAATGAGAGTACCATCTATTTCTGGAGACATGTAGAATAACTTACGCCCTGAAGGTAACTGCAACGTGAGCCACTCAGTGCCCACTCTGTCTCGGACAACCTTGAAGGCGCACTGGTTAGAAGCAAATGCCTGGCCCTTGTTGGCTATGGCAGCCCTGGCTAGGTTCATCATTCGATACCAGTAAGATACCACGAGTTTATATTTAGCCCTGTATGCTGCAACAGCTGCATCAGCTTCCTCCAGGGTCATAAATACCCCGTAACCCTCAGCTGTAGCTTTAAGAGTCTTGCCTGACATGGCGTAACCACAGCCAAGGATGATGATCTTGCCCACTTTTCGTAAGTGAGACATCTCTTTGACTTTGGCTTTATGTCCACTGATAATGTCTTCATATGGCACCTTATAAAGGAAAGCTGCCATATCACTGTACTGACAAAACCCTCGACCAAAGTCATCAACAGTAAGCCAATCCTCTGCAACCCAAGCAAGAAGGATGTTCTCAATGCTTGTATAGTCAGAGTCAAAGAGTACATACCTAGGAGGAGCCATAAGCATTGATCGTACGAGACCCTTGGCTTCCGTCATAGGATTAGTATCTTCTGGCATAGACATAGGGTCTGCGAACCAATTAAGTGCGACGTCTACATCTTCAGCTTGGGCCCTTGGCAAGTTATGCAACTGAAAACCCATACCTGACCAGCGACCAGTTGCCGCTCCATAGTACCTAAAATTATCGTAGACACGGCCCTTATAAATCATAGAGTGTAAGGTCTTGTACTTCTTGACACTTGACTGCCCAAGCTCAGCTCGTATCTCAAGTACAGCCCGAGCATTAGGAGTTAAGTTATCTCTGGCTAGTAAGGTTTCTACTGTCTCAGCCTGAAGGTTAGGAACATCCACGCCCTCTCCTATAAGCCATTCTTTTATACGCTTAACCTGATTGGGAGTAGTAACTAGGCCTGATGTGATATCTGGTAAGGACTCGGTAACTACCGCGAAATACTGTGAAGTTACCTCATAGATATTCTTTGTCGATGCCGCGTCTACGGGCACCCCATACTCATTAAGGAGCACTGTCATTAGCCAAGCTTTATGCTCCGCTTCTGATAACTTGTTAGATGGCAAAGAGTTAATTATGCCAATCATAGTATCCACGTCATCATGACAGTAGGATATAAACTCGGCAAACTCAGCTTCTGTATACTGGAAAGGTGGGCAGCAAATCTTTGCCATTAGGGCCTTTCCACGAGGGTTCTTCTTCACCAGGGTATTGAGAACTGACCCAGCCTTGTCTAAACTCTGTGGTATAGTATACCTACCACATAAGGCCATTACATCTACAGTACTCTCAATCTTCCATTCTGGTAAGCCATATCGTTGGCGTATGTTGTTCCATATGCGCCAATCAAATATTGCATTAAAGGCATAAATTGTTGCACCATTCTCAACTGCCCAGATGAGATCGGCTGGCGGTGGACTAGGAGGTACCCACACTACTGTGGGCTTGTCGTTAATACGAAACCCGAGCATGACCATGTCAGTGCTCTGGTGTTCGGCATAACGCTTCCCTCCTAAATTTAAGTCCACTTCTGACTTTGTTTCGAAGTCGAGGTAGACGCTATCGGACATGTGAACCCTCCTGTTGTTATATCTATTGATACAGACAATACCTGTTGTTGAGCTTTCTCAGGTAGCTCCTTAAATCCATACTCGATGAGGAACAACCCATATTGAAAAGCTTTGCCTTTAAGAAACTTTGTATTCATTAGCCCCCTTAAAATGCAGCAAATATTATGTGGATAGCTCTCTCGATATAGACTCATCTACCACATCTATCATCTCGTCATTGGCAACCTTCGCCCACACGATAAACCTCGTGTGCGGCGCCATTGCTCCAAAGTGAGACCTCTCACCATTAGAGGTAATACTGAACACTACCGCCCCAGCTTTTTCCATCCCATTAGCAGTTCGCATCGCAACAAAATCATCTTCAGCGCTACGCATCATAATTTGCATCCCATCCTCCTTTAAGTGTACGGCGGGCAGAGAATCGAACTCTGCATAATGTTTCTTCTATGGTCATCGCCACGTTTCGCGTCTCAGCGTCCGTCCGCTGCGTTACCCTTTCCGCCACCGCCGTACTATTTTTGTATTAGGACAAATCAGAATCTGATTCAGTTTCTACAGCGAATCCTGCAAAAGCTTTATCAGCTGACTGCTTGCCATCAAGACGATCATCATCTTTAGCTTTCATTACATGGTTAAGCCAGAAAGCCACACCCTTATTACCGGCATTATTGTGGCCGTAAGGATTGGCATCTACGTAGCCCCATGCTCCGCTGTAAATATCATCACGGTTCATGATGGGTTTGGCCTTGTCGTTAACAACACCTGGAGGATCCTTTTCCGCACAGTTTGCGTTCACAAACATGTGGCCTTTAAACTCAGGCCCAAGTTCCTCACTCAGGTCTCCATCCCGAATGCCGTGCTTGAAGCTCGCGGCCTCAGTCTGAGCCTTGGTGAACTTGCCATCGGCGATACCTTTCGTGATGGCTTTGAGGATGGCCGCTTCCACTTCATCCCGAACAGCCTTGTATTCAGGAGTCTTGGGAATAAGTATGCACACCGAAAATTTCATGTCACCCGAGGGTGTTAGTGCAGCTTCAAATACGCGCAAATAGTTGAATCGAACAGGCAGTCCTTTTTTACCAATAATCATTGCAGTTCTCCTAAGTAGTTAATTTCAAGTTTAGTATTCAAAATCGTCAAACCCTTTTCCAGGCTCCTCAGGTCTGGAAAGCCCATTAGTGTGGTTATAACCAGAAGTAATTCTGGCGTAATTTTCCTCAAGTTTCTTCGTGAACTCCGCTTCAAGGTCCTCAGCAGTTATGTACATTGACCTAGCAATACCTACGAGAAAAAATATACAGTCAATGATTTCAACCCGGGCATTAGGGATGTCAAAAGTTTGGTCTTTAACAGGCCTCCAAGGTTTCCATGGGGTTGAGTCTATGAGCTCTGCTACTTCCATGAATAACCCCAAACTCATATTATTACGGTACTCTAAGAGTTCTTGAGCAGTCATTTTAGTAGTGTCATGCCCAAGAGTACACTGGTACTCATTTATAGCCTGGTATATTTCTTTAAAGTCCATACTCACTCCTTGGCCAGGGTTTACCACAAGACATCTTACCCTGAAGGCATACACCAAGACGATAGCACTCTGGACCGAGTACTCGAGCAAACTCTACCCAGATCATTTCCAGTTCATTTATCACATGACTTGCGAAGATTCGCATCTCTTCTACATTGCGTCTACAAGCTCTCTGAGATATAAAGTTAGACAATGACCTAGCATTAATAGTCCACAAGAGATTAACCTCGCAGGCATTGGGCAGAATCATCCTGGCCTCTTCTGGTTTAGTCTCATGTTGGTCTACCAAGTACTTATAGTTGTCTAAGGCTATTGTCAAACAAGACTCAGCAATCTCGTCATTTTTCATAGCCTCAGATACAACCATTGGGTAGTCTCGGTAGTCTTGGTAGTGCTGGCTAGATGATGTGTAACTAGCCATACGATGGCGAGTAATTTGAGCCAAGAAGGCCCTTGATACCCCTTTGATATCAAAGGTAAAACTTACATGCTCGATGATTGACCCGTGGTTAGCATTAATCAGAAATGCCAAGGTGTTAGAAGACACAACCCCGCTATTAGGGGCATCCTTTTTCATCGTCCTATTAAGAGCTTCTCTGACAAGCTCTCCCGGGTTTTCAGTATGCCTGATAATCTCAACAGACATCTGGTCATATGATCTTATATTCATTTCTTGCTCCTCTCATGGGCATTATAACAACCCTCAGCCGCGTACCATTCAGTTTCTTTTTTAATGAGGTCCTCAAGAAAAGCATTAGCATCCTTGTACATATGCTTAAAGTCTTCCTCGGGTCCTTCAAGCTCAACGCCTACTTTGTAGTAGACATAAGGAGCCATCATTATCTGTCGTTGGATCATTATCTTCATGACTTACTCCTTAGGTATCTAACCAATGGAGAAACATCGCATTACAGGCGAGGTGTGCTGCATGAGGTTTACCAGATTTTGGGTCGTTGACTTCGCCTTTATGCAGAGCATTAAGATGCCTGTATGACGCCGCGATATACCGTTCCCGCTCGATCTGTTTCCAGTTATAATCTCCGTACTGCTCAGCTCCTTCAGTAAGAACTTCTGCAGTATCCTCAAGGAACTGCGGGTCTAGGAGATCAAATCTAGGCTTATCGTTGTCAAATTTTTTACCTTTTGCCATATTAACTCCTCCGTGAAATTTTTACGAGAATGAGGCCAAAATAAAGGGGCTTCCGGAGAAGCCCCTTTATAACTAACCGTTGATCGCGTCTTCAGCCTCAGTCACCTCAAGCTCGGCGAGCTCGGCTTCCACAGAGGCGCGCTTCCAGAGCAGCTCATTCTTGAGAGACGGATTCTTGTCATTCCGCGCCTCACAAGTCTGAACGGCCTTCTGAGCCCGAGACAGACGCTTGTTAGCATCCTCAAGGCGGGCTTCCGGAGACTTCTGAACAACCGGTTTACGATTGGCAGCCCGATCAGCCTGCTGCATGTCGTAGTCTTCCTTGGACATGATGCTGAATACACCAGTCTCAGCATCCTTCACCGGGAACAGGCCCCGGAGCCGCATGTAGTAGAACTGGCTCGCCAGTCCTTTCTGATCAACCTCAAGCTCACCCATAAGGGTTGCCAGGGTTGCACCACCGGCCTTGATCAACTCTTCCGCACGATAATGCTTTGCTACCTGAGACATAATTTCCTCCATAATAGGATGTTAAACTGTCCATGAACCACTCATGAACAACCTCTCACTTATACTAAATTATAACCTAAATAATGCAAAAAGTACATTAAAAAACGACCAAAACTAAATTATTATTCTAGTAAATCTGAAAAAGCTACTTCAGCACTGTTTGATGCTTGTATGGCCGATCTAGGATCTGTTTCTGGTACCATCGTTGGTTTACCATCAGTTTTAAGATACAGAGACTTAAACAAGTCATTCTTTTTTAAAGTTTTATAGGCCGTTTCAATCTGTGGAGGAGAGGCCAACTTGGCCGGGTACATAATTTCCGTGTCTACTCCCAAACTCTCAAGCTCCTCAGCAATCTGTACTTCTGGGTAGGCCCACTGACGAGAGGATCGACCAGCAACAAGTTTAAACCCAGGAAAGGCTCCAGACTCTAATAACCTCGCCCGTGCATGAGCTCTTAAGGAAGCTACATAGCTTTCGTATTCATCAGCCTGCAGTATGACTTTAGCCAATTCTTCATCACTAACCAGATGGGCATCTGCTTTTACAGCTGTATATGCCTGAAATACCTCTGCTGCGATATTGTGGGCATTCTCAAATCGAGCTCTGCATACTGCTGCAGCTGGGCACCATCTACACTGCTTTTTCCCTGGAACGAGAGGAGCTGTTTCTATTCTGGCCGCTTCAACTCCTGGTCGAAGTGAGCCATTTATCCACTCTTTGAGCTGCACTCCTGAAAGATGCCAGGTGGTGTAGTTATTAATCCTGGGCTGAACTACATGCAAAATAAAACGGTGGCTTTCTATCCAGGATGGTTCAGCATACCCTGCTGCGTAGGCCAACAACTGCTCATTATCGGTAGCGTATACAGGCACACCTTGACCAAATTTCCAATCCACAATGTGAATCAACTGCTCAGTGTGGTCGTGAGCGATTATGTCTACTGTGCCATACACTTCAGGGCAGTCATGCATCAGGCAATTCACAGCCTGTTCAATAAGTAAGCTGTATGATTTGTCTCCCATACTGACCAGAAGCAACTTATAGTAATCAATACAGTCATCCACGGCATTTGCTTGTTCATTGGTAAGGTCTGCCTTAATCTCTCTAGGAGTTTTATCGTGGATAATGCAGGCTTTAGTTACCTCATGCAGCATAGTTCCTTCTTCTGCATAAGTTGAAGTTTTCTGTGTGATTCGTGATCCCAAGTGAACCGACCCGGGACACCGAAGTATCCGAGCTAGCCTACTCGGGGACATTTTTGAATGCTGGTCCATTACTTTACCTCCATCCCCTTTTTAAATCTCTTAAATTTGTTTTAGCAGAAGTATAATCAGTATACCTATGCCACTCGTTATTACAATTATAGACGACCCATACAGCCTCTTTTATACTTTCACGGACTTCTTTAACAATACCATTTTCCCATTCATTAGACCCATAGTGCTCTGGCTGATAGTGTACTTTATCTCCAACTTTATATGACGTCATTATTTTTCTTCCTTTTCCATTGCTTGTTTTATCATTGCACAAACTTCTTCGTCATTTGTGTAGTGCTTATCCACTTTAACTGCTAGGGTTATGGACCCACATTTAAACTTCTGGATAGCTATAGTGGGACGTGTAAAATGGTAATTAATTCCTGCAGCCATACATGCAATAACAGCAAATATTACTGAAAAGATGACATGCTGTTTCATTTATGCCTCCACTTTTGTGTTGTTAAGCATATGCTGTGCCGTATCATAGGCATCTTGTTTGTCATCAGTAAAATAGTCTGAATGAGTCTGGTACACGCCTTTGATATACAGTTTTACAGTGTACTCATTCCATTGATGACTGTAGTAAATCTGGACTTTAATATCGCCTTTAGTATCTACCAGGATTTTTCTCATTTAGCCCTCCTTTTGGCCACTATGTGTTTATGACCCAGAATACTGCCGATGTGCCAGTGATCACAAGCAGAACACTTATACACATTTTTCTTACCAGAATCCTTCATCTTCTTAAGGACTCTGGCTGCGGCGTTCTGGGTGCCAAACTGAAACTTACCGAGGCATTCACAATCCCTATTCATTGTTTTCCCCTATTAACAAGTTCATTTTCTAGAGCCTCTAACCTTCTTGAAGGGATCATATTATCTAGCTCGGCTTGTACGGCATCGGCCGCCATCTCCCCCGACCAGGGAGAATACGCATAGACCCATGCCTGGGTGAACTCGGCATGAGTAACCCAGCCTTTTCTCCTTAGCATAGCTATAGTATTTTTAAGATGACTAGTGGACATCTCACTCATCTCCATGACTCGCCCATCCTTACAAGTCCATTTCATATATCCTCCGGAAGGTATACTGTTCCTATTAGCTCTTTATTACCATCATACCAGGCTTCTTCAGACTCATTAACTAGTACACTGTCGTCACTAATAGTAATTACCTGGCCAGACTTAAGAAATACAAAGTCTACCATTATGCCTCCACCAGTGTTACGAGTTTCTATCCTGTCAATATGATTCATTTAAAGCCTCCTTTCTCATCAAGTTCTGCCAGTACATCTAACAGACGCCTAACTATCTGACCGAGACTATTGAGTTCTTGAGCAATCTGTATAGCCTCTAAAGTTGTCAAAGTCTTCTGGCCAGATGCCAGGTCTTCCGCATTATTCAAGGCGTTAACTAGTTGTTTGCTGAGCATATTGTTTTCTTACCTCCGCATTCATAGTATCTATGAAAGTTCTTTTCCATGAAAGTTATTTGTTCAGGTGTTGGCTGTAATTTAGAAACTGCAAATGCGTGGTATAACAACTGAGCAGAGATTTTATCACAAACTTTTATTGTAAGAGAAGTACACTGTAAAGGAATGCTTGAGTAGTCAATATCCGCCCCGAAGAGATTCGCCCCGGAGAGATTCGTCTCGGAGAGATCCGCCCCGGAGAGATCTGCCCCGAAGAGATTCGCCCTGGAGAGATTCGCCCTGGAGAGATCCGCCCTGGAGAGATTCGCCCTGGAGAGATTCGCCCTGGAGAGATTCGCCCTGGAGAGATCCGCCCTGGAGAGATTCGCCCTGGAGAGATTCGCCCCGGAGAGATCCGCCCCGGAGAGATTC
>Ga0209518_1000983_pt1 | contig 33683 bp, 26 predicted proteins | sample RifGroB1_FD_183993 | JGI IMG/M metagenome (GOLD analysis project Ga0209518, IMG submission 183993) | Groundwater microbial communities from Rifle, Colorado, USA - Groundwater B1 (SPAdes) (version 2) | ecosystem: Environmental > Aquatic > Deep subsurface > Groundwater | place: Rifle, Colorado...
TATTTCAGATTTTCCTGAGGGTGGCAAATCCAAACCCCCTAACCCCCTTATCCTTAAGTCTTTAAGGACAAGGGGGGAGTCCTCCGTGATTTCATCCATGAAATCAAGTCGGACGGGGAAAAAGAGCCTCGTGCAGGGTTAAAGAAATGAAAATCAAAAAAATATTTTATAGTAAATAAATGATTTTAAACGCAAATCAGGATAATTTGCAAACCGGAATTTTAAATAGAAATAAAAATTTCCCGACCTTCGGCAGGCGGTCACTGAGCGGAGTCGAAGTGAAGCCGAACGGAGGGGCAGATTAATACTCAAAGGACAATAGAATTCAAAACCTGAATAAAATCAATTTTGGAATCCAATCCTTTTTTACCGTCAGGTACTGTGAAAAAAATATTGAAAAATAACAGAAATTCATCTTAAAAACTCCCCTTGTCTTCCTCTGGGAGATAAGGGGCTGGGGGTTTGTGGGTAAAAAATCTTTAGGGTTTTTCAGGATTGACTAAATATATTTATATTTTAAAAAAAAAATGACTAAATTTTTAAAAAAAGTCTATTGGGGTTGAAATGAATTTAGTACAGGCAGGATATGAAATCTTATATATTTTAGCAAGCGCGGATGATAAAATCACAACTCCGGAAATAAATGTGATTAAAACTTTTTTAAAACAGAATTTTACAGGCGAGTTTGATTTAGTCAAAGACAATCAATTGATTTCTATTCTTGATTTCAACGCTCTCATGGTGTTGATGGCAGACGCAGCTGTATTTTTTAATAAAAATTGCGATCAGGAAGGGAAAGAATTGGTGCTTGATTTTGCTCTCCGGCTCATCAAAGCGGATGAAAAAATTACGGAAAAAGAAAAAGAGCTTTTTATCCGGCTTGGCAATGAATGGAAAATCAACATGGAAGAGTTTTTAAACAAAAGGCTTAAAAAAAACTAAAGACCGTTTTTAAGAAAAAACCGTTCTGTTTCAAAAAGAACCGCTTGGCGGGTCAAATTTTCCCACTGGTTTTTTTTCACGGGAAGGGATGCTGTAAAATTTTTTCCGTATTCTTTTTCGATGATTCTTTTATCAAGAACCGCCACAACTCCCCGATCCGTTTTACTTCGGATAAGTCTTCCAAATCCCTGCTTGAATTTAATGACAGCTTCCGGGATCGAAATTTTAATAAAAGGGTTTTCGCCTCTTTTTTCAACCAGTTCATAAAGTGTTTCTGCCACAGGATCGGATGGAGGTCTGAAGGGAAGCTTTAAAATAATCACCATTCGGAGGTCTTCACCCTGAATATCAACGCCTTCCCAAAACGAATCGGTGCCCAGTAAAACCCCGTTTCCCGCTTTTTTAAAATCAGATACCAGTTTTGCCCTGTTTTCTTCTCCATGAATAAAAAGAGGATAGCGCAGCTGCTGTTTTTCAAGAAAGTTTTTGATTTCCCTCACCTGCCAGAAAGAAGTGCAGAGAACAAAAACGCCCCCTTTTGAGGCGTCGATGAGATTTTTAATCATCGGAAACGCATTTTTAATAAAAGGGCTTTGAAGCGAATCGCTTCCAAAAGGACTGGAAATGTCGGTAGGAATAAAAATTTTAACCTGTTTTTCATAATCAAAAGGAGAAGCGAGAATTTTTTCGACTCTCTTTTTTTCAACTGTATCATCCAGACCGATTTCATCTGAAAACTGCTTGAATTTCCCGGCAACCGAAAGCGTGGCAGAGGTAAAAATCACTGAATATTCTTCCTTGAAAAGGGTTTGCTGAAAAAAGACAGTTTTATCCAGATTGAGGCGGTGAATGGAGAGGTTGTCATTTTTACGGTTGAGAGCGATCCAGACGGCTGCTTCATCGGGAATGGCGATAAAAAGATTTTGAAAAAGAGCGATATTGTCTTTCAGATATCGTGTGTTTCTGTCTATACTTTTGATTAAAATTTGGTTGTCTGTTTTAAATTTTTCAGGCAAGAGGCGGGTGTATTTTAAAATTTCATCGATCAGTGTCTTATAGGCATCGGCGGTTGTTTTGATGTTGTCGTAAAGGGTTAAAAGCGGTTCAAAGTTTTTGCTGTCGCCTTTCAGCCGGATATGGGATTCGCTTCCTTTGAGAGTCTGGTTTACTTTGTCTTTGAGAATCTCAAAAAAAGAATTGATCTTTTTCTTCAGGTTTTCGGCAAAAGGGATGGCTTCTTCCTTGATTTTGGAAAGAATGGTGTCTGCCGTTTTTGAGCCTTCCTCACCTAAAAATCTGATCAAAAGATTGAGCTCTCCCGCCTTGCCCCTTCGCCCCGAATTATAAATCCGGCTGGAAAACTTCAATATTCCCAGAAAAGAACCTTCGTCTTCCAGATAGCTGTAGGCGGCTTTTTTAAAATTATGCGCTTCATCTACAATAATTTTTGTAAAATTAGGGAGAATCCGGTGGGGAATCTCTTCAAATTCCATAGAAAGTTCGGCAAGAAGATAATGGTGGTTGACCACAATAATATCGCTGGTAAAAATCTTTTGTTTCACCTTGTTCACAAAACATGAAGCAAAGAAGGGACATTTTCTATGAAGACAAAGATCGGTGGATGCCCGGATGTCTTCCCCGATCACCCGGGACATTTCATAGGACAGCTCTTCAATATCGCCGTCTTCTGTTTTTTCGATCCAGGTTTTAAGAGACTCAAAAACTTTAAGCCTTTCCCCGTCTTCCATGGAAAAAAGACCCGATTCGCTTAAATCCTTGAGTCCTTCATAAGTTTCTTCAAACCGTTTACGGCAGACATAATTGCTCTTGCCTTTTACTAAAGCGTAGGAAAAATCAATTTCCAGACATTTTTTTAAAAATGCGAGGTCTTTGGAATAAATCTGTTCCTGAAGGTTTTTGGTATAAGTACTGACAATGACTTTTTCTTTATTGGAAACAGCCCAGTAGATGGAGGGGATAAGGTATGCAATGGATTTTCCTGTGCCTGTGCCTGCTTCAATTACTGCAGCCTCATTTTTGTTAAATGCTTCAGCGATGATCCCAATCATGCTCTCCTGAGAGGTGCGTCTTTCAAAATGGGAGAGTTTGGAGGCGATTTTCCCTCCTTTTTCAAAAAGAGAAACCAGTTCCTGAGGGTTTAAGAGTTTTTTTTCTTTGCCTTGAATTCCGGGGGCGTAAAAAACAATCTTGACCCGGGTTACGGCATTATCGATAATCAGAAATCCCACGCCTGCCTGATTCATAAGAGTATCTGCCATCTGGAGGTCGGGATCGCTGGGAGTCAAAACGCCCGAGGGATGGTTATGGATCACCACATCGCAGGAGAGCGCTTTTTCCAGAAAAACAGGGGTCATGCTTTCGTTCCCGTAAACCACAGCTTCGGCATCTTCCACTTTTTTGGATTCTTCGCCCGTATAGCCTGTAAAAAAAACTTCGTGGTTTGAATTGGCCGCGATGGCTGACCGCATGATTTCGATCACTTCTTCCGTAAAAACTTCTTCCGCTCTCTTTTCCATTGCCCCTGCTTTTTTTTCGATTCAGATACCCTTTAAATTTAACTTCAAGGAAAGTGATTTTTATTTCTTTATCCTGATAGTTCAAATTTTTTATTATAGAAAAATAAAAGCAGTTTGATTGTCAAGATAGAATTGAAAAATCAGCTTTGCATCAAATCTCAATGATAAAATTTGGGGTTTTCTTCTGACTATCTGACAAACTCAATTTGAGAAAAAAACAAAAAAGTGATAAATTTAGTAAGCAAGAGATTAAAAATAGTCGTATCGTTGATACCACAATAAAAATGCTGATTGATTAAAAACAAGGAAAATAAATGATCGATATTGATGAAATAGTCCGTTCTTTAGATGAGATTCATACTAAATTTAAAGAAACTTGGAAATCTCTTAAACTCGATGAAAATCAAAAACAGACCGCATTTCTTGAAGAAAAAACCGCTTCTCCCGGTTTTTGGGACAATCCAGAAGAAGCCAATAAAATCACCCGAGAAATCAGCGCCCTGAAAAAAAAACAGGAAGAATGGCAAAGTCTCAAACAAAAAATCGAAAACCTTTATGAAATAATTGAAATAACCAAAGAAGAAGACGATTCATCCCTTTTAGAAGAAGTGGAAAAAGAATTTCTTTATATCCAGAATGATTTCAGTAAAAAAGAACTTTATCTTTTTTTCAGGGGAAAATTTGACAAAAACAACGCTTATCTTTCCATCAACGCGGGTGCCGGGGGGACCGAATCCTGTGATTGGGCGTCCATGCTTTCCAGAATGTACCTCCGATGGGCGGAAAAAAACGAGTTTCAGGTTGAAATTGTAGATGAACTGCCCGGTGAAGAAGCGGGAATTAAAAACATTACAGTGCTGATCAAGGGCGATTACGCTTTCGGAAACCTCCGGGGGGAAAACGGGGTTCACCGGCTGGTGAGGATTTCTCCTTTTGACTCCAATGCCAGAAGACATACTTCTTTTGCTTCTGTTTCAGTGATTCCTGAAATAGACGATGATATTGAAGTGGATATCAATCCTTCCGACTTAAAGATCGACACTTATCGGGCAGGAGGAGCGGGGGGGCAGCATGTCAATAAAACTGAATCCGCCGTACGGATCACACACATTCCTACAAATATTATTGTTGCCTGCCAGCAAGACCGCTCTCAGCATAAAAACAAGGAAAAAGCCCTCAGCCTTTTAAAAGCAAAGCTTTATCTTCATATAGAAAAACAAAAGGCTCTTGAACATAAAAAAATGGAAGGCGAAAAAAAGGATATTTCATGGGGAAACCAGATTCGATCTTATGTATTTCAGCCTTACCAATTGGTAAAAGACCACAGGACGAATTATGAAATGGGCGCTGTCGATAAAGTAATGGATGGAGAAATTAATGAATTTTCTTTTGAGTTTTTAAAATGGGATTTAAAAAAACACTCGCTCTCTTAACACTTGTTTTTTTCCTTTCTTCCTGTTTTATTTTAAAGAAAAAAGCAGAACTGGAAACACTGGGAGATTACCCTCCTTTGCCGGAATTTTTACTGAAAAAAAAACTGGTGATTCTTCCGTTTGAAAATTTAAGCGGAAAAGCAGAATATGATTTTGTTTTAAAATCTCTTCCTTCCTTGATTTATTCTTATTTCCGGTTTATTAAAACCTATCCTTTTCAAATGGAAATTGCGGAACTGAAGAATGAACAGGCGTTTTTTGACTATTTTGGAGAAAAAAGCCCTACTCCCGAACAAAGAAAAATTTATATCAACGCTTCCCTTGAAATGAATCAGGGAAGAAAAGACATCAACAGCGATGGAAGCAAGCTGAATAAAGAAAGCGGAAACACAAACACAAACCTGACTATCAATATCACATCACCCTACGATGAGTCTGAGGTCAAGGGTTTTGTCAGAATACAAACTTCTGTTTTTTCCTCTACAGGCGCCATCGACCGTGTCGAATTTTATGTGGACAATGTTTTAGAACAGGAAGCCGTCAAGCTTTCTCCCTATGAACTCAACTGGGATACTTCTAAAGTGGGAGACGGCTATCATGATTTAATGGTGAAAATCTACGATTCATCAGGTACTATGGTTACAGACAACGATACCCGGGTTAAGGTGAACAATTCAGGGACTCCATTAAAAGAAGAATCTCTGGAAGAGAAAATGAAACTTCCCGATTTTTTCGAACTGGAAGTCTTTGCCCCGGGCACTTCTATCAAAGATTTAAAAAAAAACTATCTGATTTTAAAAGCAGAACTTAATCCTGATTTTTCTTTAAAGCTTTATATTTATGATACGATGAGCCAAACCCATATCTATGAAAAAATATTAAAACTTCCGCCTGTCAGCATCAATCTTCTCACCATGGACGAAGAAGCGATCCGCAAAACTTTAAACATAGGCATCAAAAGTTTTCTTGAAGATTTTTCCGGAAAAGCTTTTTACGAACTGACCCTTGATATCCAGCCTCAGGGCGCTGTAGTTTATATTGATGAAAATTTCATTGAATCCAAAACCGTTCTCCTTCCTGAAGGAAAACATTTTTTAAAAACAATTAAAACTGGTTTTGAAAGTTTAAACGGCAGTTTTTTTCTGAAAGAAAACCAGTCCCTCCCTTTTTCTTTAAAAGAAATCAAGAAAAATATAAAACTTTTTATTGAAACCATCCCGAAAGAATCCCCTGTCTTTGTAGATGCGGCTTTCGCCGGGCTGAGCCCTGTGGAAATTTTGGTGGCTCCCGGGGTGCATCAGGTCAGGGTTTCACGGGAAGGCTATGAACACCAGAACGAGATGGTGAAAGTCTATGACTTTGATAAAGAAAAATCTGTTTCTATCCAACTCAAAAAAGAAAGCCTGAATCTGGAAGAAGACAGAAAAACCATTAATACGATCAAAAACTTCGCTTTTTTCTCTTTTTTCCCCTTTCTCGGAGCTCATATGTACTGTCAGGAAAAGACAGATTATTATAAAGAAAAATTTGATGTTTTACAAGCTTTAAAAGAAGAAAATAATGAAGGGTTCATTAAGGCAGTCAATATGGGATTAAATGAGACTTATAAAAAATATGACTTCTATCAGACTGCTGCCCAGTTTTTTAAAAACGGGTCGATCATGCTTTTATTCACGGCCGCGATTCTTCAGATCACCGAGCTTGAGATGGATGATGTCGGTATCGGGATCGACAGCGACAAACGGATCGGGATTTATGTAAAATGGTAAAAAGTCTTTTCTTTTTTTTACCCTTATATTAATTTTAATAACATGAGGATTAATGACTGATGTTCACTTCTGAAGAATGGCGTGTTTTATATTTTACATGGGCTGTAATAGGAATGTTTTTTTTCCTGTCAATGATAATCAAACGAAATCTCTCTATTGAAAAACCAAAAAAACTTCAAATTCTGGCTGAAATCACAATAAACGGTCTTGAAAAAATGTCTTCTGAAATCATGGGGAAGGAAAGAGTTCAAAGGCTTTTTCCCTTTATTTTTTCTCTTTTTCTTTTTATTCTGCTTTGCAACCTGATCGGAGTCTTCCCTTTATCCATTTCCCCGACAAATACGCTCAACACTACGATTGCTTTGAGTCTTATTACTTTTATTGTGGTCACTGTGAATGGAATACGCGAAATTAAAATCAGTTATTTTAAAAAATATTTAGGACCTGTCGTTTTTTTGATTCCCATGATGCTTTTTATTGAAATCATTGGAGAGATCAGCAAGCCTTTCTCTCTTTCTCTCCGGCTTTTTGCCAATGTTTTTGGAGAAGAAGAGGTTTATGAACAGATTTTTCATCTGGTTCCCCTCTTAGTGCCAATAATTATAAAGTTTTTAATGATTTTTACGGATTTTCTTCAGTCTTTTGTTTTCATCATTTTGACTATGGTGTATATAGAAATGGCGGCAGAACATCACTAAATATTGAACAATAATAAGGAGATTTCAATGGATTATATTTATTTAGCGGCAGGTTTAGCGATCGGAATCGCAGCTTTAGGAAGCGCGATCGGAATGGGCCTGGCTACAAAAGGAGCGGTTGAATCGATTGCCCGTCAGCCTGAAATGGAAGGTAAAATCAGAACTATTTTGATCATCGGACTGGCAATGATCGAATCTTTGGCTCTTTATGCACTGGTTATTGCGCTCATGCTTTTAAACAAAGGTTGATAAAAACAAGAAGATGAAAGATTTAAACTGGAAACTGATCCTCATCCAAATTTTTAATTTTATTGTTTTCTTTCTTATTCTCCTTAAACTTCTTTACAAACCTGTTAAAAAAGTGCTTTCTGAGAGAAAAGAAAAAATTCAATCAGATTTAGAAAATGCACAAAAAAATAAGGAAGAAGCAAAAATTCTTCTGGAAAAACAGAAAGAAATTTATCAGGAAGCTCATAAGAAATCAGAATTTCTGATTCAGGATTCCATTAAAGAAGGAAGCCTTTTGACAAAAAAAATGATGGAAGAAGCAAAAACAGTTTCAAAAGAAATGATCGAAAAAGCCAAAAAAGAAATAGAAGAATCTAAAAAGAAAGCGCTGGATGACATTAAAAAAACAATTTTTGACACATCTATAGAAATCTCTAAAAAAGTGATTTCAAAAGAACTGGAGATCGAAAAGGTTCAAAAAACGCTCAATCAGGATTTGTCTCAAAAACTTGAAGCTGAACTGGGAATCAAAAAATGAAAAAGCTTTTAGACAATTATTCGAAAGCTCTCCTTGAAATAGCCGTTGAAGAGAACAGCCTTTCTGAAATTCTTTCTACAGCGGAAGCTTTTATTGAAAAAATATTTGATGAAGAAAATACTTTTTTCTTTTCTCTTTCACGGAGTGAACAAAAAGAAATCATTCAAAAAAGCAATCTTCCCTTTGTTTTTGAAAGTCTTATCCTTGAAATTTTAAATAATGGAAGAATCGCTTTTTTAAAACAAATTCTTGAAGACTTTATCGAAAAAGCTTTTTCTAGTCTTGGAAAAGAATCGGCTGAACTTATTTTAAGCAAAGAAGAAAATCCATTGTGGATCCAAGAGATAATTGGTCTTTTTTCTAAACGCCTCAACAAGGAATTAAAAGTTAAAATTAAAATTGACCCTGAAATTATCGGCGGGTTTGTTTTTTACCACAAAGGGTATGAATACAATCTTTCTATTTCTCATTATTTAAGAAAACTATCGGAGCAGGTTTATGAATATACCTCTTAATGAAATGTCTGCAGTTCTCAAAGAAAAGATCAAATCGCACCAAAAAATATCCATGGATGTGAAAAATGTGGGATATGTAATGGAAGTGGGAGACGGGATCGCCTACGCGTATGGTCCAAGCGATGCGATGTATGGAGAAATGCTTCATTTTGAAAGCGGTGTCACAGGGCTTGCTTTAAATATTGAAAAATTCGGCACCGGGATCGTTATCCTGGGGGAAGACCGGAAAATCAAGGAAGGCGATAAAGTCTATACAACTGGAAAACTTTTAAGCATTCCGGTGGGAGATTCTCTTTTGGGGCGCGTGATTGACCCTATGGGGAACCCTTTAGACGGGAAAGGGGAAATCAAGACAGAAACAACCCGATTGGTAGAAACAAAAGCCTCAGGAATTATTGACCGCGACCCGGTCAAAGAACCCCTTCAGACCGGAATCAAAGCCATTGATTCTATGGTACCCGTGGGGAGAGGTCAAAGAGAACTGATCATCGGCGACCGGCAGACCGGAAAAACAGCTGTTGCAGTGGATGCGATTCTCAATCAAAAAGATACGGATGTTATCCCCATCTATGTGGCTATCGGGCAAAAAAGAACCACAATCGGAAATGTGATCAATACTCTGGAAAAATACGGTCTGATGGAAAAAACAATTGTGGTAGCAGCAAGCGCAAGCTCTCCCACTCCGATTCAATACATAGCGCCCTATTCAGGAGTCAGCATTGCAGAGCATTTCATGTATCAGGGAAAACATGTTTTAATCATTTATGACGATCTTTCCAAACACGCTGTGGCATACCGCGAGCTTTCCCTTCTCTTAAGAAGACCCTCCGGGCGGGAAGCGTATCCGGGAGATGTTTTTTATCTTCATTCCCGGCTTCTGGAACGGGCTGCAAAACTCAGTAAAAATCTGGGCGGGGGTTCTATCACTGCTCTTCCGATTATCGAGACCCAGGCGGGAGATGTCTCTGCCTATATCCCCACCAATGTTATTTCCATTACAGACGGTCAGATTTATCTGGATTCAACTCTTTTTTACAGAGGGGTGCGACCTGCTGTCGATGTGGGATTATCGGTTTCACGGGTAGGAGGAAACGCTCAGACTGCTTTGATGAAAAAAGTAAGCGGAAAACTCCGCCTGGATCTTTCCCAGTATCGAGAACTGGCAGCCTTTGCCCGGTTTGGAATTGAGCTGGATGAGCTTTCGCAAAACCAGCTGAAAAGAGGGGAACGGCTGGTTGAAATCCTCAAGCAGGAACAGTATCTTCCCCTTGGAACAGCGGAAATGGCAGTGGCAATTTACGCCGCTACCCGAGGTTTTATGGACAGCCTGCCAATAGAAAAAATCAAATGGTATGAAAAAGAAATACTTCGGTTTATCAAAAGAAATGAGCCTGAACTCTGGTCAGAGCTTTCATCTGGAAATTTCAGCGACCCGCTTGAAAAAAAACTCAAAGCTGTCTTAACCCGGTTTAATGAGGAAAGAGGAGAATAAATGAAACTTGATTTTTTATTTTTTAAAAACAAAAAACCGGAAACATCTTTGTTATGGGGTTATCTCAGTTATATTATTATCGGATTATTGTTATTATCTATTCCTTGGTTTAGAATGAGCGATATTTCTATCATTGACAATCTTTTTACTGCTGTTTCAGCTATTTCAACCACTGGTTTAACAACAATCAGTGTTGTTGATAATTACACAATTTTAGGACAAATCGTAATTCTTGTTTTGATTCAGATCGGCGGTATCGGTTATATGTCATTTGGCTCTTTTATTGTTCTTTCAACCAGTCAGAACTTGCCTGAAAATAGAGAAAATGTTCATAAAACAGCTTTCAGTTTACCAAAAGATTTTAATATTAAAAAATTTATTAAGAGTATTGTAATTTATACTTTTTTAATTGAAGCTGTCGGGGCTGTGCTTTTTCTTTTTTCCTTATGGGATGACCCCAGGGTAAATCCTGTCTGGAGTTCAATCTTTCACAGTATTTCTGCTTTCTGTACCGCAGGTTTCAGTTTATACAACGACAGCTTTATGTCTTATACTGGCAATATTTATTTAAATACAGTTGTTTCTATCTTAAGTTTTTTAGGAGCAATAGGTTATATTGTTATGGTTGATCTATGGCTGCTATTTAAAAAAAAGAAAAACAAAATCACATTTACCAGTAAAATCATTCTCGTCACTACTTTTATTCTTTTTTTTCTGGGAGGTTTTTTAATTTTTTTAGAAAGTGTTTTAAAAACAAATTTTAGTTCTAATACACTCTTACAGTCTTTTTTTCAGTCTATGACCGCTCTTACCACTGTAGGATTCAATACAGTTTCAATTGGAGATTTAAGTTCGTTTTCTCTTTTTATCATTCTCATCTTGATGATAATCGGAGCTTCTCCTTCTGGAACAGGGGGAGGTGTCAAAACTACCACTATTACCAGTATTATAGGAACCATAAAAACTGTTTTTTCTTCAAACAAAGAATTTATCAACTACAAACAATCAAATAAAATAGAAGAATTTGAAGATGAAAAAAATCATTTAATAACAAAAATTACTCATTTTTTTCATAAAATCCGCGGGAAAGATTCTTCAGAAAAAAACGATTTTCACAAATTGGAAGAAAAAGAAAAAAACGACACAAATGTTAAACTTGAAAAAACTTTAGGAGATATCTTTAAAATAAAAATCATGAATAAAACAATACCTTTTGATAGAATTGTTCATGCTTTTGCTACATTTGCTTTTTATTTCATTATTCTATCTTTTGGTATATTGTTGTTATTAACAATGGATCAATTCAGTTTCCAGCAGCTGTTTTTTGAAGCAGCCTCTGCTCTTGGAACAGTCGGATTAAGCACAGGAATAACTGGGGCAATGACTCCTTTTGGAAAAACAGTCATTATCATTTTGATGTTTATTGGTCGTTTAGGACCCATCACTTTTGGAATTGTTCTTTTCAGCCGTAAAAGGAAAAAACAATCTCTTGAAAAATATGAAGATATTGTTATTTAATATATACTGAAATAATTTTAAATTGCAAAAAAACAAAACATTTCTGTCATTCCCGCGAAGGCGGAAATCTATTGACAATAAATGTTTTAAGTAATAGATTCCGGTCTTTTGCATGCAAAAACCGGAATGACAAATTTTGCATTTTATAATGAGTGGATTATAATTTATTGACCATAAAGGCTGGCATAATCCAAAAGCCAGTCCGGTGTCCCGCTTTTCTTTTCAAGAATCAGGATTTTACACTCTCTTCCATCCGGCTGTACCCAAAAAATTTTATTCTCATCATCATATTTACTCGTCCCTGAAAGAAAACTCATCCCCCGACCCCTTCTCTTTGAAAAAGAAGGGGAGAAAGAAATTGAAAAACAATGACTTTTTTTGTTGTCAAAAACCTAATTTTTGATCTTGTCATCGGTGTATCAGGATAATTTGGGTGTGATTTTTTTTATAACCGTTTTAAAATTTAAGATTCATTTTAAAAAAAATAATTTTTATGGGTAAATTTAATAGAGTCAATTCAATGAAAAGGAATCTAAGGTAACAATTATGGATAAGATTATCATACGCGGGGCAAAAGAACACAATTTAAAAAACATTTCCCTTGAAATTCCAAGAAATAAACTCACGGTTATTACCGGGCTGTCTGGTTCAGGTAAATCATCTTTAGCATTTGATACCATTTATGCAGAGGGGCAGCGGCGGTATGTGGAATCTCTCTCATCTTATGCGAGGCAGTTTCTGGGCATGATGGAGAAACCCGATGTGGACTCGATTGACGGGCTTTCTCCCGCAATTTCCATCGAGCAGAAAACTACTTCAAAAAATCCCCGCTCAACTGTGGGAACCGTAACAGAAATTTATGATTATCTTCGTCTTCTGTTTGCCCGGGCAGGTACGCCTTTTTGTCCTTCCTGCGGAATCGAGATCAGCGCCCAGAGCGTGGACCAGATTATTGATGAAGTCATGCTTCTGCCTGAAAATACAAAGCTTCAGATTTTATCTCCTATTGTCCAAAACCGCAAGGGAGAGTTTCAGAAACTTTTTGAAAAACTGACGCGCAAGGGATTTGTCCGCATTATTGTGGATGATATTTCATACAATCTGGAAGAAAAAGAAGAAATCAAACTTGAAAAAAATAAAAAACACTCCATTGATGTGGTGATTGACAGAATCATATTAAAGTCGGACAACCGGAGCAGGCTTGCGGAAGCTATTGAGATCGGGATCGAGGAAAGCGAAGGGCTGATTAAAATTTTATATGAGGGAGAGGAAAAAATTTTTTCCACCCTTTATTCCTGTCCGTCTTGCGGATTCAGCCTTCCTGAGATTCATCCCCGGATTTTTTCGTTCAATTCCCCTCAGGGAGCCTGTCCTGCCTGTCATGGGCTCGGGGAAACTCTGAAAGCGGCGCCGGAATTGATATTAAACTATGAAAAATCCATCAATAACGATGGGATTAACTTTATCATGGATGTGGAAAGCAGTAAGTGGTATCATGCGATTATGAAGGGGCTTTCTGAAAAATACAAGTTTTCATTGAGCAAGCCGATCGGAGAGCTTTCGGATGAAGTGGTTCAGATTCTCCTTTATGGAACGGGGGAAGATGAGATCGAGATTGCGGTAGAAGGGAAAAACTCTTCGTTTAAATCCAAGAAGCCTTTTGAGGGGCTGGTGCCGATGGTGGAGAGACGGTTTCAGCAGACGGAAAGCGAAAATGCGAAAGAATACTACGAACAGTTTATGATTTCTGAAAAGTGCAGTCTTTGTAAAGGGGCGAGGCTTAAAAAAGAAGTGCTTTCCATCAAAATTGACAATCACTCAATTGTGGATCTGACTGAAAAAAACATAAAAAATCTCCTGGAATTTTTTTTAAACATCAATCTGGCTGAAATAAAAAAACAGATTGCGGGAAAAATCCTGAAAGAGATTGAATCCCGGCTTTCATTTCTGAAAGAAGTAGGAGTGGATTACCTGAACCTTGCCAGAAAATCCGAGACTTTATCGGGCGGAGAAATGCAGAGGATCCGTCTGGCTACCCAGATCGGTACCAAGCTCACAGGTGTTCTTTATGTACTGGATGAACCTACTATCGGGCTTCATCAAAGGGATAACGACCGACTGATCCAGACTTTGATTACGCTTAGGGATCTGGGCAATACTTTAATTGTGGTGGAACACGATGAACAGACGATCCGCACAGCCGATTACATAGTGGATATGGGACCAGGCGCGGGAATCAACGGAGGAAAGATAACAGCCGAAGGAACGATTGAAGAGATTTTAAAATCAGAAGAATCTTTGACAGCTGCCTATCTGAATCATAAAAAAACAATTCCGCTGCCTGAATCTTACCGGGAAGGGAACGGTAAAAAAATTGTTCTTAAAAAAGCGGCTACCAATAATTTAAAAAATATGGATGTGGAATTTCCTCTGGGAAAAATGATCGCTGTAACCGGCGTTTCAGGTTCCGGGAAATCTTCTTTAGTTTTAGAAACGCTTTTACCGGCTGTCCAGCAGAGACTTTTCAGAAACTACCGTATTCCTGAAAACACGAAGTTTGAGTCTGTTTCAGGCACACAAGAGATCGATAAAATGATTGATATCGACCAAAGTCCGATCGGAAGGACGCCCCGTTCCAATCCTGCCACCTACACCAAACTCTTTGATCCGATCCGCGAAATCTTTGCCATGACTCCCGAAGCTAAAGAAAGAGGCTATAAAAGCGGAAGATTTTCCTTTAATGTGAGAGGGGGGCGATGTGAAACCTGCCGGGGAGACGGTGTTTTGAAAATCGAGATGCATTTTCTGCCCGATGTGTATATTACCTGTGAAGTCTGCAAAGGCAAACGCTACAACAAAGAAACGCTTGAGGTTTTTTACCGGGGGAAAAATATTTACGATGTGCTGGACATGAGCGTAGATGAGGCGGCTGTCTTTTTTGAAAACCATTTATCTATTTATAATAAATTGAAAACCTTGCAGGAAGTGGGGCTTGGATATATTAAGCTGGGACAAAAGGCAACCACTCTTTCCGGTGGAGAGGCCCAAAGAATTAAGCTTTCCAGAGAACTATCCAAGCGGAGCACTGGAAAAACCCTCTATATTCTTGATGAACCGACGACAGGACTGCATTTTGCAGATGTCCATAAACTGATTGAGGTGTTAAATCAACTGACAGATAAAGGAAACACGATGATTATCATTGAACATAATCTGGATGTGATAAAATCAGCCGATCATATCATTGATATCGGTCCTGAAGGGGGAGACGGCGGCGGGACAGTCATTGCTCAGGGAACCCCGAAAGAAATTGTGAAAAACAAAAAATCTTACACTGGTTATTATTTAAAAGATGCAATGAAGAATATTTAATTGGATAAACACTTGAGCAATAAAGACAGCTTTACTGCTGTCCTATTTTTCTGCTAAAAGCTTTTTTAAGACTTTGAGAGACAGTTCAGTATATTTTGCAATTTGTTCAATAGTAAACCCGTCTTTCAGCATGTTTTGAGCTGTTTTGAGTTTTCCTTTTTCAATCCCTCTCTCAATCCCTCTCTCAATCCCTTTTTCAATTCCTCTCTCAATCCCTCTTTTTTCAATAGTTGATACATACGGCATTTTTTTTACCCCCTCAATTTCTAAAATAATATCTTGGACTTTTTCTTCCAATTCTTTTGATAGCTGAATTATCCAGTCAATAAAACAGAATAGCTCAATAATTTTTTCTTTACTAAAATCTTTTTCATATAAATTTCTGATCAAATTTAATTTAATATTGAATTTCTCACCTTCCGGTCTGTTTTTTGCTTCAAAGAATTTTAATTGGGACAACACGACGACGGCAAAAGGATTTGAAGATTCCTGCAAAGCAATTATTTTATCTTTGTAATCTAATATTTTAATAATAGGAAATTTGAATTTTAATAAAAAATCTTCACTTTCAAATTCAAAAACATTGGATCTGAATTTATCATTTTCATCTGTCAGCACTGCCATACTGAGGACATCTTTGTTGAATTTTGATCGGATTTTATAATTATAGGTAAACATTCTCTGAGCAAAATCTTTTTCTTCGTAACTTTGTATTTCTATGTGAATGAGAATCAGTTTAATTGAGCCGTCTTTATAAGTTACTTCCAAAAGTTCATCAGCAAACCTTTTGCCTATTTCAGAGTCTTTGGTAATTTTAAAAAGTTCTTTACTTAAAAAACGGTATCCTTTAGAAAAATCAATTTTTTCAAAAATTTTTGGAAAGAAGAAAGAAAGAAAATCTTCAATTAAATTTTCTATCATCACTTTCCAAGGAGTGTCATTTTGATCATTTTTTTTATTTGCCATAATTTTAAATTTAGCACTGTTTCAACCAAGAAATATAAAATTTATTTAATCCTCGTATGTCATGATAAACAATTTAAATTTCGAAACAGATTTAAGTATATTCAAATAAATGATTTTTTGGAAAAAAGGATAGTGTTGTGATAAAAGGAAAATATTTTAAGCAAATTCTGACCGGTGTTTGCTGTTTTCTTTTATGTGAAGCGGGGTTTGCAAAGCAAAAACAGAAAAAGGAATCAGTTTCTATGAAAGAATACGCCAATATTCAGTCTTTTTTAAAGGAAAACCCTGAAAAACTCAATAAGATTTTAAAAATCCAAGTAGATGGGAAAAATTTAAGAACTCATTTCAGCAAGACAGAATGCGTTTATTATGAAACAGCGCTGCTTTTTTTCATGGGCGAGACGGTTGCGGGATATACCAATGTTTCCAGCAGTTCAGATCCTTTTTATATTATTGTGGATAGCCAGTTTAAAATAAAGGTTCAAAGAGGGATGAGGCTTTATCTATCTCCGGTCGTTTATAAAGAATATACGCAAGGAAATGCTTATGGAGAGGAACATAAAAGACTTCTTTCTGAAGAAGGATATGATAAATTGGCTGATGCTGAATATATGCTGGTAAAAGGAAAAACCTATTTTGCCGTTATGAGAGAGGAAACTTATTATTTGCCCCCTGAAAAAGCGGAAGGTGACCCTGAAAAAGCATTTCACAAGGTTCTTTATATTTCTGATGAGGAGTTTTATCGAAGTGAGCCTGAAAAGGAGAAAACCCCCAGTTCCGACTGGACTTATTGAGAGAAATAAATATTTTCAAATTAGAAATTCCGCTTTTATTTTCCGGCTGATTTCTTCTAAAGGAAGACCGGTTGTCCTTTGTATGGTTTCTTTTTCGGCCTTATTCAAGGTGTTTTCCAACTTCATCCTCACTGACTTTAATAATCTTTGCTATCTGCACTTTTGTCCATCCCAATTCAGAAAGACTTTGAGCGACTTCTTTTTTTTCCTCCATCTTTCCTTCAATCTTCCCTTTCTCCACTCCAATTTTTTCTCCATCTATCTTCGCCTGCTCGATTCTGCCCCGCTCGTCCTGGCGGTACATAGCGATATTGTCATAGACTTCCAGTTCTTCTTTGTTCCACCCGTATTTTTGGAGGGTTTCAAAGGCAGACTTCAGTTCCTGTTCGTTTTTATTGAATTTGGGCAGCTCGACGAAGTTGAAATAGAGGTCTTTCAAGCCCAAAAGACTGTTTAAGAAACTGATGAGGATTTCTTTTTTCTGGTCATTGCCGAAGATTTTTTTAAATGCCACATCGTTGGTGGGGTCTAAGAATTTCATAAGGGACTCCTCAAAGGTCTTGGATAAAATTTAACCACTTTAAAATAAAGAATGAAACCAATTATAACGACAAGTTGTTTTTAGATTTAAATAATTCAAAAAAGAACAATGAGTTAAAACTGCAGGCAGGAAAGTCTGAAAAGGAAAAGAGTATAGCAGAGTAAGAAATTAAATTTTTTTTTCTTTTGAAATGGCTGATTTTTCAGTTATTTTTTAATTAATCATACAAACAAGGATAACAGATGAAAAAAACTCTTTTGTTGATTGTTTTTCTTGTAATCACAGCGTGTTCAACCGAGAAATTTATAAAAATCAATGATACAAATGTTTATAAGAACATGGATGCTTTTTCAGAAAAAGCTTCGGCGGAACTGGTTCAGAACTATCAGGGCAAAACGATCAAGGTAGTGCTTTTTCCTTTTTTAAATCATAAAAAAATATTCTGCGAGCTGGGGTATCTTTTATCCAGCCAGATGAAAACCTTTCTTTTTCAGTCCGGGAAGTTTGAAATTCTGGAAAGGCTTCAGCTGGACGCTGTGTTAAATGAATTAAAGATGACCAGTTCGGATCTTTTTTCACAGGAAAGCATCAGTAAAATCGGAAAATTTATCGGAGCGGACGCAGTATTGATAGGAGATATATCGACTTTAAATAATTACTTTATTATCAGCATGAGGCTGGTCAATATTGAAGAGGCAAAAGTAGTTTCCCTTTCTCAGCTCAATCTTTTATTGGAAGGATTACAGGAAAAATATGAGACGAGGTATCAGTTTCAAGAGAAACAGAAAATATTATCGGGAGACTATCAGGTCACGGTGATGCAGGGAGAAGTAAAGGAGGATTTTGATATTTTCAGCGATCCGGATACTTTCGTCTGCATTTCCCAAAACAATATCCAATCCTGTACCCTGGCTGTGGAAGATAATTTTCATCCGAAGTGGAATCAGGAAATCGAAATGGAAATCAATCCTGAAAAGCCGATTATAATCAGTGTGTGGGATAAAGATACATCTGCCGATGATTTAATCAGCCGGTTTGTCTTGTCTGAAAACTATTCATCCGACCATTTGGATGAAAATGGTAAACTTTATTTAAGCGATGAGAAGATTGCTCTTTCAATTCGCTTTAAACAAAAATAAATCGAGGGTCTCTTGGGAGAAATAGCAAGAAAATTTGAAAAACTTCGCAAAGAAGTGCCTGAATCAATAAGAATCGTTTTAGCGGTCAAAAAAAGAAGCCCGGAAGAAGTCCTGGAAGTGATAGAAGCGGGAGCAGCGGATCTGGGAGAAAACTATGTTCAGGAAGCTGAAACCATGATTCAGGCGCTTGGAAAAAACGCAAAAAGAGTAAATTGGCACATGATCGGAGGGGTGCAGACCAATAAAATCAACAAGATGATTGGACTTTTTGACTGTATTCAGACGGTCAGTTCCATTGAAAAAGCAGAAGCTTTTCATAAACGCCTGGAAAGAGAAAATAAAATTATGCCGGTTTTAATTGAGGTGAATATCGGCGAAGAATCTTCAAAACAGGGGATTATGCCCGAATATGAAGAGATAGAAAAACTGGCGGTGAAAATTACTCAGATGAAGTATTTAAAATTGGAAGGCGTGATGACAATGGGACCTGTTTCAGAAAATCCGGAGGACCACCGTTATTCTTTCAGAAAAACCAGGGAGTTTTTTGACCGTTTAAAAACTTTGAAACTTGAAAATTCGGATATAAGATGGCTTTCTATGGGGATGAGCGATTCCTATAAAATTGCTCTGGAAGAAGGGGCGACCATGATCCGTCCGGGAAGCCTTTTATTTGGAAAAAGACAATAAAGAACTAAAGTATTTGTTTATATACACAATTGAATATAAAATGCAAACCTGTCATTTCGGTTTTTGTTTGCAAAAGACCGGAATCTGTAACTTAAAATACTTATTTTCAATAGATTTCCGCCTTCGCGGGAATGACAGAAAGGGTTCATTTTTTTGCAATTTAAATTCATTTCAGTATATTTATTAAAGATTAAAATATAACTTGATAAACTATGAAGGATTTTTTATGAATATCTTATTTTCCGCTTCAAAAAAATATGAAAAAGAGTTGTCTTCAAAAAGTCGTATTTATGTTGAATATTACAATGATTTAACAAAATTAGAAGATTCTTTTATGAAATATAAAGGAGAAAAAAGCTGTTTTATTTTTATTGATGAAGGTATGGGGATAGATTTTCTACCTGTTTTTAAAAAGATGAATGATTTTTTTAAAACTCAGAATAAACAGGGAAAACTGATCTTGTTTACTGAAAATCAAGAGCTTGAAAAATCAGCGCAGTCTTTTGTAAACTTGGTGGTTAAAGAAACAATCACTGCGGAGAAGATTCTTTTTTCATTCAGGTCATTTGAAGCCTTTGATATGAAAGGGCAGAATATTTGTGAATCTTTAGGGCTTGATGAAATCCTTGAAAATTCCAAGACAAGTGTGGCTCATATCTGTCTGGAACCTATTGATATTGCTTTTTATCTGGAAATGCTTCAGGAAGGAAAAAATCAGGGAATTTACGAGAAGCTCAAGCCGTATCTGGTTTATCCTGGAAAAACACTGATTTCGGGGCTGGAAAATAAAACAGAATATGAATATGAAGATGACTCGATTGAATATCATCTTGAATTAAAAATATTGGCCTCGAAAAGGCTAGGTTTTGTGCTTGTAAAAGATAAAAAAATCACTTTCATGAATTTGATCAATATCAAAGAAAATAAAAAAGAAGCTTTTGCGTATTTTTTTTCTGTTCCTGAATTGACAAAAGAAGAATTGTTGAATTTTTTTGAGATGGAAATACGCCGTTTAGGAATTAAATCCGGGATCTGTTACGATGATATTTTTCATTTTTCAGAAGATTTTCAAGAAAAGCCGGGGATTGTCTATTTTAAAGCAGCAGAAGGGAAAGATCCTCAAAACGGTCACAATGAATATGCTCTTTTTTTAAAAGAATGGAAGAAAAATCATGGAAAAATTGTGAACCGATTCGGGATGATCGACTACCGGGAAAGAGAAAATCTTTTGACAGTGAAAAAGGGGGAGGCGATCGCAAAGCTTATTCCTGAAGTGAAAAATGAAGACGGCTATGATGTGACAGGAACAGTTTTATTGTCGAGCTATCTTTCTAAAGTACCTTTAAAAATCGGGAAAAACCTGACTTTAAATCCTGAAACAAATGAATATCTTTCTGATATTGACGGAATGGTGGTCATGAGTCAAAATCATCTTTATGTAGATGAGACTTTAGTGGTGCATGGAAATGTGGATATGGCTTATGGAAATATTCATTATGATAAAAATATTATTGTGGAAGGGGATATTGTTTCAGGAATGCAGGTAGAGTGCGGCGGAAATCTGGTGGTGAAAGGAGTGATAGAGGATGCGTTTATTGAGGTTTCAGGGGATTTAATAGTCAAGGGAATGATTAACTGCAAGAAAAAAGCTGTTTTTGTGAAGGGAAAAACTTGTTTAGATTTTATTGAAAACAGCTCTCTGGACTGCCTAAATCATATCTATATCTACCGATTCGCTCTTCACGCAGTTTTGAGGAGCACCCAGAAAATTATTTCAATCGATAAATCGAAGGTGATTGGAGGGGAACTGACAAGCGCCCAGGGGATCGATCTTTTTTCTTTAGGAAATCCTGAATATATCCCTGCGAAAATTGTTTTAGGGATCAATTTTTACATCGAAGAGCAGATCAAAAAACTTTTAAACGCTATGAAAAGCTTAAAAATAAAAATTTCTGAAGAAATGGAGAATATTTCTACTTATGTTGATGTAAAAAAAGATATCAGGGCACAGCTTAAAAATATGAGCAAAGAAAAAGCGGATTACATGATTCATGAGTTTAGCCTGATAAAAGAATTGAGAGATAAGGAAAATAAAGTTGGAGCGTTGTATGAGGAACTCACGAAGACAATGCAGAAAGAAATTTCTTCTTATCTGGCTGTGAGGGATAATATCTATCAAAATAACACTATTTCAGTGATCGGGATTCAGAAAAAACTCTCAGAAAATTATGAAAATATGATTTTTTATCTGGATATAAATCAGGCTGAAATTGTGGCTAAAAAAGCGTCTGATTTTAATACTGATGTAAAAAATTGAAAAAAGGTTTTTCATTCTTTCAATTTATACAGAACTGAATTTAAATTGCAAATATTTTCAACCCGAAATTGTCATTATCCGGCGCTTGTACTGAGCAGAGTCGAAGTATGACCGGTCAAGCCGGGGAATGACATGGATTTTTTGCAATTTAAAATTATTTCAGTATAATTCTGTTAAAAAAAGGAAAAATATGAAAAAAAACAAAGTTTTATCGATAGATAAAAAACACATCTGGCACCCTTTTACCCAGATGAAAGATTATGAGACGATCGATCCGAAGGTGATTGTGAAAGGAAAGGGCGTTAAACTTTACGATATCGATGGAAATGAATATTATGATACGATTTCGTCGTGGTGGACCAATCTTTTGGGGCATCAGAATAAAAAACTCAATCAGGCGCTTAAAAAACAGATTAAAAAACTGGAACATGTCAATTTTTCAGGGTTTACCCATCCTTATGCGGCGGGTTTAGTAGAACAGCTTTCAAAAAAACTTCCCCCTTCCCTTTCCCGCTTCTTTTTTTCAGACAACGGTTCTACAGCGGTGGAAGTGGCTTTGAAGACAGCTTTTCAGTATTTTCAAAATCAGGGAAACCGGGAAAAAAAGACTTTTATCCGCCTCAAAAACTCCTATCATGGGGATACGATGGGCGCGGTAAGCGTGGGAGGAGTGGATCTTTATCATAAACTCTATCATCCGCTCATGTTTGAAACTCTTCAGGCAGACTCGCCCGACTGTTCCAATTGTCCCAAGCGAAAAAGCGAGTTTACCTATGAAGCGCGTGAGACGGGGTGTGCTTTAGAGTGTTTTGCATCCATGGAAAAACTTTTGGAAGAAAAAAGCAGTGAAATCATTGCTGTAATTATTGAGCCTATAATTCAGGCGGCGGGGGGGATGATTGTCTATCCTTTTGAATATCTCAAAAAATTGAGAAAACTCACGCTTGAAAAAAATGTGCTTTTGATTTTTGATGAAGTGGCTACCGGATTCGGGCGCACAGGCTCGTTTTTCGCGTTTGAAAAAGCGGGGGTTGTCCCCGATCTTCTTTGTTTATCCAAGGGAATCACCGGAGGATATATGCCTTTGGCGATGACGGTTTCTACTGAAAAAATCTATCAAGCTTTTTATGACGACTATTTTTCCAATAAGACTTTTTATCACGGTCATAGCTATACGGCCAATCCCCTTGCCTGTTCTCTGGCAGTAGAGACTTTAAAAATACTGGAAGAAGAAAACCTGCCGGAATCACAAAAAGACACGATTGAATTTTTTCATAACACTCTGAAAGAATTTGGAAAAGAAAAGTTTATCGCTGATATCCGGTTTACAGGATTTATCGGGGCAGTGGATGTGGTGGAAGACAGGAAATCAAAAAAAAGCTTTCTCCCTGAAAAAAGAATGGGGCAGAAAATTTATCTCAAGTCTTTGGAAAACGGACTGGTTTTAAGACCGCTGGGAGACACAATTTACTGGTTTCTCCCTCTGGTGATCAAGAAAAAAGACATCAAGATCATCCTTGAAAAAAGCCTGAAAGTGATCGCTGAGGCGGTGAGGGAATAATCCTCCATTTCTCAAATCAAAAAAGAACGCCTTGTTATAAATATACTGAAATAAATTTAATCTGCCAAGAAAGGGAGGGTTAAACTTTCCGGTCTTAGAAAAAGACGGGATTGGAAACTTAATTGGATTTAAAACTGAAAATCATTAATTTTTAAGGTCAGAAGAATAGAAATTATAAAATAAGTATCAGAGATCAAAAAACTTTTTATAAGGTTTTGTCATGTATGAAGATTATCAGCAGAAAATAACTTCTATCCGCGAACGGGGGCTTTTCAGGTCTTTGAAAAAGGTTGAGAAAAGAAGAGGCTCGAAAATCCGGGTGGACGGAAAAGAATATTTAAACCTTTCATCAAACGACTATCTGGGAATAGCAGTCGATGAAGAATTTCATAAAGAATTTTACCAGCCGATGGGGGATGAAAACAGGATTGACTGTTTTGGACTTGGGTCATCTTCTTCCAGGCTTCTCTCAGGAAACAGCTTTCTTTATGACCAGCTTGAAAAAGAACTGGCGCTCTGGTATAAAAAAGAATCTGCGCTGGTTTTCAACAGCGGCTATCATGCAAACCTTGGAATTTTGCCCGCCTTGACCGGAAAAGATGATGTGGTCTTTTCAGACAAGGAAAATCATGCCAGTTTGATTGACGGATTAAAGCTTTCGGAGGGAGAGTTTTTTCGTTTTCCTCATCTGGATTATGATAAATTGGAAGAAATTTTAAAGAAAAAACGGAATTTGTACAAAAAAGCAGTGATTGTTTCAGAATCGGTTTTCAGTATGGACGGCGACAGGGCGGATTTAAAAAGACTGGCGGAGCTTAAGGAAAAATACGACTGTATGCTTTATATCGATGAGGCTCATGCGGCAGGCGTATTGGGTGAAACAGGGCAGGGGCAATCGGAAGAAGACGGTGTGTCCGGTAAAATCGATATTCTGGTCGGAACCTTTGGTAAAGCTTTGGCAGGGGTCGGCGCTTATGCGGTTATGGATGAGATTGTAAAAGATATGCTGGTCAATACTATGAGACCTTTTATTTTTACAACCGCTCTTTCTCCGGTGCAGCTTTACTGGTCTTTAACAGTGGTGAAAAAGATACCTTTTATGAAAGAGCAGAGAAACCATTTGAAAAAGATTTCAAAACTCTTGAGAACAGGTTTGGCTGAACGGGGCTTTCAAACAGGGGGAGACTCCCAGATTATCCCTGTTTTTATAGGTGAAAACGAGAAAGCGGTAAAAAAATCCGAAGCGCTTCAAAAAGAAGGGCTTTTGCTGTTCCCGATCCGCCCTCCCACAGTGCCGGCAGGAACCGCAAGAATTCGAATCTCTTTAGGAGCTTTTCTTTCAGAGCAGGAAATGGAATGGATTCTTTCTGTCTTTGAAAAAGGGGGAAAGGAATGAAAGTTTCATGGCTTTCTAAAACAGGGAAACGGGAGCTGATTGTCTTTTTTGCAGGCTGGGCGATGGATGAGAATCCGGTGAAACATCTGAAAAATGATTCTTATGACATTGCGGTTTTTTATGATTATAGAAATCTGATGCTGCCGGATGATTTCTGGAAAGAGTTTTCCGCTTATAAAAATATTTTTGTTTTGTCCTGGTCGATGGGAGTTTGGGCGGCAGGGCTGAACCAGGCTGTTTTTCCGATGGATAAATCTGTTTTTATCGCTTTTAATGGAACAGGCATGCCGGTGGACGACCGATTCGGAATACCGGTTAAAATATTTTCGATGACCATCAATAATATGTCAGAAAAAGGAAGAGAACTTTTTTTTCAAGGAATGTTTGAAAAAGAAGATGATTATCATCGATTTACAAGACCTGAAAGAAATCTTGAAGAACAGGTGGATGAGCTGATCCGGCTCAGGAATATGACTTTGGAAAAACCTCTTTTGGATCTTTCTTTTTTTAAAAAAGCCTTTATCGGAAAAAAAGATAAAATCATCCCCTCCAAAAACCAATCCAGATACTGGAACAATCAAACCGAAATTAAAATGCTGGATGCGGGGCATTATCCGTTTTTTTTATGGGACAGCTGGGAGAAAATAATAGAAAATGTCTGAGAAACTCAATAAAAAAAGAATAAGGGACCGTTTTAGAAAAAGCCTTGCCACTTATCATCAAAACGCTTTGGTGCAAAATGACATGGCAGAAGAGCTGGTTAAAATGGTACAAACTAAAAGCCGCGATTTTAATAAAATTTTTGAAATTGGCGCAGGCACAGGGCTTTTGACCCGGAAGCTGATTGAATCATTTTCATTTCAAAAGTTTTTAACCAATGATATTATAGAAGGCTGTAGAGATTCTTTGCTCCGTCTTGACCATCGGATCGAGTTTTTGGCAGGGGATGCTGAAAAACTGGATCTGGAAGAAAAATTTGACTTCATTATTTCCAATGCGGTTTTTCAGTGGCTGGATAATTTAAAATATTTTCTGGAGAGGATGGCAGACTGGCTGGCTCCCGGCGGAATTCTTGCCTTTACCACTTTCGGCCCTGAAAATTTTCATGAGATCGCATCAATTACCGGAAAAAAGCTTTCCTATCCTTATGCGGATGAGATTAAAACATGGGCAGACCCGGAATACCGGCTTTTGGGATTTCAAAAAGAAGTCAAGATTTTGTCATTTAAAAACCCGATGGAAGTTTTGCGGCATATCCGGCTGACCGGGGTCAATGGAAACAGTAAAACTGTCTGGAACCGCCTTGATTTCAACCATTTTATTTCAAAATACAACTCCCTTTTTCAAAAAAACGGAGAAGTGCGCCTCACTTATGTTCCCTATTATTTTGTTTTTCAAAAGAAAGGGGTAGAATGAAAACAATTTTTGTAACCGGCATAGATACGGGGGTGGGAAAAACAGCGGCGGCCGGGCTTTTAGCAAAACATCTTTTGGAGAAAGGCGAAAAAGTGATCACTCTGAAAATAGTAGAGACGGGAGCGGCGGGTTTTTCCGAAGATATCAAAACCCATCGGAATATTATGGGAATCGCATTGACCGAAGAGGATCAAAAAGGACTGACTTGCCCTTATTTGTTTTCACTTCCCGCATCTCCCCGTCTTTCAGCTAATAGAGAAGGAAAATCAATAGATTGCAATAAGATTCTTTCTTCTCTTCATGAGCTTCAGAAAAACTATTCTACGGTGATTTTAGAGGGCGCAGGCGGGCTTTTTGTCCCTTTAAACGAAAGAGAATTGATCGTTGATTTTATTCAAAAAAACCGATTTCCCGTTGTCCTTGTTTCATCTCCCCGTCTGGGAAGCATCAATCACACCCTGCTTTCTCTGGAAGCCTTAAAAAACAGGGGGATAAAAATAATCGGAATCGTTTACAATCTGGCAGTGGAAGCGGATCCTCTGATTGTGGAAGATACCCGGAAAACAATTCAGGACTTTTACCCTAAACTCCCTATTGTGGATTTACCTGATTACAAAAAAAATCCTTTGCAAACTATTAATTTTTCCGAAATCATTTAATGTCCCAGGCGGGTTGACCTGCTATGATGAAGTTGTCATTATCGCTTCTTTTGAAAATTTCTTAATTTCAGGAAATTCTTTTTTTCAGGAGTCAATTTTTAATTCAAAAAAAATTAAAATTTCTTATTTTTCAAACCATTGAAAATCAAGTATATAACCTGAGGTTCTATTCGAATTCACCCGAGGTTCTATATACTTTTTTTACCGTTTTGGGTAATTTTTAGGTTATGATAGAGAAAAAAATCAGGAAAATAGAAATGAACAAGAAGTTAAAATTTTTTTTAGTCCTTTTTTCGTTGAGCATCAGTTTTTCAAATCTCTATTCTTTTGGAAATCTGGTTATAACCGAGCCGGAAAGGCTTTATGAAAAAGAAGAAGATATCAAAGCCGCTTTTTTCTGGGGCGAATATCTGGCTGGAGTGTCTGCCGGAATCAGTTATCAAAGCGATTTTAATCTGAAAAAACCAAATATTGACTTGGAATTGACCATCGAATCTGGTTTTCTGGTTTTTCCTCAAATCAAAGCAAAGCTTTTTCTAGCAGCCAATTTTCACTATCAGCATGCTGAAATCAATGTCAATCAGGGGAAAATTCTGAAAGACACCTTAAGAATCCCGTTTGAGATAAAAGGCAGGTGGTTTTTGAACGAGGATTTCTGTCTTTCTATTACGGCTGGGGTGGATTTTTCTTATTGGGTCAAATCAAGATTTCATTATGACCCCAGTAATGAAGACTATGCATATTCTGTGAACCGGTTTCATACGGGGCTTGTTTTTGGACTGGGCGTTGAGACAAAAATAACAGAAAAAGATTTTCTTTCGCTGGAAATCAGAAGCATTCAGGAAATTTCGCAGGAGACAAAAGACATGCCCGCTTATTATGGAAATTACGGATATGAAGATATTGTGATACCGGGAAAGAAAGAGCAGCTGTATCAGATTCTTTTGGGGTGGAAAAGAAGAATCAGTTTTGATAATGAATAAGTGTTTTCACTAAAAAATTAAATATAAAAACCTGGAGGTAAAATGAAACGAGTTATCATGTTCTTAATGTTGGTGATCTTATCGGTCAACATCTCATGTACGAAGCAGGAGCTTCCTTCTATCCCGAAAACAGCGGACAGAAACGCTCCAAACGAGGTGCAGGGAGCAATGTTTACAGTCTTTAATGTTCTTCCTGACAAGACAAAAGGCGAGACAAAAAAAGAAAATATCAGCGCTTTTATCTGGAAAAATCCTTCTACTACTGATTTTCAGGGAGTCCGTCTGGTCAGAAAAGAAGGCAGTGTGCCGGAAAATGCAAACGACGGAACCGTGATTTATGAAGGAAAGGCAAACTATGCGGTGGATGAAAAACTGCTGAGTAATCCTGACAGCAAAACTTATTATTATAAAGTATTTACCTATGACCGAGCCAGAAACTACTCATCAGGAATAACCTTTGAAAAAGGGCTGGTGATGACCGTGACTCAGGATATGGTCAAAAAAATGGGTGAAAAAGCAAGATCCAAAGGTGTTCGGTCTTATATTCAGACAAATCGTGGATGGTTTGATTGGATTGGTGATGTTTTTGATGCTATCGCCGCCGCCGCCGCCGCTGTAGAAAACGCATTGGAAGACGCGATCGAACTCGTTGCCGATGCGGCTGACTTTGCTTTAGACAGCATGGTGGACGGATTTAAAGATGCCTATCATTTTGTCAAAGACAATATTAAAGAAATCGGCATCTATGCTTTTAACTTTACGGCCGCCGCAGTCTGTTATGCGGTTGGTCTTCCCGCTTTCCCTTATATTGATCCTCATACCGGAAAAATCGGACTGGCGATGGGAATACCGGGAGTAGGGGTTGTCGCTATTACAACCGACGGAAGGATACAGTTCGCCTCAGGTCCTGCTTCAGTCTGGGTTGATGTGGATGATGGAGAGATCGGGGGAGGAGTTTCTGTAGGTCCTGCTGGAATTTCTTTCAGTACTGAGACGGGAAATGTTTCTGTAAAAGTTTGTGGTAATGAGATGATTTTGACCAATGCGGATACTGGAGAAGTAACCACTCAGAGAATCAGCAGAACTTCAGACGGAAAAGAAGTGGTCAGCTACTATTCAGTCACCCCTTCTGGAACTGTAATCGAAACGCCTACCGTTCAATACAGCGTTTCTTCCGAAGATGCCCCTACGCAGGAAATTACAAATCTGACACTCACTGCCAACAACAATGGAGAAATAGAACTGGCATGGAAAAATCCTTTAACCAAATATCAAAAAACAGTGATCGTGAAAAAAACAGGAAGCTTTCCTGAAAGTGTCACGGATGGAACGATAATTTATCAGGGAACAGGTGAAAGCTTCTCTGACCCAGCAACAACAGCCGGAACCGAATACTTTTATAAAGTTTTTACATCCAACGGAACCGAGTATTCCAACGGGGTCTCTAAAAAAATCACGGCAGTTGAGGATATTACTCCTCCTTCTTACGAAAGCGACGCTTCGGTTACCGTAGCAAACCATAAACTGGTTTTAAACTGGACCAATCCTTCCAACGGGGATTTTTCAAAAGTGATTGTGATGAGATCAGTCGAACAGTATCCGACTTCTCCTTTGATCGGGAACAAAGTTTATGAAGGGCAAAACGCTTCTTATTCTGATGAATCCCTTACAAATGGAACTATTTATTATTATACCCTCTTCTTTTATGACCTGAAAGGCAATTTCAACGCAGACGGGATCAAAATTTCCGGCGTGCCTCTGGATACGGTTCTTCCTACTCTGACAGTCTCAGCTCCGGCTGATCAGGCTGTTTTGAAAAGCACGGTCTCTATCCAGGCAGAGGCTCAGGATGACGATAGAATCGAAAAAGTCGAGTTTTATATCGATGGAGTTCTTGCAGGTACCGATACAGCGGCTCCTTACAGCTATAACTGGAGCACTGTCTCTGCGGCCAACGGAGCACACAGTATTCAAGTCAAAGCTTATGACGATTTTGGAAATATTTCTTCAAAAACCCTTTCAGTCTCTGTTGACAACGATTTAAGCATTCCAGTGGTTGCGGTTGTCAATCCGGCTGATCAGGCGCTTTTGAAAGGAAATCTGACCCTTTCCGCAAACGCTTCCGACAACAAGGCGATTACCAAAGTCGAGTTTTATATTGACAATGTTTTAAAATCAGCCGATACAGCCGCTCCTTATGAATACGCGCTGAATACAGCTGATTTGTCCAATGGAGGGCACACTCTTTCTGCCAGAGCCTATGATGCAGAAAATAATATGAGCGAAAATTCAGTTTCAGTGACTGTGGACAACAGCGCGCCGGTGATCTCTTCGCTCACTCCCGGTACAGGAAGCGTCCTGAAATACGATGCGGCTTTAAGCGCATCCATTGCGGACAATAGGGGCGTAGTCAAAGCGGAATTTTATATCAATGATGTTTTAAAAACAACTTTAACACAAGCTCCCTATACTTATAACTGGAGCACCCTGACTGTCGCTAATGGAAACTATACGGTTTTTGTAAAAGCTTACGACGAGGCAGGAAATATTTCTTCTAAAACCGTTTCCGTAAGCGTGGATAACGATGTGGAGCTTCCGAATGTTTCCATTGTCTCTCCCTCTGCATCCAGCAATCTGAGCGGCAATATTTTTGTCAATGCAGAGGCAACCGACAATAAAGGAGTGACCAAGGTTGAGTTTTATCTGGATGGAATCAAAATGTTTGAAGATACCCAGTCTCCTTACTCTATCCCTCTGGCAAGCAATATTTTAGACAACGGAACCCATACATTCAAGGTCAAAGCCTATGACGCTGAAGGAAACAGCAGCGAAGACTCGATTCAGGTTGTGATCGACAATGAGGCTCCTAATACTCTTGCTCTTCAGGCTCTTCCTCAGTTTGTGAAAGGAAGTGTTTCCCTTCAGGCAGATGTTTCTGATGCGGTGAGCGGAATTCAAAAAGTCGAGTTTTATGTGGACAATACTTTGAAAAACACCCTGACTTCGGCTCCTTTTACCTATCAGTGGAATACAGCCGGATCAGACGGGGCGCATTCTGTTATGGTCAAAGCCTATGACAAAGCAGGAAATTCAGCCTCAACCGCTCCTGTCAGCGTAACCGCGGACAATACCGTTCCTTTTAATCTGGAAATCACTTCTCCTGCAAACGGAAGCATGCTGAAAGGCCAGCAGACGATTCAGGCAAGCCCTGCGGACTTGACCAGCGGAGTGGCTAAAGTGGAGTTTTATGTGGATGGAAGTCTTCTCGGCACAGATACAGACTACCCTTATGCAATGAGCTGGACGCCTGCAGACGGAGTGCACAGTATTTCTCTCAAAGCCTATGATAAAGCAGGAAATGTGGCGGTGAGTACTAACAGCACTATCACAGCGGATGGATCAGCCCCTACAGGACTAAGCCTTTCTTCTGTCTCCGGTGCATACTCTAAAAGATATGTCAGTCTTCAGGCAGCAGCAACCGATGCGGTGAGCGGAATTGAAAAAGTGGAGTTTTATGTGGACGGCGCCCTTTCAGGAATTGATTCTGTCTTCCCTTACTCTTTTGTCTGGGATGCAGGCGTAAATGACGGTGCGCATACATTTATGATCAAAGCCTACGATAAAAACCAGAATGTCACAGAAAGCCAGGCTGTCTCAGTCATTACCGACTCGACTGACCCTTCCTCTCTTGTTTTAAATATTCCTGCAATCTTTCTTAGAGGGTCAGCAGCTCTTTCAGGAAGTGCGGCAGATACCAATATCCAGAAACTGGAGCTCTGGATCAACAACAATCTGGCGGCAAGCTATAATGCAGGGTCTTTTAACATGAACTGGGACACCACTCCTTACAACGGACAGGTTTCCCTGACCCTGAAAGCCTATGACCAGGCCGGCAATACCGCTTCCCTTACCAAAAGCGTGCTGATAGACAATACAGTGCCTGAAATCACATTGAGCGCAAAAAACTCAAACGGGATCGAAATTCTGGAAGGAAATGTGAATGTCAATGTCAGCGCGACCGATTTAAACGGAGTAAACAAGATTGATCTTTTTATTAACGATGTGCTTAAAATGAGCTCCAGCAGCTACAGCCTGAGCTATCTCTGGGCTACTCCGGCAGGAACCGCCATTCAGACGCATACTCTGAGAGTAGAGGCAACCGATACCCTGGGAAATAAGGCGGTGCAGACCTTTACCAAAACAGTGGATAATAGAGCGCCGGTGATTAGTTTTATCAGTCCGATCAACAATTCGGCTCACAAGGGAAGCCCAGATGTGTCTATTAATGTGTCTGTAAGTGATCTTTTGGGAGATCAGGTCAATGGGCTTGCTTTATTTGAATGGTATTTTGACGGTGTACATCAGCCCGCTTTAAATATGAATACTGGAGCTCTCTATAGCGGCAGTGAAGGATCTCATATTATCAAAGTCCGTGCTTATGACACTGCCGGGCATGTCAGCGAGCAGACACTGACAGTGAATATTGATAATACAGCGCCGGCGCAGATTACTTTTGACATAAATAATGGTGTTGTTATAAACAATGGAAAAGCTTATTTAAATTGGACTAATCCAAATGATAATATTACCATGATGAAGATTTATAGAATCAGTAATTCAGCTTATATATTTGATTATCCTATGGCGTATACAACTGAACTCCTTTATTCTGGAGAAAAAATCAATAGTTTTATAGATAATCAGCCATATGGAAATCTGGGCTGTCCTGCAAGTGATTATTATTATAATTATAAAATCGAAATACAAGATCAGGCAGGTAATGTAACTAACAGTGCAATATACAATAATGTAGACTTTGGAGTTTGTGTAGGGGGAGTTTAATAGTTTTAAAGATAGCGGATTAATTTCCGCTGTTTTTTTTTACTTTATCTTATTTCTCGTAAAACATATTGTCAATTATCAAAAATATAGAGGCAGGGAACAACGACCGTTGTCCCCTGCCCGAAATTAACCCAATTTCAACGCCAATTGCCATAAGTGTTTAATCAGGCTGTCGATTATTGAAAGCTATTTCATCATCTTCTTATCATTGATATTTGTAAGATGCGTAGAATCAATTTTCTTGTTGTAGTTTTTCTATTTCGTTTTTGGACAACCCCGTTGCTTCTATGATTGTTTCTAAATCGATGCCTTTTTTTATGAGGATTTTTGCAGCTTCAATTTTTCCTTCTAATCTTCCTTCTAATCTTCCTTCTTTTTTTGCTCTTCTTTCCCAGGTAGTAACATAGCTCATAAGTTTCTCCTCCTGCATTTTTTCTATTTCTTCTTCAAATCTTTCTTCTAACTTTTCGGGTAGTTGTAATATCCAGTCAATAAAAATTAAAAGTTCTTTGATACGGTTTTTGTCAAAGCCTTTCTTTAAAAGCATTTTTATCAGTGTTATCTTGGAATCAAACTTTTTATTATTATCTTTTCCTGCTTCAATTAATTTCAGGTGGGCAAGGACTACCAGAGAAAACGGATTTTTGTTATTTTCCAGATCTTTGATCTTGTTTTGATAGTCAACCAGTTTTACTAAAGGAAATTCTACATTGCACTTAAAATTCCAGCGTTCGGTTTTATAGTTGTTGGGTCTGTAATTTTTGTCTTCATCAGTTAAAATTGCCAAACTGATCACTTCTTTTTTGTATTTATCAAAAATACGATAGTTGTAAACAAAAATTCTTTCTTCAAAATTGTTTTCTTTATAACCCTGAACTTCAATGTGTATGAGAAGCCATTTTTCACTGCCATCTTTCAGAAAGACTTTAACCAGTTCATCTGCAAATCTTCTACCAATTTTATTATCTTTGACAATAGAAGAGAGCTCTTTATTGAGAAACTCATACCCATTAGAAAAATCTATATCCGCAAAAATATCCGGAAAGAAAAACTGTAAAAAGTCTTCAAATAAGTTTTCAATGACTTCTTTCCATGCTGAGTCATATTTTGACATCATTTTCTCTTTTAATTTTATTGGTATTTTAAATTTACTGAAAATTATAGAATCGCAGAAATTTATGGCTACAAACAGTGGATAGATATTACTTCTTTAAAATCATTTTAAGATAGATTTAAAAACACGGTAGCAATTTTTTTTGTGGCAAGGATTAGGAATCTTTGTTCTATCAATCTGTTTGTCAACCCTGGAAAACCCTAAAGATTTTTTACCCACAAACCCC
>Ga0209518_1000984_pt1 | contig 33662 bp, 32 predicted proteins | sample RifGroB1_FD_183993 | JGI IMG/M metagenome (GOLD analysis project Ga0209518, IMG submission 183993) | Groundwater microbial communities from Rifle, Colorado, USA - Groundwater B1 (SPAdes) (version 2) | ecosystem: Environmental > Aquatic > Deep subsurface > Groundwater | place: Rifle, Colorado...
TTAGCGTCAGTGATCGCGGCAGTTTTTATGGCGGCTTCGCTTTTTTTGATGAAAAGCCTTTTTTTAAGCGGAGATTTTATTAATGTTTATATCTGGTCAAGAATCGGATTTTTTCTTGGCTCATTAATCTTTTTTATACTGCCTTCGTGGAGAGGCGAAATATTTACGTCTTTTTCACAATTAAAAAAGCCGAGCGGAGGGATCTATTTAATTTTAAATAAATTACTGGGAGCGTTCGGTGCGCTCGCCATATATTTTGCCATATCTAAAAATACCGCGGCTTTGGTTTCCGCGCTTCAAGGATTTCAATTCGCGATTGTTTTTATTTTAGTTTTTCTGTTTTCATTTTTTTGGCCGAAAATTATCAAAGAATCTTTTACGTCAAGAGAGCTTGCCGAGAAATTGTGCGGGATTTTATTGGTTTCAGCCGGACTTTATTATTTGTCATTTTTGTAAATGAGAAGAGCTTTTAAATTTTTGTTTTGGGCTCTTAAGGTTTTTTTGAAAATTTTAATTTTACTGATTATTGTTATTGCCCTGGCGGGATGGTGGGGGCTTAAGAAGGTAGGCGTAAAGGAGCCAAAGTTATTCGGCGTAACTTATTCGGCAAGAAACGCTGAAGACTTTGGCATGTCCCGTACGAGCGTTTTTACGGAAATTTTGGATGATTTGAAAGTTCGACATATACGACTGCCTGTATATTGGACTGAAGTTGAAAAAGAAAATGATAAGTATGATTTTAGTGAAATCGATTGGCAGCTTCGGGAAGCGGAAAAGCGTGGCGCAGAGATAATTTTGGCCGTTGGAAGAAAGTTGCCGCGCTGGCCGGAATGTTTTGTGCCTGAATGGGTTAGCGCGAAAAAGGACAGGAATTTTGAGGAGACGGAACTTTTTGATTACATTGAGACAACGGTCGAGAGGTATAAAAATAATCCAGCTCTTAAAATTTGGCAGGTTGAGAATGAGCCATTTCTTCCTTTTGGGAGGGAATGTTCGCTTTTTGGAGATAAAGTTTTGGAAAGAGAAATAGCCATTGTGAAAAAAATCGACGGGGCGCATCCCGTTTTAATTACAGATTCAGGGGAGCTTTCTTTTTGGGTGCGCGCGGCAAAACGTTCGGATATTTTCGGGACAACCATGTATAGGGAAATATGGAATGAGTACTTGGGATTTTTTACATATCCTTTGCCTCCGCAGTTCTTTCGCGCGAAACTCGCTCTAACGGAACTTTTCGCGGGCAAGCGTCCGGCGATTGTTTCGGAGTTGCAGGCTGAGCCTTGGCAGAAAAAGCAGTCGTATGAGCTTTCACCTGAAGACACTTTGTCGGTTTTTGATTTAAATCAGTTTAAGGATCATATTATTTACGCGAAAAATTCAGGCTTTGATGAGTTTTATTTATGGGGAGTAGAATGGTGGTATTGGCTAAAAATTAATGGACATCCGGAAATATGGAACGAAGCAAAAAATTTGTTTTAGGAATAGATGTCGGCGGATCGAAGATAAGAGGTGTTTTGCATAACGGTAAAAAAGCTCTTCGTTTTTTGGAAATATCAACGCCGAAGACAAAAAAACAATTCGAAAAATCCATCCGTAAAATTTCTGTTCAACTGGCGGCGGGCGACGAAATAAATTACATCGGTATTGCGGTTGCCGGAGTTGTCGAAGGAATGATAATTAATGAAAGCCCGAATATTAAATATCTAAAAAATTTTGATTTCAAAAAGTTAAAACTCGCGCAAAATATTAAAGTTGATAATGACGCGAGAGCCTTTTTAAAAGCCGAAACTGTCCGACACCGAGTGTCGGACAGGGTGCTGGGAATAACAGTTGGAACGGGGATAGGCCGGGCTTTTTCTGTGAATGGAAAAATTAAAAAAATTAAACGACTTGAATATCCGGAGAAATGGGAGTGGGAGTATCAGAAAATACGGGATCAAAAAAATAATGCCGGGCTTGCTAATTTTCTCGGGATAAAATTATCACCGATTATTAAAAAATATAAACCGGGAGTCGTGGTGCTCGGAGGCGGAGTCATGGAGAGAAAAAAATTCTTCGAAAAAATGGAAAAACGCCTGCCTACCTGCGCTGGCAAGCCGATTAAGGTGATGTGTGCGCGCTTACACAATAAAGCCGGAGCTTACGGCGCTGCGATGTTATGGAGATAAGGCACGAATATGTTTCTTGATATAGGTGTCGGAATACTTTCTTCAATCTTCATAAGCTGGTTTTTCAATTTGCCTTTGACTTTTTTGCTGATTATAGGGGGAATTGTTTTCGCGCTTTTAATGGATGTGGATTTTCTATTTTATGTATTTCAAGGCAAGGAAGTGTATCGGCATCGGGATTTATTTCATTATCCTTTGATATATTTGCCGCTTGGAACAGTATTATTGTATTTTTTTGTCGGAATCTCATGGGCGGCATTATTTTTTCTTGCTTCGCTTTCTCATTTTTTGCATGATAGTATTGGGCTTGGTTTCGGCGTCCAATGGTTATGGCCATTTTCGCGGGATCGTTACACATTTTTTTATTTATTTCAACCGCATTCGCGTGCCCAATTGCCGTTTAAATTTATATATATTTGGCGCGCGGGTCAATTTGATGAAATTAATAAAAAGTTAGGGGATCCAGATTGGTTTAAAAATATTTATTTGAATTGGCATCCGTTTGCAGTTATTGAATATCTTGTATTTATTATTTCTATAGTTGCGCTGTATTTTTATGTTGGAAAATAAATTTCCAAAAGGTTTCCTCTGGGGAAGTGCGACCTCTGCCCACCAAGTGGAAGGAAATAATCACAATGACTGGTCGGAGTGGGAAAAATCACGACAAAGGGTTTCTTATTTAAAATCTATGGGTCGAAATCCGGATGAATTTATTTCCGGTAGAACTTGCGATCATTACAATCGCTTTCGCGCGGATTTTGATATCGCGAAGTCCCTCGGGCACAACGCTCATCGTTTTTCTATTGAGTGGTCGCGAATAGAGCCGGAAGAAGGAAAATTCAACGAAAAAGAAATAGAGCATTATCGCGATGTTATTAAAGCGCTCCGCGAGCGCGGCCTTGAGCCGTTTATAACACTTTGGCATTGGACTATTCCTTTATGGGTAAGAGATAAAGGAGGGGTTGAGAGTAAAGAATTTCCTAAATTTTTTGCTAGATTTTCAAAAAAAATGGCTGAAGATTTTCCTGAAGTAAAGTATTGGATGACTTTGAATGAGCCCACTTCAGTAATAGCCAATTCTTATTTTCGCGGTCTCTGGCCGCCGCAGAAGAAAAGTATTTATTCAGTGATCCGAGTTTATAATGTTTTAGCAAAAGCTCATAAAATGGCCTATTTTGCGATTCACGAAATTAATCCCGAAGCTCAAGTCGGATTTGGTAATCTCATGATCGATCTAGAGCCATTTTCTCTAAATCTTCTCGATATTTTTGCTTCTAAATTCAGAGATTATTGGTCAAATATATATTTTTTAAAACTTGTTGGAGATTTAAATGATTATTATGCGTTGCAATATTATTTTCATTTAAAAATTTCTTTTCCGCAGAGAGTCAGAAATGAAAATCAAAAAATAAGCGATATGGGATGGGAAATTTATCCAAAGGGCATTTATAATCTTCTGAAAAGACTTGGAAAATTAAAAAAGCCGATTTTTATAACTGAAAATGGCATTGCCGATAATATAGATAAAAACAGAGCGCAGTTTATAGAAGAGCATTTAAAATGGATTAGTAAAGCGGGTGAAGAAGGTGTCGATATCCGCGGATATTTTTACTGGTCGCTTATGGACAATTTTGAATGGGAAAGCGGCTTTGGGCCGCGTTTTGGGCTTGTCGAGATTGATTATAAAACGCTCGAACGCAAGATTCGTCCGAGCGCATTAGCTTACAAAAAAATTATCGAATCACAAAAAGGCTGATTCAATCTTTTTCTTCGAGCAGTCTTTGTAATTCGTCGGTTTTCTTTTGAAGCTCTTCAAGTTTTTTCCAGTTTTCGCTGTCGTTATTTTCATTTTTATTATCCGCATTATCGTTTTGATCGCTTTTTCCCTCGTTCCAGTGCTGGCCGTCTTCATCAGTCGAACTTGCCGCGTCTAAGCTAATTTTCAAATTGAGATTCTCTCTGGCAAATATAAAAACCTTTGCTTCCGAAGTTATTTTTTGAGCTTTCTGGAAATTTTTAAGAGAATTGGGGAAATTGCCTGAATTTAAATCCGTCTGCCCCTGATTTATTAATTTTGAAGAGGATTCAATTCTATTTTTAATGTTATTCTTGTTTAAATCGTCAAGATTCGGCTCGATTTTGACAAAAGTATTTTTTAATTCTTCAAGACGCGTCGAAGCCTCTTTTAATTGAGACGCCGCGACTTCTTTCGCGCGTGAAGATATTTTTTTCTCACTTTCTACGCGTCTTTCAGATGCCTCTTTAGCTTGGCCGCGTATTTTTTCTATTAGAGGTTTTATTTCTTCATTTTTGGCGCTCTCGCCTGAAATAAATGTCAGCACTTTTTCGTGGGCCTGGAGCGAAATTTCAAGCCGCGAACTGATATCCGTGGCTGCTTCTATTTTCGAATCAGCTTCGAGATTTGAAATTCTGGATTTCGCATTGTTTATTTCTACGTCGAGTCTTTTTTCAAGAATCGCTCGTGATTCTGGATTAAGTTCGCCGCGGTTGCTAAGAATTTCAGCCTCCTGGAGTCTCTGCTCGAGTTTTTCAACTTCAAATTTCCCCTTTGCTTCTGGAGAAACCGCTGTTAAAGATTTGGCGCTTTCATTTATATGGATTTTTATCGGATACAAAAGATCTCCCGGCAATGATTTTTCAGCTGCCATTGCTACTCCGCCTCCGGCCAGAATAAAAATAACCAGCAATACCGCCAATGAAGCGGCGTTTAATTTAATGCCGAAAAAACCAGAAAAAATGGATGTTCTATAAAGATCAACATCGTCCATATCCCGAGAAGGAAAAGATTTAATGACGGATTCAATATTGTTTTTAATAAAGATCCGCTCTTCTGGTTTGAGGTGGATTTCGTTCGCCTTTTCGGCGAATTTTTTTATTTTATTATTATTATTATTCATCGTTTGTTAAAAGTTCTTTTAATTTTTTCATGGCCCTGTGGAGCCTGACGGATATTACATTTTCAGAAGTTCCCGAAATCTCCGCTATTTCTTTTGGGCCAAAACCGTCTACGTACCTCCATATTATCAAATCTCTGCTTTCTTTCTCTATTTTGTGAAGCACTCTCAATGCGTTCAGCGCTTCTGATCGAGCTTCAATTTTTTCATGCCCGTTTTCTTTTGGCTCAAAACCGCTTTCCTGTATTTCTTCAAGCCGAAGCATTTTTTTCTTGCGGTATTCGTCGATTATTAAATTGTTGGCGATTCGATATAGAAGGGCTCTTAAATTTTGCACCTCGTTTCCACGAGAAATGTACTCCCATGTGCGGACGAATGTTTCTTGCGCGAGATCCTTTGCAAGCTCTCTGTCGGATATGCGGAAAAAACAATGCCTGAAAATCGCATCTGAAAAAAGGTCGTAGGCTTTAAGGTATTCAGTATCTTCCATTTGTGGTGCCATTGATTAAGACGTTAAGTAAATGTTCCATCTTACATGTGGGAGCGCATTTATCGTTATTTTCCAGACGTTATTTTTATTTTGCTTCATTTTCGCTTATCCACAATACCGTCGGACGTACATTTAATAGATGGTATAATATAAGCATTCTGGCCCAAAGGTCGGCCTCCAGATAATGTTTTTTGGAGCATCGAAAAGGTTTCTCTGCCTACCGACAGGCAGGCTAAGAGTAACTTTTTAGGGCTATTAATTCTTTATTTTAATTTAATATAACAATATATGCCTTTAGTTAATACTTATGGGGCAAAATTGGTTCTGGCGTTTCAGGACCTTTGGATTAGTGTCATTGGATTTGTTCCGCAACTTCTAAGTGCTTTGATTGTGTTTATAGCCGGTTGGCTTATCGCAATCGCCCTTGGAAAAGTGGTGGCGCAGATTGTTCACGCCGCCAAGGTGGACAAAGCCCTTCAGGGTCTTGGCGTGGAGGAGCCGCTTGAAAGAGCAGGAATGAAGCTTGATGTCGGAGCGTTTCTCGGCGGAGTTGTTAAATGGTTTTTTATTGTGGTGTTTTTGATGGTCACTCTGGAAGTCTTGAAGCTTGAACGAGTTAGTGAGTTTTTGGGCAATGTGGTAGTAGCCTACATTCCGCAGGTTTTTGTCGCAACATTGATTCTTGTTGCCGCCGCTCTTCTAGCTGATACAGTGGCAAGAATAGTTACAGGATCCGCTAAAGCCGCTAATTTGCCTTCAGCCGGTTTTCTAGGAGGGGTGGCAAAATGGTCTATCTGGATTTTTGGGATAATGATGGCCATGTCTCAACTAGGAATTGCCGGAGATATCGTAAAAACTCTTCTTACCGGACTGGTCGGCGCACTCGCTCTTGCGACAGGGCTTGCGTTCGGTTTGGGAGGTAAGGATGTTGCCGCGAAATACCTTGAGAGGTTAAGACAAGACATTTCAAACCGTTAAAAATTTGTAAATCAAAAACAGAAATCCCGCGCTTTGGCTCGGGGTTTTTGTTTGTATAAGTCTAACTATTGATTATTATAGTGCGCTATAATAGCGTACGATAGTAATCACAAAATACTAAAAATAAAAAACGCGAAATAAAAAAAGCGGGTCGGATCCTTTCGGTATCCGCCCGCGCGATTGTGTTTGCTTACATACATCAACCAAAGTTTGGCTTTTCGACGCAGCCTGCGGTCTCGTCGATGACTTTGAAGTGTTTGATATGATCGCCAGATAAGAAAATTCTCACCTTCTTGCCGAGCGTTGTTTTGAGCGAGTAGACTGCTTGCTCGACAAATAGATCAACTCTGTCATTGAAGACAACCCGAGTTGTCCTATAAACTATGGGGAAGTTGTGACCGCGTATTCCCACATTTTTCTCTGCGATCATAACGTCGACCACAGTCCCTTCAACCTCCCATTTTTCATCTTCTGATTCTGCGCACCCCGTGATGAAAGCGAGGGCAAGGAAAGCGAGGAATGCTGAGAGTAGCGCTCCGCAGATTTTCGCCGATAATTTAAGGTTCATATTTTCCTCCTATCTAAAATTTCTATCACCGTGAGTATATATAAGAATTTGCCTTATGTCAAGTATTTGTACTAGATGGGTACATAGGTAACACTCGGTGATGCTTGTAATGGAAATTAATTGGGGTTGAATATCCAAGAGATTGATGCGGCCTTCTGAAATTGTATTCAATCAGCCACTCGGTCAGCCTCTGATTGAAGATATCACAATCGGTAGTGTAGTTGCCAAGAGCGATGAACTCTTCCTTGAGCGTGCGGTTGAATCTCTCATCGAAAGGATTGTCGGTCGGTGTTTTGTGACGAGAAAAATAATGAGGAAGATGAAAATGTTCCATGGCATCTCGAAAGTGTTTGGCAAATTCAGATCCATTGTCCGTTTGGATGTTCTCCATCTTTCCTTCCAACAGATAATGCATCCTTCTAAGGAAGTCAGCGGCGTGTTTGGAGTGTTTGGTTTGATACATTCTGGCAAAAGCGATCTTGGAATAGATGTCGATGCCGGTGAGGATGTATCTTCTCATGCCGGCTCTCAGCATCGTGATCCCATCGAGCGCGATGAGAAACCCACTCCTTCCTTGTTTCTGGAGCTCAGTAATGCGGCGTCTCGCTTGATTGTGTCTCCTTCTCGCTCTGCAAAAGATGAAATACAGAGGTGTTACCTATGTATCTCATCTTTTGCAGTATTTGCGCCAATTGTCCACAAAGCCCTTGACTCTCAAAAATGCCTGCCTATAATGGGAAGACAATCTATGTTAACTTTATTTACTAAAACTAAATTTAGAAGCGGATAAATTCACGCGAACTTAGGTTGGCACGATCCGCTTCAAAGGCGGATTTTTCAATTTTTGAAGCCGCTTGCGGCTATCAAAAATTAGAACCCCGCATAAATCTTAGGTAAAATTTCGCAATAATTAAAAATAAAGGCGGAGCCGAGTTCGCAGAAAACGAAAAAAATTCAATTAATCAAGTACGAGATTCTGTGCGGGGTATACCAATTGACTTTCGACGAATGTTTTTAAGTAAAAATATTGGCTGGCAGTTAATGACTGAACTTTAAAAACTTGAAGTATCTGATCCATATATTTCAAGAAGTATATGGATCGTAGAGCACCAAAAAAAGTAAGTAAAAATTAATTAATTAAACCCGCCAAAGGGCGGGTCAAACGATCTAAAGACTTTTAGATCGGAGCGGAAACTAAGAGCGTATGGTGGATGCCTAGGCTTGAAATGACGATGAAGGACGTGGCGTGACTGCGATAAGCGTCGGGGAGGTGTCGAGCAACCTTTGATCCGGCGATTTCCGAATGAGGAAACTCATCCCGAGTCATGTCGGGATACTCCGGTGTAATAACCGCGAGAGTGCACCCAGGGAAGTGAAACATCTCAGTACCTGGAGGAAAAGAAAACAATATTCAGTTTCAAGTTTATAAGTTTATTAGTTCAGAAGTTAAAAACTTTGAAACTTAAGGCCATTTGTGGCCGGAACTTATAAACTTGCTAACTGATTCATTCCCTTAGTAGCGGCGAGCGAAAAGGGATCAGCCCAAACCTTCCGTGCACGGCACAGAGGTTTAAATATTTAAATATTTAAATTTCCGCGCTGTGCGCGGCGGGGGTTGTAAGATTTAGACGCCGGGGCATCAAGCATTTTTTTCGGAAACGTAAAAAAATGCTTGATAGTTCTGGAGGGAGCAAATAAAAATATGAACTGTCTATTTGAACGGCTCTGGAAAGGCCGGCCAAAGAGGGTAATAGCCCCGTAAGAAAAAGATTTCATATGCTCCTTGTCTTTTTTCTTGAGTACTTCGAACAACGAATGGTTCGGAGGAAACAGGGAGAACTACTCTCCCAAGGCTAAATACATTTCAAGACCGATAGTGAACTAGTACCGTGAGGGAAAGGTGAAAAGCAGCCCGGTGAGGGCGATGAAATAGTACCTGAAACCATATGCTTACAAGGAATCGGAGCTTGTGCTTCGCACAGAGTGCGAAGCCGAATTCAAAATTCAAAGATCAAAATTCAAAATTAAGGTGTCGCTGCGCGACGATTTTAAAATCATGAGCAGAGCGAATACCAAAATTTTAATTTCTGCATTTTAAGTTTTGCATTCCGCGCGAAGCGCGAGTGACGGTGTGCCTATTGAAGAATGAGCCAACGAGTTACGGTGTATTGCTTGTTTAATCCGCCTAGGCGGAGAAAGCTTAGGGAAACCGAGTCTGAAAGGGCGAACACAGTTTTTAGTTTTTGGTTTCAGTCGCGCAAGCGACCTTATGGTTTGGGTTTTTTAGTTTCTAGTTTTGGGAAACTTAAACTAATAACTGATAACTAAGACTATGAACCATTAACTAAGAACTGTAGGCAGTACATCATAGACCCGAAGCCAGGTGAGCTACCCTTGACCAGGGCGAATGCCGTCGAAAGACGACAGGAGGCCCGAACCGTTTAGCCGTGCAAAACTATCGGATGAGTTGAGGGTAGGAGTGAAAAGCTAATCGAACCTGGGAATAGCTGGTTCTCTCCGAAATAGCTTTAGGGCTAGCGGCGAAGGTAATGCGTGGAGGTAGAGCACTGGAAGGTGTGTAAAGGGAGAAATCTCGACACACCTATCAAACTCCGAATGCCATGCCGGAAACTTCGCTAGTCAGACTACGGGGGCTAAGCTCCGTCGGTCAAAAGGGAAAGAGCCCGGATCTCAATCTAAGGCCCCTAAATTGTGTCTAAGTGTTAGTGAGGTGGTGAGGTTTTTTTGACAGCGAGGAGGTTGGCTTAGAAGCAGCCATCCTTTAAAAAGTGCGTAACAGCTTACTCGTTAAAAGACCTTGCGCCGCAGATGATCGGGACTAAGACACATGCCGAAGGTGAGGAATTGGTGCTTGAATTTTGGATTAAAATTTGTTCGTTGGAGGTGAATATGTTCTTTGCTGATGAGCAACTCACGCGTTATACGCTCCAGACCAATATTATGGTCATTGTCCAGAGAAAATTTAGAGAGCACGGTATTGGGTGGAGTGAAGTCCCGAGCGATTTACTTCACGAACTTGAGTATACTGCTGGAAGATTTTCCAGGAGTTTCTCGAAGAAACTCGTGAGATCAACTACAAAGGCGCAAAGAAGAAAAAGTGCGCTATCGTGGGGACCATAAGTCTCCCCTCCAAAATTCAAGCACCAATTGGTAGGAGAGCGTTTTAATTGCAGTGAAGTCCACGGTGTGAACCGGGATGGAGCGATTAGAAGTGAGAATGTTGGCACAAGTAACCGCAATTTGGGTGAAATACCCAAACGCCGCAAACCCAAGGTTTCCTTGGCAATGGTTATCAGCCAAGGGTTAGTCGGTCCTAAGGCAATGGCGAGAGCCGCAGCTAATGGACACACGGTTAATATTCCGTGACCGGTGAAAAATGCGATGGGGTGACGAAGGAAAAAAAGTGGAGCGTATTATGGATTTACGTTCGTGGCTCGAGAAGTGGACCGAGGAAAATCCCGGTCCGGGCACTTTAATGTGCAGACTTCGTGTGCAGCGAAAATTTCTAGCTTCGGCTTGGAAAATTTCACAAAAGAGCCTTCCCAGAAAAACCTCTAAGCTTAATTTTTCGCCGACCGTACCGTAAACCGACACAGGTGGGCGAGGCGAGTAGCCTCAGGCGAACGAGTGAGTGCTCCTCAAGGAACTCGGCAAAAAAGCGGTCGTAACTTCGGGATAAGACCTCCCCTTTCTATCGAAAGATGGGCGGGGGCGCAGTGAAAGTACCCCTGGCGACTGTTTAACAAAAACACAGCTCCCTGCGAACTCGTAAGAGGATGTATAGGGGGTGACACCTGACCAATGCGAGAAGGTTAACGATGGCGGTGTGCGCAGCACGTAGTTTGTAAGTTTTTAAGTTGAGTAAGTTTTTAAGTTTTTTAACTTATTAACTTTAAGGCGCGAAGCGCTGAAACTTATAACTTGTAACTTGCGTGCTGTGCATGCTGACTGTCCGAAGCCCTCGTCAATGTCGGCCGTAACTATAGAAATTTGTCCGTTGTAGTTACGTTAAAAAATCTTGCTATATGCGGGAAACTCTGGTGAATTCATGGCTACTCTTCACGATCGAGTGGAAGTAACAATGCTATGATGCAGACAATCCGCAGGAAACTTCCTTGGAATTAAATTCCATGAGTGATTGGATAAAAAACATTGATCCAAAATTCGGTTATTATATAGCCGGATTTACAGACGGAGAAGGCAGTTTCAACGTCTCAGTCAAGAAAAGAAAAGATTATGTTGATCAATGGAAAATTACAGCCTGTTTCAATATTTCTCAAAAAGATCGAGTGATTCTAGCAAAAATCAAAGATGTGCTGGGATGCGGGTCTTTGAGAGAAAGACTGGATGGCGTTGTATATTATGAAGTGACCAACTTAAGGTCACTTCAAGAAAAAATTATTCCTTTCTTTGAGCGGTTTGGATTTCTATCCGCCAATAAAAAAAGAAATTTCTCAATCTTCAAAAAAATTGTTGAAGCGATGTGGAAAAATGAGCATCTTACGAAAGATGGCTTGCGAAGAATTCTCCAATTGCGCGAAACTCTTAACGAAGGTCGAGGTAGAAAACGTAAATATCAATTAATAGATGTTTACAAGGAAGACTCCCCAGAGACTATACGCAAGACTTTGATTGATGAATCAGAGAAGATATAGTCCGATCTCATGGGCGACCATGAGCTAACATAAATAAACGGTCCTAAGGTGGAATGCCTGCCTTAGTAAAATCTTGCTATATCGGTGAACATCCCAACGATTCCGAGTGTTGGGACAATACCGAGGGAAGTCGGTGCTAATTTCTGGAAAAAAGAAAGGTGCGACGAGTGCCGCACCTTTTGGCGAAGGAATCGGAGAGACTATTTCAAGAGGGTCCTAATATCAGCCATGTATTTGCTTGCGACGAGGCCAACATCTTTAACGTGTTCGGCGGCCTTGGTTCGCTTAATGGTTTTTGTTATCTCCCTTTCATAATCCTTCACTAATTTCTTTATTTTCTCGAGTTTTTCTTTATCACTCATAGGAACTCCTTTCGTTATGAAAGTAGCATAAGAAAGTGTTATTGTCAAGCATTTGCTTGACTCCAGAAATTAGCATCGACCCCGTAGAGACTACACGCAGGACTCCAGTCCCGGCATCAAGCGGGACGGAGAAGATATAGTCCGAACTGCATAGTAATATGCAGAGTTAGACAGAAATGTTCTAACCAGAATTTGGAGTGAGACATTCTAGATTCTCGTAACAATTTTTGAGCGCAATTCCTTGTCGGGTAAGTTCCGACGCGCACGAAAGGTGTAACGACTGGGGGACTGTCTCGAGGAGCAGCTCGGTGAAAATGCGATACCGGTGAAGATGCCGGTTTGGTGCAGTTAGACGAAAAGACCCCGGAAGCTTTACTGCAGCTTGATATTGGGTATACGTCTTTAATGCGTAGCGTAGCGGGTAGGCTTTGATGGTACGATCTCGGTTGTACCGGAGCCGCCAATGAAACACCCGTCTTTAAAAATGTATATTCTAACCTCAACGGAAAAAAACGTTTGGGAACAGTGTCTGGCAGGCAGTTTGTGTGGGGCGCAACCCTCCTAAAAAGTAACGGAGGGGTTTATCAAGGTCGGCTTAGCGCGGATGGACATCGCGCTGGACCTGTAAGAGGAAAAGCCGGCTTAACTGCGAGACGGACATGTCGAGCAGGTGCGAAAGCAGAATCTAGTGATCCGACCGTAGGCAGTAGATGCCGCGGGAGCTCAACGGATAAAAGCTACTCCGGGGATAACAGGCTAGTTCCGCCCAAGAGTCCATATCGACGGCGGAGTTCGGCACCTCGATGTCGGCTCATCTTATCCTGGGGCTGGAGAAGGTCCCAAGGGTTTGGCTGTTCGCCAATTAAAAAGGTACGTGAGCTGGGTTCAGACCGTTTAGAACATGAATCATGAATTAAGAATTTTGAATTATGAAATCGTGTTTTGAATGGTCTGAATCCAAGGTAAGTAAAAGACATCAATACACGGCGGCTTTATAAAGTAATTTATAAAGACCATGCTGACTAATATCGGTGAAATCCGAATCGAATCCGCCATTTGGCGGAGCGAAGGACAACACCGAGGGAAAATTGTGTGCTTCATTGAGGAAAAGTTTGTACGTTTTTGGTCGCGTAACTTAAAGTAGAGTACCCGACTGTCCATCGGGGTGTCGAAGGCATAACGAACCTTCCGCGACCACCAAATTTTGAGGCAACTATAGTTGCCTCTTCAATGAAGTACATGATTACCCGTAGAGACTACACGTCAGCCTCCTTCACAACTTAGGACTTGTCCTGAGCGAAGTCGAAGGATGAAGATATAGTCCAATGCGCACAGTAATGTGCGAGAAGCCGATTGCATTCAGGAGATGCAATCAGGTGAACATGCGTGAGACAGGTTGGTCTCCTATCTACTGCACCCGTTTGATTCTTGAGGGGGGTTTTCTCTAGTACGAGAGGACCGAGAAGAGGTGACCTCTGGTTTACCTGCTGTCCTGCCAAGGGCAACGCAGGGTAGCTATGTCGCTAAGTGATAAGCGCTGAAAGCATCTAAGCGCGAAGCATGCCCCAAGATTAGGAATCATAGACCCGTGGGAGATTACCACGTTGATAGGCTCTAGGTGTAAGCGCCGCGAGGCGTTTAGCCGAGGAGTACTAATCGGTCATTTTTCCGCTCCGATCCAAAAGTCTATGTCGTTTGTTCCGTCATTTGGCGGATTAATTAATTGCTCTAAAAGATACTTTAAGTTTTATTAATTTAAATATTGAGTTTCTGGTTCCGGTGACTCAAGGCGGTGGAACAACCTCTTCCCATTCCGAACAGAGTCGTTAAACGCCGTACTGCCGATGATACTCGCAAGGGGAAAGTAGGCAATCGCCGGAACCAGGTACTTAATAAAAATTTCATTCGGGGACAGAGTCGTTAAACGCCGTACTGCCGATGATACTCGCAAGGGGAAAGTAGGCAGCCGCCCGAACTGAGTATCTAAGTTTTTATAATAAATCTCCCCCATTGCTAGGGGTTTTTAATTTTGTTATCTTAAGTTGAAATTTGTTTGACGGAAGGAGATGGCGATGAAAGATTTTGTGATTGTTCAAAGGAACGGCAAAAAATATGTTCAGATTTTTTTCGGGCGCGAAACAGGCAACAGGTTTGTTGTGGCTGGCTCGGAGTCTACAAAATTGGATCTGATTAATTCCGATTTTGTCAGGGCAATTTATGTTTCTTTGCCGTTTTGGAATGAGGCGCGATTTTGGGGGCTTATTCAGCCGTTCGCAACAACGATGAAAGCGATTAAATTTGAATATACCATCGCAACAGAGACGCTCGTTTCTATCCGGTTGCCATTTGCTGGATTTGATATCGCTACTTGTAATGAAGGCATTGACGTTTGTGTTCCCGTTGATGCATTCGTTATTGGCGCTTTTCTTTGGCTTCAACAACATCCGATAATTTTTTTAAGTTGTTTGACTGCGAATGGGCAAGAAAGTTTTAGAAGCCGATGGAACTTGACGCTTGAAAAGATGGCGAAGAGCCGGCCGGATCCATATCAGGAGTCATAAAGCCACGAGCAGGGGATTTGCTGCAGTACCAAAACAGTCCGCTTTTAAACTGCTTGCTGTTTTTGGGACAATAGTTAGCACCGCCTTTCGGGTAGAGAGGCGGTGTTTTATTTACATCGCGATTTAGTCCGAATTTACTCCACACCGCGTTTGCCATTGTTGGTTTAGAATAATGTTAATGGCTATCGCATGGCGGATAAGAAAACAGTTTTTGTTTTTGGCTATTTTTATAATTTTTGTATTTGCAATTGTTTTTGGAATAATCAGACTTTTTTCTCCAGACGCTACATGCACTGATAATATTAAAAATCAAAGCGAGGAAGATGTTGATTGTGGTGGAGAGTGCGAGGCGTGTAGCACGGAAGCAGAGGATTTAATTGTTTTCTGGACGAGGTTTTTTGAGATGTCCAAGGGTCGCTATGAAGTTGCGAGCTATGTAAATAATCCCAATCGCCTTTGGGGAATCGGGAAGCTAGATTATAAAATTAGGCTTTATGATTCGGATAACATTTCGATTGCGATCAAAGAGGGGAGTATTTTTGTAAATCCGCGGGAAAATTTTTTAATATTTGAAAAAGATTTTGAGACATACGAAAGGACACCGGCAAGGGCGTCCATTGAATTTTTATTGCCGATTAAATGGAAGCAGTATGAAAAAGACAGGCCGAACATTTTAGTTTCCGGAAAAGAATTTGAAAATACGGATACGGGCTCAAGACTTAAAGTCACGGTTGAGAACCAATCTCTTTATGATATAGAGGATATTTATCTTTCAGCGATACTAATGGATATTGATGGGAATGTAGTCGGCGTGAGCCAATCTAACTTTGGTCGGCTTGCCGGAGAATCAGCAAGGGAAGTTTTTTTTACATGGAGAAGGGCGTTTGATCCCGAACCTTCATCAATCGAAATTATCGCGAGAATAAATTTGACGCAATAGTTTAAGTCTTTGAGATTTTGAAAACATCAAATTAATGAACGATCGTCCATCAATTTGATGTTTATTTTTTTTGGAGTTTGGCGAGTATATATACGATAAAAAAAAGAAGACCGCACCAGATCGGATGAAGCCCTCTCTCTTTTGCGTCTTTTTGTTTTTTGCATACATAGGCGCTGGTATTTCGGCCCGCTTTTTACGCCTCCTTTAGCGGATAATGTTGTTGCGAAAATAGTTGCTGGCACACAATTTCTTTGGCGGCAGATACCTGCAAAATACGAATCGCGTCCATGCGATTCGTATAATCCGCAAGTTCGTCAATGTTTTTTGCCACCAGCAAAAAATGGCGGCACTCTTCGCACCTCGGGCATGGCGTGGCCTCATCGCCGATGAACGCGAATCCGCACCCAGGCTACGCCTGATTGCTTGAACAAATTCTTGGTACTAATGACACTGACCTCCCCTCCTTTTCTCAAAAAGGTCAATTATCCCGAAATGAACGCATTAAGTTTTAACCAAGAATTTCTGAGTTATGTTTCTCTTACAAATTTGAAATTTCATTTTATAATAAAACAAACCCCGCAAGCTCATGCGAGCAAGAGGGGTTTTCAATTCGGCGGATAATGTACTTCTTCTGAATGTCCGATTATACAATCGGATGCTCAGAACAAGGGAGAAAGTTTGGGCTTTCTCCCCGAGGATTGAAAATAACTAGGCCGCGTGGACGAGGGGCGGGTTGTCGAAGGTCGAATGCCCATTGCATTCTGGGCATATTCCAACGTTGCCGTTTTCTGCGAACGCGGAATGCAGATCTTCTCCGCAGAAGCTAGTCCCGCAACAGGGGCAGGTTAGGATAGTTCTAACTGTTCCACCGCACCTTGGGCAAACTTGCGTGCCCATTTCAATTTTAAAGCTCGCCATTTTTTTCATAGTCCCTCCAAATTCAACGAACAGGGAGAAAGTGTTTTAAAATTTTTCTCCCGCTTCAATTTTCATCTGTCAAACCTTGGATGTTTGACAGACAAACGCTGAAGTGGAATCCGGTGCGCATGATTGAAAACAATTCACGCGCACCAGTTCGTCTCTTCCTCGATCATTTTCACCTCCCTTTCAAAGTGGCTGGCTTCAGAGCAGGATACTGGCAATCAGTATCGCCAAGAGCGACCACATCGCCAGACGTTGGCCCGGTGTTTTTTTCCTTCGCTGTAAGTCGTTCATCGCGCAGTCCTCTTCGTAACACTCCTTACCGAGTTTTACCAAGAGGCTATTGCAACGATTCGCCATGATTTCACCTCCCTTCAATTTTTTCAATTTAAAAAAATTCTACTATATTTTCAAAGTATAATCAAGCCCTCGTAATGGTTCAATAGCTTGGTGATTTTACGCATGTGATATAGTTAAAAAGTGCAGAAATTTCTGGAAAATTTAAATATCGATTGGGTGCTTGTTGCCGCGATTGTGCCGCTTTTTCTCGCTGGACTTATTTCAATGAAGGGCCTTGGGGCTGTTGATGATGATTATTTTTTCACAAGGCAATTAATTTGGATCGGAGTCGGTTTTATTTTCTTTTTTGCCGCAAGTTCGATTGATTGGCGTTTTTTGCGCAATGGCTGGCTACTGTTTGGAATTTATTCTTTTGGCATTACGGTACTGGCGGCGCTTTTGATTTTTGCTCGCGCAGTCAGGGGAGCACAGAGTTGGATCCCGCTCGGTTTTTTTTCGCTTGAACCCGCCGAGCCCATGAAACTGGTTTTGATACTTATTTTGGCAAAATATTTTTCGCGCCGTCACGTGGAAATCGCGCATGTCAAACACATTATAGTTTCAGGATTGTACGCTTTTGTGCCGACTCTGCTGATTTTTATTCAGCCGGATTTGGGATCGGCGATAATATTTTCATTTATTTGGTTCGGTATGATATTGGTTTCCGGAGTTTCAAAAAAACATCTGCTGGTAATTCTCGCGATCGCGGTGATTTCATTTCTTGTTTTATGGTTTTTTATTTTGGAGCCTTATCAGAAGACGCGAGTATCCAGTTTTTTAAATCCTTATCTTGATCCAAAAGGAGCGGGATATAACGCGCTGCAGTCCATGATCGCTGTTGGATCGGGCGGGCTTTGGGGAACTGGCGTGGGGTATGGGACGCAGTCGCGTCTTGGATACCTACCTGAGCATCAAACAGATTTTATTTTCGCGGCGTTTGCCCAAGAATGGGGCTTTATCGGAGTTTTGGTGCTGTTTTTTTTGATGGGTCTTTTGTACTGGCGGCTTTTGAAATTAAGTTTTTCCGGACAGACTAATTTCGAAAAATTATTCGGTCTGGGTCTTATTTTCTTCATTTTAATTCACAGCGTGGTTCATATAGGCATGAATATAGGGCTTTTGCCGATTACGGGAATTTCTCTCCCGTTTTTGAGTTACGGCGGTTCGCACACCATAACTGTATTATTAGGATTAGGGATACAAATGGGCATGAGAAAATATGGATATGCGTCAGGTTCGACAAGATTGGACGAGGACATGATTCCGCAATACCGGTATTTGTAAAATGTAATTACTCGTGGTCTTATGTGACTTAAAATAAAGAATGGTTTTTTATTTTTTTAAAGAATTAAACCGCAGATTGTCAAAATAATTATTTTTTGGATTTAAAACCTGAATTTAAGACGTTTTTTAAGCTTTTTTGGAGTTATTGCGTAACTATGTAGTTATTGACATAGTTATATTTGAAAAGGTTTGACTTAAATATAATCATGTGGTACCCTTAGGGAGTCAAAATTATGAATATTGATGCCCCAAAAATTACAGATGAGCTCCTAGGAGCTCTTCCTAGGCGCGCGAAAGAAGTTCTTGAGCGCAGATTTGGCATTGGCAAGGCAAGGGAAAGAAAAACCCTTGAATCTATCGGCACATCTTACGGCATTACCCGTGAGCGGGTCCGACAAATTGAAGCTTACGGCTTAAAGAAACTTCGCTCCAATGAGCTTATTGAAAAACATAAGCCGTCTTTTGATGAGTTGAAAGCTGAGCTTATAAAAAGAGGGGGCATTTCCGAAGAAGATAGTTTTTTAACTGCGCTTGCCAGATCTCCTGAAGATAAAAATTATTTTAGATTTTTACTCACCCTTGCCGGTAATTTCAAAAAAATCAAAGAAGATAATGAATTTAAACATCGCTGGACTGCGGATGAAAGGCTTGCCGAGGCATGCCATCAGACTTTGCGTCTAATGCATAAAGATCTTGAGAATAAAGATCCGCTTGGCGAAAAAGAACTTAAGACCAAGCTTGCGCTGACTGCGAAAGGAATTTTAGGACAGGATGTTACGGAAGAGATGACTTCTTCTTGGATTTCTGTTTCCAAAAAAATGGGACAGAACAAGCTTGGCGAATGGGGGCTTGTAGATTCTCCGCATATTTCCCCTAGAGGTGTGCGCGATTTAGCTTATTTGATTATGAAGCGGCATGGTTCTCCCATGCATTTTTCCGAAGTGGCGATGGCAATCAGAAAAAATATGTCCGAAAAAGCGCATGTGCAGACCGTTCACAACGAACTTATTAAGGACGGGCGCTTTGTTTTGGTTGGACGCGGGCTTTACGCGCTTAAGGAATGGGGATATGAGCCAGGAACCGTGCGGGATATAATTTTTAATATTTTAAATTCACAGGGGCCTCTGCCCAAGGATAAGCTTATAGAAAAAGTTCTTAAGGAAAGGCATGTAAAACTTGCTACAGTGCAGATAAATCTGCAAAATAAGAAATTTTTCAAGGTCCTTGAGGATGGCAGGGTTTCGGCAATTTAGCTGTTGATTTAAACACTCTTAAACACTTAAATTCGGAGTATAATTGAATTAATCGCTTATGTTAAAAACTTCTTTCCTAAAGGAGCGTTTTTAGAGTAATAAAATGGAGATAGATTTATATCAGTTATATTTTTCATTTTTGCGCCTCATACTAAGTTTATGGTGGATATGGCTGCCTATTTTAACGTTCATTATATTCCGCAATGTTTGGCTTGCTTGGAGACAGCTTTTGTACAGATCCAAATTTACATTAACTGTTCTTGAGATAAGAATTCCGCGCGAAATTAAGCGCGGCCCAAAAGCCATGGAACATATTTTTTCCACTGTATGGACTTTGCGCAATGCTCCGGGAAATTTTCGTGAGAAATGGCTTGATGGCGAAGTAACCCAATGGTTTTCTTTTGAGATCGTAAGTTTCGGGGGAGATATTCATTTTTATCTTTGGTGTCCCACCAGGCACGCGAATGTCATCAAAGCGAATTTTTATAACCAATATCCTGACGTTGAAATTGAGGAAATCGAAGACTACACAGGAAAAATTCCCAAAACGACCAATGAGCTTTATAAAAAAGGATATAATCTTTGGGGCGCTGAATTGAGTCTTGGAAGGCCTGATCCATATCCAATAAGAACCTATATCGAATTTGAATCAATTGAAGAAAATGAAAACATTGATCCGATCGGCGGATTATTGGAAGTGCTGAACAAAATAGAACCGGAAGAAATCGTGATGGTTCAGATTTTGGCAAGGCCCCAAGATTCCAGAGTTTTTGACGCTAAGCTGAAAAAAGAAATTCAGGTCTTAAAAGAAAAAACAAAGGGGGTGGCGAGGGGGCCGATGGGCGAGGAGTACGAAATTTTTTCGCGCACCCCCGGTGAGACTGAAATGTTTAAGCGCATTGAAGAAAAAGCTTTTAAGCCGCCTTTTGACGCAATGGTTCGTTATGTCTATCTTTCTCCGAAATCTATATATAATGTGAACTTCGCTAAAAGAGGCGTTAGAGGTTCTTTCAGGCAGTATGACGCGCCTAACATGAACTTTTTTATTGCGAACCCCAAAACATGGACTCAAGCTTGGATTTGGGACCGGCCGCATCTTTTTCCAAAAAGAATTTTGGAAGGGCGCAAACAAAGAATGCTGAAAAATTATATTAATCGTTATATGCCGCAGGAATCTGGCGCTGCAAAGCTTGTGGAATTTCATATCTGGTCATCAAGCTTTACTCAGAAATTTTCAATTATGAATACCGAAGAGCTCGCTACGATTTTTCATATGCCTACTGAAGCGGTTACAACGCAGCCTTTGATGAAGCGGGTTGAGTCAAGGCGCATGGGGCCGCCTGCAGGCCTTCCGATTTTTCAGGAAAAACAGGGATTGCCGAGTATAATGGGGGAATAAATATGGAAGATTTTGATCCAGTTGGAGGCGGTTATATTGTAGATAGAGTTGCTGAATTCTTGTCCGGTTTTTGGAGCGTGGATCTGACTTATGGCATGCCGAGGACGCTTATCATTCTTCAGGAGATAGCGCTTATATTGAGTATCATTTTCATGGGAGGGATTATTTACGTGCTCTGGAAGTTAAAAGATTTTCGGCCGACATTTAAAACGCCCAAGTTTGAGTTCACAAATGCCGAAGAAGGTAAGTTTGCAAAATCAATTTGGGATAATATTTCAAAAAGAATGGAGTCCGGCTCTGACGCGGACTGGTCTCTTGCGATTATTGAGGCCGATAACTTGGTTGACGAGGTTTTAAAAAGATCGGGGCTTCAAGGCGACACAATGCTGGAAAGGCTCAACCAATTAAATCCGACTGAAGTTGAGTCTGTAAAAGATTTAAAGGAAGTTCATCGGGTGCGGAATAACATAGCCCATACTCCGGGTTATAAAATTCCAAGGGATGAAGCGGAGAGGATTATGAATAAATATAAAAGCGCGCTGGAGGAGTTGGAAGTGATTTAGTTATTAAGTTAGAAAGTTATAAGTTTTTAGGTTTTAATTTAAACTAAAAGAATCACTAAAAATAAACTTTAAGACATATAAACTATAAACTTTTAAACTGAACAATGGCAAACAACAAAGACACAAAAGTTCAAATAATAACGCATGCCCCTCCGCCGCCGGATCTTCCTATATATCAAAGGGTTGATCCAAAGGACGTGAGTTTTTTTGGCCGCACAAATTATGTAGCCGCGCTTGAAGAAAAGCGTTTTATTTTTGGAATTAAGAGGCACGACCGCAGGCGGCATATGTATATTGTTGGAAAATCAGGAGTTGGAAAATCGAAATTTCTTGAATTATTGATAAGGCAGGATGTTGGTTTTGGCCATGGCCTTTGCCTAATAGACCCTCACGGCGATGTCATTGAGGAGATTTTAAATTTCGTGCCGGAGAATCGAATTAAGGACGTGGTTGTCATCGATCCTTCAGATACGAAATTTCCGGTTTCGTTTAATCCGCTTCAAAATGTTGATCCTGATATGAAGCATCAGCTTACGCAGGGCTTGATTGAGGTTCTGGAAAAGCAATTTGGAGCAAACTGGACTCCGCGGCTTGAACACGTATTCAGGTTTACAGTGTTAGCCCTTCTTGATTATCCATACGCCACGATGCGCGGAATGATTTCAATGCTAACTGATCGTGAATACAGGCAAAGGGTTGTTGATTTTATCAGCGACGATATGGTGAAAAGATTCTGGGCGGTTGAATTCGCGGATTGGTCGGAAAAATTTGATACCGAAGCGATTATTCCTCTTGTTAATAAGCTCGGGCAATTTTTGTCCGACCCGCTTTTGAGAAATGTGTTTGCGCAAAGAGAAAACAAAATTGATCTTGAAAAAATAATGAACGAGAAGAAAATACTTTTGATCAATCTTTCAAAAGGCAGGCTCGGCGAAGAAAATTCAAGTTTTTTCGGGTCAATGTTTATAACAAAGATTAAGCAGGCGGGTATGTCTCGGGCTTCTTTGGCTGAAAAAGACCGCGTTGATTTTTATTTGTATGTTGATGAGTTTCATAATTTGGTTACCAATACTTTTGAAAATCTTTTTTCTGAAGCCAGAAAATACGGGCTTTGTCTTATAGTCGCTCACCAGTATTTGGAACAGCTTCTGCCGTCAGTGCGCGCGACAGTTTTAGGAAATTCCGGAACAATTGTTGTCTTTCGCGTGGGAGGAGACGACGCGAGAAGGCTTGAATCAGAAATGACGCCGGTTTTTAAGGCAAAAGATATGCTTAATCTCGGAATGCAGGAGTTTTATATCAAAATGACGATAGATGGCAATACATACGACCCGTTTTCAGCCGAAACTTTAAAAGTCATGCCAGCTCCCCACAAAAGTTTTAAGGACGAAATTTTAAAATTTTCGCGTGAAAATTACGCGATGCCGGTTGAAAAAGTTAAGGAAGCCATCGAGCAGGAAGAAAAAGAACTTTTGTTCGGGAAAAGAGGGGCTAAGAAAGCCGAAAGCGACGTCGGGAGACAGACGGAGACAAAAACTGAATCAGGTCCTCCTCCGATGGTTTGAGTCTTGCTTGATGCTTTTGACAACGGTTAGTGCCCTTGCTACTTTATGTAGGTTCCTTTGAAAAAATAAACACTTAAGAAATGGAGGTCATCATGGCTTTCGGAAATCAGTGTGTGCGATGTGGCCGAGAGGAGCATGAGCATTCGCCTTATCTATTCGAAGAAGAGCCAGTCGATGCGTATGCGTGGATTGATGAGATCGGTGAGGGCTTTTCTATGGACGTTCTTAGATGCATGGAGAAGCCGTTTCCAAAGAGCTACTCAAAAAAAGTAGAGAAGCTTTACTGGGGGACGAATCATTGGAGGGATCGCAAAAATCACAGAGGCTATATTTCGCCAAGCCCAAAAGAAGAGGGCGCTCTATATTCGCAAGAAGTGGATAAACCGCTATATCTGCCGCATACGATCTATATACTTTACTTTAAGAACGGCCGATCAATTGTTGCAATTGGCGAATAGGCCTGGCCGCAAAAAAAGGTTTTGTTTCTCAATGATTAAAAACATGCCCGCCAATCGCGCACGCGAGGGCGGGTTCATGTTTTTTGTAGAATTTTTTTTGATATTTTATAATGGCATCTTGACGTTCGTGTCTAAGAGTGTTAAGTATTTAATAATTTCCAATTCATCGGAAAGGAGGGATTCCAATGAAGGTATCGATCTTTTTCATTTTATTGTTAGTCGTCACGAATTTAACGCAGGCATGGGGGCAGGGGCCGGATATGGCTAAAATTCTAGAAGAGAAAGAGGAAACGCTTATCTCGATGCAGACCAAAGCCTTTATCGGACAAGTAAGTTTTTTTAAGGGGCTTGGTGAATGCGCAAAGGCTTACTATAGCGATTTGATTCGCCGAGCCGCAGAGGAAAGCGGATTTCCGGAGGACAAGCTTCTGGAGGTTATTCTTCTGGAAAGCGGGTGCGATCCGAAGGCCAAAAACCCTTCGGGGGCTGCGGGAATCGGGCAGATCATGCCTTTGACCGGAAAGGATTTAGGATTGGTTGAATATCGCACGATAAAAAAGAAAGTCGCCGTACGACAGAAGAAAAAAATCAAGAAAATCAGCGTGCATAAAAAGGTGATCGTGCGGGACGATCGTTTAAACCCGGTTTTGGCGGTTCTTGCCGCGGCTAAACATCTAGCCGGCATCGCGGAGCGCCTCGGAATTGAGAATGCTGTTTGGGCATATCATGCCGGGGAGGGTCTTGTAAAGAGATTTTTTTCAGTCGCTAGAAAAACTCCGGGATGGGAAAATGAAGACTTTACTCCGGCGAAAATGTTTTTTCTTGCCCATTCGGGTAAAAACCCTGAGTTGGCGAGCATGCTTGAACGTTTTAACACGAAAAAGCATGACTGGACTTCGACTTACCTATTTCGTGTAATCTGCGCCGGGAGGTTGTTCAAGTCATATGTTGCGGGCGCGTTTGATCAGGAGAACTTTTCTTGTGCAAGTCCGAGGCATGAAGAAAAGGAAAAAGAACAGGAGGAAAAGGAAGGGCAAGGAGGCGAAGGCGGTTTAGTCGTGATCGGCAAAGCCGAGAGCGAGTTGGCCGAGTAAAAAAGTGTGCTTGGATATTATAGGGGAGCTCCGTAGGGCGCTCCTCTATTTTTTGTTACAAAAAGCTTGACGTTTCTTTCGATCCGTGCTATTTTTCTTGGGAAAGTTGAAGGCCTAAAATTTATGTAACTCACAGCAAATAAGACTATGGAGGGCAAAATGAAAAAGATGGTTGCGGCCATTTTTGCCGCATGGTTTTTGTATTTTTTTGAAATTGCGTCTGCCGAGTTCACTCTCGTGGGAGAGAAATTCAGTGGCTTTGCGTCTTCCGGATGGGAGTCGCAATATGTGTTCTCGATTGGTCTCAAGGCATCGAATCATCCGCGGAGCTGGCAGGAGTTTTCTATCTTACATGAGGACTCTGGAATTTACGCAGGTGCGTCCTTTTCTGAAAGTCCGTCGGAAGGATTTGATGGTCGGGACGATAAAGATTTCAATTTTGGTATTATTCGGACCGCCTGGGTTCATAAATTCAATGCCAAGTTCAGCCATATTTGGATCGCTACAGCGGGACCGATGAACGAATTGTCGTTACGCATCGACGGGATTAATCACCCCTTCTATTGGAAAGGCTCATATCTAATTGGGCTGAAAAAGAGAAGTCCCGAGTCGGGATTTTTGAATCGAGCCGGTTTGCTTAAGGCTTTTTCTGTTCCGTTGCCGTTTGGCAGGAATAGCTACGAACAGTCAATAGCGTTTGAAGCTTATGTCGGCGGGACGATCGGCGGCGCACTCGGAGTAAAATCCGGTTTTACGCACGCCGCGGCAACTGTTGCGTTTCCGATGCCGCTTATACGGTCGCTGACGCTGGAGCCAAAATTTGGCTTACAGTTTACGTTCCCAAATTATCGCGGAAGCGGAAAGGGTGACATTTCGAAAGACAACCCGAAATGGGGAGCTCTGACGTTGACCTACCGATTCTAGTTCTAGCACAAAATATTCAACAGAAAGGAGAAGAAAACTGCATTGTGCCACGGCATTATGCAGTTTTAAATTTTCTATATAAATGCAAAGAGGGACGAACCAAAGTCCGTCCCTCTTATTAAGTTGCAAAGAACATGATCGCCATTGTGACTAAGACCATGGCTATCGCGCGAATCGGATAAAGCTGGGCTAATGGATCCTCGCTTTTTCGCGCGGGAATTAATGCGATCACATTAGCGATGACGATCACGCTCCAAGACGCAAACGATTCCGTATTCCTCCCTTCCACTATAAGCGTGCGTATAGTAGGGAAATACGCGATGACCATGACCAATTGGGTTACGAGAAAAATGTAAAAATGGTTTCTTCTCCAGATCCAAACGGCCGTAATCAAAAATGTAGTTATGAGACATGCAAAGTCAAAAAGTGTCAGCCTTAGGTCCGTCCAGCCGTTATGCTCGATAAGAATTATGATGATAATGCTAGCGACCAGTACGTCGCAAGCATTCATGGGATTTAGTAGAAGTTTTTTTATCACACCTCTTTTTTGGCCTTTCTCGTTCAAGATATAACTGCCAAGGCTGACGCAGATGCCAAAAAGAAATATGATCCATGTCATGAAAGAGGGCTCGACCTCGTTTTTCCAAATTTTGTCTGCGTATAAGTAAAGCGCGAATGTTTCAAGTAGCGCAACTATCCAAGGCGCAGATTTGTCCATTTGAACCTCCAAAACCGAAATCTAGATAAGAAAGATCGAAACGAAATTTGTTATAGGTTATCACGTTTTTTGGTGTAGTCAATATAAAGCCTCGGTGCTATATTATTTTTATGCAAGCGACTAGTAGACAATGCCAGAATTGTCAAAAAAATTTCACAATCGAGCCCGAGGATTTTGCGTTCTATCAGAAGATGAATGTTCCCCCGCCGACTTTTTGTGCAGAGTGTCGTCTTGTAAGGCGATTGGTTCTGCGAAATGAGCGCACGCTTTATAAAAGAAATTGTGATTTGTGCAAAAAGGAAATTGTGAGTATGTATTCTACGGATAAGCCTTTTCCGGTTTATTGCTATGCATGCTGGTGGGGAGACAAATGGGATCCGTACAGTTACGGACGCAATATTGATTTTTCGCGACTATTTTTCGAGCAATATCTAGAGTTGCAAAATGTTGTGCCGCGCGTCGGACTTTTTAATTCTAATACTGTGAACAGCGAGTATAGCAATTACGCGCTTGATGATAAAAATTGCTATCTTTGTTTTCGAACCGTGGTTTCAGAGAACTGCCTTTACGTTTACTACTGTTATAAAGGAAAAGATTTAATTGATTCTTCATATACGCACACGGGTGAACTTTTATATGAATGTTTTGACACGAGAAATTGCTATAATTCACGTTACTTGATTGATTCGGAAAATTGCATTGATTCAGCATATTCCTATGATTTAAAAAACTGCTCGCATTGTATTTTTTCGTCAAACTTACGCAACAAGCAGTATTATGTACGAAATAAACAGGTTACGCCTGAAGAATTTAAGAAAATTTGGAATGATGTTGTTACCGGATCACGGTTGAAAACTAAAGACGCGAAACAAAAATTGATCGCACTTTATCGCGAAAAAGCGATGCATCGGTATAATATGATTTTGAAATCTACAAATGCCCGCGGCGCCAAAATAGTTAATTCCAAGAACATGCATGAAGTTTATTATGCGACTAATTCGGAAAATGTGCGTTATGGCGATGATATTGAATCGACGAGGGATTCTATGGATGCAAAGGGGCCGGAAGATTCAGAGAGGCTTTACGAAATTTGCTCTATCGATAACGCTTGTTATAATATTTTCTTTTCCAATTTTTGCCAAAAAGGATGCCGCGATGTTTTTTATTCCAGTTTTTGTATAAACTCGCAAAATTGTTTCGGTTCGATCGGTTTAAAAAACAGCGAATATTGTATATTGAATAAAAGATACGATAAGGAAGAATATTTAAAATTGAAAGACAGACTTATTAAACATATGACGCGCACTGGTGAGTGGGGAGAGAATTTTCCGGTTAATTTAAGTCCCTTCGCATATAATGAAACAGTTGTTATGGAATTTTTTCCAATAGAGCGAGACGAAGCGTTAAAAAAAGGATACAAGTGGCAAGATGCTAAGACGGGGACTTACGGACAGGAGACATTATCTCAAGAAGACGTACCGGATGACATAAAAAATATTTCCGAATCAATAGTAAACGAAATTCTTGCATGTATAGAATGCAAAAGAAATTACAGATTAACGCCCCAGGAGCTTGAATTGTATAAGCGGTTGAACATTTGCATACCGGAGAAATGTTATGAATGCAGATATCATGAGCGTCTAGTGTGGCGGCTTCCCAGAAAATTGTGGACGCGCGGATGCGTTTGCGATATCAAAACTCACGAAATACACGCCGGAGATAAGTGTAAAAATGAATTTGAGACTTCTTATGCTCCAGACAGGCCTGAAATTATTTATTGTGAAGAGTGTTATTTAAAAGAAGTGGTGTAATATTAAGTATTATGGCTATTGAAATTGTTAAAGAAAATATTAATCAAGAACATTTGAATGAGCTTGCAAAAGAACAATTTGGCGATATGGTAAAAGCTGTGATTGATATTGAGCAGGGAATTATGGCGATTGGTGGCGAATTGCACGCTGATGAAGAAATTGAGCTTGTCGAGAAATGCGGATCTAAACGAGAATTTACTTGGGGAATAAATTTATACCCGGGAAAATCAGGCGCATATTTTATCGAATTCGATTCCATGATTAATTTAAAGCCGCAATTCGGCAATCGCTCAAGAAGCGTTGAAAACGAGGAAATCCAAAATAAAATCAGAGAAGTTGTCGGTCGTTTAATTTTATGAAGCCTTTGATTCATAAAGAAATTGGGGAGCGTTGGAAGACTTTGCCGCTGATGGAACAGCTTGGGAACATTGGAAGCGAAGTATCGCGCGCTTCAAAATGGGCGACTAAAGATGAAAAAATTTTTCAAAATGCAGTGGATCGGGCGCTAGAGCTTTTTGATCTAACGCTTGCGGACGAACGTTGGAAAGGCCGAAGAAATGAAATAGCCCGAGCCCGCGAAGTCTTTGTAGATGCGGTATTGGGGGGAAAAGAATATAAATCCACTTTTGAAGGTATAAATAAATATTTTTTAGAATTTGCTTACGCAAGCGCTATTAATAAATAAAATTATGGAAACTAAGCAATGTCAAAATTGTCATGAAGATTTTATAATCGAGTCTGATGATTTTGCTTTTTACAAAAAAATGCAGGTGCCGGCGCCGACTTGGTGCTGGGAATGCCAGATGATGTGCAGGCTTGCTTTTCGAAATGAGCGGATGATTTATAAAAGAAAAGAGTCTTTGGGCGGAAAAGAGGTGATCTCTATTTTTTCTCAAGATAAGCCGATTACGGTTTATAGCCAGGAATACTGGCAGACGGATAAATGGGATCCGATGCAATATGGCCAGGACTATGATTTTTCCCGCTCCTTTTTCGAGCAATTCGGAGAACTTGTTAAAAGAGTTCCTTGGCTTTCTCTTTTTAATTGGAATAACGTAAATAGCGAATACTGCAACATGACAACTGATAACAAAAATTGTTATCTGGTTTTTGGCGGCGATTTTAACGAAGACTCGGCTTACTCGACTTTTAATTTTCATAGTAAAAATGTGATGGACGTCTATTGGATGAATAAAGGCGAGCTTTCGTATGAAGTTGTGGATACAAGCGGAGTATATAAAGTTTTTTTCAGCCAATATGCTCGCGATACTACTGATTCGGCGTTTATTTATAACGGTGCCGGTTTGAACAATTGTCTTGGATGTATAAATTTAAGAAATAAATCCAACGCGATTTTTAACGAGCAGTATTCAAAAGAGGACTACGCAAAAAAGAAAGAAGAATTTGATTTAGGCAGTTATTCCAAGTTGGAAGAATTTAAGAAGAAATTTAAAGAATTTAGGTTGAAATTTCCGCATAGATATGCCGAAATTGTAAAATCTGTCGGTTCAACTGGAAATAATATTCATAACGCAAAAAACGCGCAGAATTGTTTTGACATTGATGAAGCGGAAGACATAAAAAATATATTTTTGGCGGGATGGGGTCTGAAAGACGCCAGAAATTGCAATCACTTGGGCCATAAATCCGAACTGGTTTATGACTCTGTCGCAATTTTTTCAAACACAAGCAGAATAAAGCATTCGTGGATTACTTCAGCTTCGCATGACATGACTTATTGTTTTAATTGCCGAGGTTCGAGTAATTTATTTGGATGTGTCGGGCTCAAAAATAAAAGTTATTGCATTTTCAATAAGCAATACTCAAAAGAAGAATACGAAGATATTGTTCCTAAAATCATCCAACAAATGAACGAGGTTCCCTATTTGGATAAAAAAGGAAGAACGTACAAATACGGCGATTTTCCTCCGGCAGAATTGAGCTTGTTCGCGTACAATGAGACTGTTGCTCAAGAATACTTCCCTTTAACCAAAGAAGAAGCTTTAGAACAAGGATACTCATGGAAAGATCCTGAACCTAGAAACTACCAGATAACCCTCAAAAACAAAGACATCCCTGATCATATAAAAGACGTACCCGACTCTATTCTCAATGAGATAATCGAGTGTGCTCATAATGTCGAAAGTAATGTCGAAAGTTCGACTTTCAACAACACACTTGGTTGTCGGACAACCAAGTGTAATGAGCAATGCACCCAAGCTTTCAGAATCATCCCTTCTGAACTCGACTTCCTGCGTAAACAAAACCTTCCTTTACCAAGACTCTGTCCTAACTGCAGACATTACCAACGCATTAAACAACGTCGGCCTTTAAAGCTTTGGAAGCGGCCTTGTCAGTGCGCCGGTTTGAAATCCGCAAACAATGTTTATGAAAATTCAGTTGGGCATGAACATGGGGGAAATCCATGTCCAAATAAATTTGATACGGCATTTGCGCCAGAACGGCCGGAGATAGTTTACTGCGAGTTATGTTACCTTAAGGAGGTAGTTTAACTGATTTGCTCATAAAAAGGTTATTATAGAAGCAAAGGTCGCAGGAGAGCCTAAGCCAGGCTTGTTTGTAATAACATGGTTTTTTTATATATAACTTGCTCTTCAGAAGAAGAGGCTAAAAAGATCGGGACTGCGCTTATTTCTAAAAAAGCGGCCGGCTGTGTCAATTATTTCCCGATTAGCTCCATTTACTGGGAAAATAATGAATTGAAAGCGGTTTCCGAATACGTGATTATAGTCAAAACTATTGATTCTAAAGTTCAGGCCGTTGAGGAGATAACGCGTGAAAATCATTCGTATCAAACGCCGTGCATCGCTTCTTTTTCTTCACATAGAATAAATCACGAATATAAGGAATGGCTGCAAAAACAGGTTGTTTGAGAGGCATTCTGACCTTGAAGCTGATTTGTGGTAAAATAAATTAATGGCTGAAGCAAGTCCTTCGGAAAATGTTGTCTATTTCGGAAAAACCAACTTCCGTGGAACGGATCGTATTTTTGGCGCGAAGAAAAAAGATCGAAGGCAGCATTTTTATGTAGTAGGGAAGACCGGAACCGGAAAGTCGGAACTTTTGAAAAATATGGTTTTGCAGGATGTTTTTAACGGGGAGGGAGTTGGAGTGGTTGATCCGCACGGAGAGCTTGTTGAAGATATAATGAGAAAAATTCCGGCCAAAAGGATAAATGACGTTATTTATTTTAATCCCGTGGACTCTGATTACCCTATTGGCTTCAACGTGCTTGAAGTTCCAGATCCCCAATATAAGCACCTGGTAGTTTCCGATCTAATGGCTATTTTTACAAAAATTTGGGCGGATGTGTGGTCTGCGCGCATGGAGTACATTTTGCAAAATTGCATTCTCGCCTTGCTCGACACGCCTGGAACAACGCTTCTTGGGATCCCAAGGATTTTGGTGGACAAAAATTTTAGGGAAAGGATCGTAAGAAATATTAAAGATCCGGTAGTGCGTTCTTTTTGGATTCATGAATACGAAACATGGCGGGATCAATTTAGGAATGAAGCTATAGTCCCGATTCAAAATAAGGTGAACAGATTTTTAAATACGCCTTTTATTAGAAATATTGTCGGCCAACCAAAGTCCAGTCTGAATATTCAGGAAATTATGAATTCCGGTAAAATTCTTTTGGCTAATGTGTCAAAGGGCAGATTAGGAGAGGATAACTCGGCTTTATTGGGGGCGATGATTATTACAAAACTTCAGCTTGCGGCAATGGAACGCGTGAGAATTGTTGAAGAAGAGAGGCGCGATTTTTATTTGTACATTGATGAGTTCCAAAATTTCGCGACAGATTCTTTCGCGAATATTCTTTCTGAAGCTAGAAAATATCGTCTGAACCTTATTGTGGCGCATCAATATATCGGCCAGCTTGTAACAGATACTTCAACCAAGGTTCGCGATGCTATTTTTGGGAATGTTGGAACCATGGTTGTTTTCAGGATTGGCGCGGCCGATGCCGAAGCGCTAGAGCAGGAATTTGATCCGGAATTTACAATCCAAGATCTTTGTAATCTTCCAAACTATTGTATTTATTTAAAATTGATGGTGGACGGCGTAACTTCGAGGCCGTTTTCCGCGAATACTTTGCCGCCTATGCGCTGGGGCGATGAAGAGGATCACTATGACAAAATTATTAAAATTTCGAGAGAGAGATATAGTTTGCCGAGACAGGAGATTGAAAGCAAAATTGACAGGTGGTCTTCGCAGCTTTTTGAAATTGGCGAGGAAGAAGAGGGTCCGAAAGAGAAATATAAAACACACTGTTGGGTGTGCGGGAAAGATGTCACTGTTGGGTTCAAGCCCGATGATCGCCGTCCGATTTATTGTCCTGAACACTTAAAGCAGGTTGAGGCGGGGGAAATTGCTCCGGCGGCTCCGAGAAAAGGATTCGGAGGAGGTCCGGCTAAAGACAAATTCAAAAATAGCGAATCGCTCGCCGGATTGGGAATTGAGTTCGAGCAGAAAGAGGAATCTGCCGCGCCTTCGGAAAGGCGAGAGACAGGCGCTAGACCCGGTCCGCAAAAACCGTTTGGCCCCGGGCAGCGGCTCTTTGAAAGGCCGCCCTTTGATAGGAATAAACAAGGCGGAAGGGCTCCTTTCGCGCCTAAGAGTCCGTCATTGAGAGAAGGGGATTTTGTTTTGCGCCAACAGCAAAGAGATCAAAAAACAATTTCACTTGAGTCATTAAGGCCGCGCCAGCCAAAAAAAGGGCCGGATTTGTCTGGCTTAAGAGAAGTTCTTAAAGACGTGCCCGATAATAAAGAAGATGCCTAAATTTTTTTTACCAGCGGCAATTTTTTTATTTTTCCCGTTTTTTTCGCAAGCGGCGAGCGTGGAAATTTCAGAAGTCGCGTGGATGGGAACGTCCAATTCAGCGCAAGACGAGTGGATTGAGCTTTATTCGGGGTCTGGCGCGAGTCTAGAAGGATGGGTTTTGAAAACTGCGGACGGAGCAATGACAATAAGCCTTGCGGGCGAAATTCAGCCGGGGGGTTATTTTTTAATTGAACGTACTGATGATATGACTTTGCCGGAGATCGCGGCTGATTTAATCGCCCCCTTTGGTTCAGGACTTTCAAATTCAGGCGAGATATTAATTTTGGCGGATAGTGCCGGCGCGGAAGTCTACAAAATTGATGCAAGCGCTGGCTGGCCCGCTGGAGATAATACGACTAAGGAAACTATGCAAAAGATTGAATCGGCGTGGAAAACCGCGCCACAAACACCAAAAGCTCCTAACGCCGCGGCCCCGGAACATGACGCTGAACCTGATCAAAGTTCATCAAATACTAATTCCAGCTCTAATTCGCAAACACCAGCGAGTCCAAAGGTTTTTGAAGAGCCGAAGATAAAAGCTGAAATAAAATCTCCTCAATCAGGAATAGCCGGGGCGGATGTTTTCTTTGAGGGCAGAGCGCTTGGTTTTGACGGTAAGAAAATTACCGCCGACAAATATATCTGGAGTTTTGGCGACGGCGGCCATACAACGGGCGGCGCGATAAAGCATGCTTATAAGTATCCCGGAAATTATCATATTTCTTTGTCTGTGAGTTCAGGCGAATTTAGCGTAAGCGCCTATTCTAAAATCGAAATTATTCCAAATCAGATGGCCCTTTCTGAAATAAGCCCGCGAGAGGATTCGTGGG